>ERZ859732.811-NODE-811-length-11620-cov-2.290186_pt1 | contig 11620 bp, 8 predicted proteins | sample MGYA00510123_ERZ859732 | MGnify/ENA primary metagenome ERZ859732 (study PRJEB30046, sample SAMN00715133) | human gut metagenome | study: EMG produced TPA metagenomics assembly of the A metagenome-wide association study of gut microbiota in type 2...
AGCGTTCGCCGTCGGAGAAGGTGTAGACACCATATCCGCTTCGCTAGTAAGGAATACTATGATGCGATAAGAGAAGGTGCCGAGGTAAAGACCGGACTTATCAGCAGCGGAATCTTTGAGGATACCTTCAGGGAAATCATTGAGGCAGACAAGGATATCCTGTATTTTTCCCTCAGCAAAAACATAAGCGGCAACTACAACTCAGCCCGTGTCGCAGCCGATGCTGTCCTTGATGATTGCAGTAACGGCAGAAAAATACGCCTGGTGGATTCATTAAATGCTTCCCTCGGACAGGGACTTCTCGCAATATATGCCAGCGAAATGCGTGAGAAGGGCATGAGCTTTGATGAGGTGGCTGACACAATAGAGACCTATCCTGCCAGATTAAATGGTGTGTTTACCGTGGGCAATTTAAAGTATATTGCAAGAACCGGCAGATTAAGCGGAACCACCGCTTTGGTTGGCAACATGCTAAGTATCAAGCCTATCCTAAGGGGCAGCAAGGACGGATATATTGTACAGTTCAGAAAATGTCGTGGCCGAAAAGCCGTATTAAATGAGCTTGTCAATCTGTTATGCGACAACATTACAGACCCTGAAAACCAGATTATCGGAGTGGCACATGCTGACGCATATGAAGATTCGCTCTATGTGATTGAACAGATTAAAAAGCGCATAAAGGTGCGCGATGTAATAAATACCACCTATGATTTCTGCACCGGAAGCCATGTTGGTCCGGAAGCTTTAGCAGTATTTTTCATGGGAAAGGACAGAGAATTGGGAGCCTGATATCAGGCTCCCATTAATATTCTGGTTCAAATACTAAGCTGCAGCTTTCTTGCTTTCTGATTTCTCACAGAGCTTCTTCACACCCTGAATTGCAACAAGCACACCAAGGATGAGCAGTAATACTGCGAATATAAGCTGTAATGAATTTCCAAGGTCAAGTCCTACAGAGAATAATGCCTTTGTAAGCTTGTAGATTGTCATGCCAAGTGCAGTAAATGTAACCGCCATCATGAATACCATTGGAATCCAGAGCATGCATCCCTGACGCTTTGTCTTCTTTAAGAATACTGCGCAGGCAACAAGTGCAAGTACTGATAAGAGCTGGTTAGCTGAACCAAACAGTGGCCATATCTCTGCATAGCCTACCTTTGTAAGCAGGAATGCAAGTACCAGTGTGATGATTGTTGCAAAGTATTTGTTTGTCATCAGCTTGACAAATGGACTCATATTGTCATCATCTGTGTCTGAATCAAGCCAGAACTCCTGGAATGACAGACGTCCGACTCTGGCTACTGAATCAAGTGATGTCAGAGCGAATGCTGATACGGCAAGGTTAATCAGTGTGAACACAAGTGAGTGTGGTAAACCGAGTACTGACAGGAAGTTTGCGATAGCTCCTGCGAAAATCTGTGGCTGTGTTGTAAGTCCCTGAGCTGCTGCCTCTCCCTTACCAAATGATGCTACTGCGATAAGAGCAAGGATTGCAAGCATACTCTCCATAAGCATGGCACCGAATGAAACAGGAAGCATGTTCTTCTCATTCTTAATCTGCTTAGAAGCAGTACCTGATGATACAAGTGAATGGAAACCTGAAACTGCACCACAGGCGATTGTTACGAATAAGATTGGGAACAGATACTGTGGGTTTCCGTTTGCATCAGGGATTGCAAATGCTGTGAAAGCATCAAGGTTACAAGCAGGATTTGCAACAAATACACCGATTACCGCACCTACGATCATGAAGATTAACAGGTAGCTGTTAAGGTAATCACGTGGCTGAAGCAGTGCCCATACAGGTGTAACACTGGCTATAAGTATATATACAAATATAATTATGTGCCATACACCAAGGTTTAAATACATTGGGAAATTGAGTCCCAGTGCTATAGCTACTATAAGTAATGCGATTGCAACAAGTGTGTTAATCCATTTGTTGAACTTAGAGTATTTAAGGAAGAAACCAAGTGCAACTGCTTCTATGATGAAAAGCATTGATGTAGTTGCAACTGCTCCGTTGGCTACAACCTTTGTAACCTCGCCTGCTTTATCAGCAGCAAAGCCATTAAATGTTCCGGCTACGACATCTGCGAAGGCTGCAACAACAAGTATACAGAACAGCCAGCAGAATAACAGGAATAATTTCTTTCCTAATTTACCGATGTACTCCTCGATGATGTAACCGATTGTACGACCCTTGTTCTTAACTGAAGCGTACATAGATGCAAAATCCTGAACAGCTCCAAAGAATACACCACCAATTAATATCCAAAGCAGAACCGGAAGCCATCCGAAAATAGCTGCCTGAATTGGTCCGTTGATTGGGCCTGCACCTGCGATAGATGCAAACTGATGTCCGAATACTACGTTGGTATCGGCCGGTACATAATCCACTCCGTCCTCCATCTCGTAAGCAGGAGTCTTGGCATTTGGATCAATGCCCCATTTGTTTTGCAGATAACGGCCATATAATAAGTATGCTCCACCGAGCACAACAATGGCTATTACCATCATTAAGATTCCACTCATATTATTACCTCTTTCTTTTGTTTATCTTAATTTTATTTATATATTATGTTTACTCTTTTTTTAACAAATTTCAATAAATATTTTATACATAATTTATTTTTTATTTCTATAATTTTTGTTTAATTTACCAATCGGTTATAATAGGTATTCATTCTCTTTATGCTGTCTTTGTCTCAGCGGCTTCTTCTGCCTTTTTAGCAGCCATTTTGTCCTTTAATGCAAAGGCTCCGGCAAGCAGTGTGCCTGAGATTGAATGCCATGTACATGACACTGCACAGATGATGGCTGATTCAGGTGTTGAAGCAAACTGTGCTGTAGTTGTTGCAAGGTTTGTGGCAAGACCGGCATTCTGCATACCAACCTCGATAGAGATGGTTCTCTTCTTGGCTGTGTTCATGCCTACCAGCCTTCCTGCACCGTATCCGAGCAGATATCCGAGTCCGTTATGTAGCAGAACTGCCGCAAAAATTACCACTCCCGATGTAAAGAACTTTGAGCCCTGTGATGATACAACACCACCTACAACGAATGCCAGACCAAGCACCGCAATACCCGGCATAACCTTCTGAGCCTCGGCAAATGCCTTTTTCTTTCCAAGCAGGTAGTTGAGTAAAAATCCAACCGCTACAGGAAAGATTACAGTCTCAATGATTGACACAAACATCGGAAGTGCCTTGATTGACACATGTGTTCCGCTTGCAAGCAATGATACCAGAAGCGGTGTCATAAATGGTGAGAGCAATGTGGAAACTGTTGTCATTCCAACTGAGAATGCCACATCACCACCACAGAGGTATGACATAATGTTTGAAGAAACACCACCGGGACAGCAGCCTACGAGGATAAGTCCAAGTGCGATTCCGTCAGGCAGATTCAATGCCTTTGAGATACCAAATGCAAGAAACGGCATGATAAGATACTGTGCGATTGCACCTACACATATATCAAATGGTCTCTGTGCGAGTATCTTGAAATCCTGTGTCGTAAGTGTAAGTCCCATACTAAACATGATGATTCCGATAATAATTGACTGACATGTGAACTTGTTGGATACCGGATCCACAAACAGCATCTGATTTACCCAGGCCATCAGATTCGGAATCAGAAATGTGACTACGGCGATTGCTATGACAACTATCGATGTGTAGTCTGATAAAAATTTACTTACTTTTTGTAATGCTTTCATTGTAAGCCTCCTTAACATTTTTCTGCTCACTAAAACTCTTTTATGGAATTAAAAAATCCCTTTCCAGATTGACATAATCTGAAAAGGGACGAAATAATCCGCGTTACCACCCTGATTCCACAGTGTATTACTGTGACACTCTGCATACCAGCATATGCTTTCCATATAACGGTGGACACCGGCGAGGTTTACAGACACACTTAATGCTTTCAGCCCGCTTCTTAGAGAGGATATTCCAATCTGATCATTGCCTGTTCGCACCGCCCACAGGCTCTCTGAAAATAAATACAAATCGGACCTTGTTCTCATCAACGAATTTTGGTGAACATATTTATTTAAATCTTGTTTTGTATTATAGCCCTCTGACACTATATGTCAAGAGAATGATACAAATTTGTACTATAACATTTATTTATAGTTTCTATTCATACGCTTTATTCTTATTTCTTATCTATTATTTATTCACGCGATTTATTCTTAATTATTATTCGTAATCTTTGTTGCTGTACTCATCATTCCATGACTGCTGTTGTGATGTACCGTAGGAATTTTGAGCATCCCCGCCCTGAGCTGCGCCGTTTCCATACATGTTCTGGCCGTACTGCTGGTTTGCTCCGTTTCCGTACATGTTCTGGCCGTACTGCTGGCTCGATCCGTTTCCGTACATATTCTGGCCGTACTGCTGGTTTGCTCCGTTTCCATACATATTCTGACCGTACTGCTGACCATATCCGTTTGAACCGTATGGATTATAGTAGTTATTATTATTATTGTATCCATCTCCCACATAAACAATGTTTTTGTTGAAGGCAATAATACAGACAAAAATCACATTGAGGAATATCAATCCACAGGCAAATCCTGCGCCCTTGCCAAACGCATGTGCCAGTCCGATACAGCAGAGGATATTTATAACCAATGCCGCAATCATTCCTGCAATAATCAGAATAAGCGCAAATATCAGCATACCCATGTGAGCTCCGATGCGATTTCCGGCATATCCATAGGTAGAATCATAATACGACCCCATATAACTGGATGTCATAACGGAAAGTCCTGAGGCAATAATCTCATACATCAATAAAATACATCCTGCTATACTTGCGATACTTGCCACAAGATATCCCCAGAACAGCTTCTGTTTCCCTGCAATCCTGAATTTTACATATGAGCTGTAAAACGGTACAATGGCCGCCCAGCCATGCTCTCCTGCCTTTGCATACATAATCCATGATGCAACAATTGTCAGTACCATAACTGCCAGATTGATAAACGACTCAAAGCCGTCAATCATACTCATAATAGTATAATATGTGCTCATTTTTTCTCCCTTTCATAACCAAAGTTTATTTGTTATTCAAAGTATACATCACCATAGGTCAGAGTGCAATAATTAAAAAGCTTTTCATACTTTTCATACATCGCTTTTTGCACCCTTGACAAACCCCTTCTTAAACAGCTATAATATCGTCAATTGAAGCACAATTACATTTCAACAGGCTTTGATGGGAACAAGTACATTTCTGCAATACTTACAGAGAGCTGCCGGCAGGTGAGAGGCGCAAGGAAAACAGATCTGGAATACATCCCGGAGCTTTGCACCGAACGTCATACCGGATGGTTAAGTATCACCGGTTCGATTAATAAGCTGCAACGTATTGGCACACGTTATAGTGCCGGAGTGTTAGCAGAATCGGCTATTTTCACTATATATAATATGTCGGATAATGTGTGACAACTCACGGAGGCATTCCTGTGCGAGCAGGATGCAAATTAAGGTGGTAACGCGAGAAATCCCCCTCGTCCTTAAATGGATGAGGGGGATATTTTATTTTTCAGAATACAAATTCAACTTATCAGGAGGAAAATCATGACAATTTATGACGAATTAGTTGCCCGCGGCCTTATCGCGCAGGTAACAGACGAAAAAGAAATCAAAGAGCTTATAAACAATGGAAAGGCTACCTTCTACATCGGCTTTGATCCTACAGCAGACAGCCTTCACGTAGGTCATTTCATGGCTCTTTGCCTTATGAAGAGACTTCAGATGGCAGGAAACAAGCCTATCGTGCTTATCGGTGGAGGTACAGCACAGATCGGCGATCCATCAGGACGTACAGATATGCGCCAGATGATGACAACAGAGACTATCAACCACAACGTAGAGTGCTTCAAGAAACAGATGAGCCGCTTCATCGACTTTGGCGAGGGAAAAGCTATCATGGTAAACAACGCTGACTGGCTGATGGACTTAAACTACGTGGATGTGCTCCGCGAGGTTGGTGCTCATTTCTCAGTAAACCGTATGCTTACAGCTGAGTGCTACAAGCAGCGTATGGAAAAGGGTCTTTCCTTCCTTGAGTTTAACTACATGATCATGCAGAGCTACGATTTCTACACACTTTTCCAGAAATACGGCTGCAACATGGAGTTCGGTGGAGATGACCAGTGGAGCAACATGCTCGGTGGAACAGAGCTTATCAGACGTAAGCTTGGAAAAGATGCATATGCTATGACAATCAATCTGCTCCTAAATTCTGAGGGCAAGAAGATGGGCAAGACACAGTCAGGTGCAGTATGGCTTGATCCTAACAAGACTACACCATTCGAGTTCTTCCAGTACTGGAGAAACGTTTCTGATGCCGATGTTCTTAAGTGTATCAGAATGCTCACTTTCCTTCCTCTCGAAGAGATTGACAAGATGGAAAGCTGGGAGGGCGCACAGCTCAATGAAGCCAAGGAAATCCTGGCATTCGAGCTTACAAAGCTTGTTCACGGTGAGGAGGAAGCCACAAAGGCTAAAGAGGCAAGCCATGCACTTTTCGCAGGCGGAGCCAACAATGCAAATATGCCTACAGTTACCGTTACAGCTGAGGACTTCCCTGACGGAGAGCTTGATATCATCTCTGTTTTAGTAAAAGCAGGACTTTGCGATTCAAGAGGAGACGGCCGCAGAAATATCCAGCAGGGCGGTGTTTCCGTTGCAGACGAGAAGGTAACTGATATCTCTACCAAATACACTCTCGATGATTTCAAGGGCGAGGGCCTTATCATCAGACGTGGCAAGAAGAAATTTGCCAAGGTTGTAGCTGAATAGACAGAGAATCCTCGGTAGTAACTACCGGGGATTTTTACTTTCAGCCATATTTTATTTTGAAAATTCATTTGCAGGAAATTCATATGGCACAAATTTACTGCTACATGTAACTGTATACTCTGTTTCTCCCGAAACAGTTTTTTGTTCTGTGCCAACACCCTCTCCGCAAATCCAGTATGAACCATCATTTTTTTCTATTACGGTATTCATCATTTCGGCAGGATATTCCCCATCAAACCCGGCAAGGCTGTACTTGTCCGAATTATATTGTAATCTGCCTGTCCATACCATTATTACATCAGATGCAACCTTAGTCGGTGTCTTTACGACAAGACTGTCTGCTATTCCACAGTTGTCAGCCGGATTATATCCCCAGGTCCATACTGTTCCATCATTTAACAGTGCCGCATGAAATGTACCACCTGTTACCAAAACAGCATTATCAAGGATTTTTTCCGGCTTCTTTATAAATGACACCGCATAATTCTCAAATGTCATGCTCTCATTTGTAGTGCCCCATGACCATACAGAACCATCATTTTTGATAGCAATAATGTCAAATTTACCGCACCTTGCATACCTCACATCTTCCATGATAAGACGTGGTGTGTCCACATAATAATTATTATCAAAAAGCTTCGCTGTCTTATCATAGCCATATTTCTTACTGAATTCCTCAGTACCTTTTCCTGCATGTCCAAATGCATATAGCTTATTATCCTTTGTAAGATAAATCGCAAACCCCTCTCTGGAATAATCTACATGCACAATATTTTCTGCAATCTTTACCTTTTCACTATGTACATCATAATCACGATTTCCCTGTGCAAGCTGTCCCCAGTCATTGTTTCCACATCCCCACAAAACGTCATTTTCATCTATGCTGTACAGATTTCCCGGATCACCCGTATTCGTAATATAATGATCTGCAATATTGATAGATATATCCTTAAGTTTTTCTGTCTGATTTTGCTCGGTCTCAGCAACGACCTTATTATTTACATCCGGACTATCTTTAATATTACTTTTAAAATACATAACACAACTGATTGCAGCAATACATATAACCACAAACAAACTAACTAAAATTTTCTGGATATATTTGTTCTTCAGCATGAAATTCTCCCTTCTTATTAACGTTGAGATAATTCTAAGTTCGCAAACTCCACTTCAAGTGATGGTTTAATTTTAGCCCTCCAAAGGGCATGCATTGCTGCTTCCGATTCTGCACTTACAATTAGTGCATTATGAAGCTGATATACCACTACCGAATTATACCCTTCACTCGAACTAGCTAATACTACCTCATCGTCCATCGAATTCTGAGCATCTTTTTCAGTATCATATGTATTTTTGTGTTCTAAAAAGAAGATTACACCACAAAAAATAGTCATGGCCATCACTATTGAAATAATTACTCTTTTTTCATCAAATTTTCACTTTCTAAATATAATTCTGCATCAAATTGATTATCATTGCTATCATTTATTGTGAATGTAAAATCAATTTCAACCAAAATGCTAGTTTCAATATCATAATCGTCTGTAACTATGTCTCAAAAACTCACATATACTGATATTTTAATCTATTTATGTGTTAAATACTGACACTTTATTATAATATTACCAGATTTAACAGAAAGTGCAATATTTTTTAGTACATCACAGAAGATGGATATGCTCCTATCATGGCATACATTGGAACAGAAAGATTGGTTGATGGCATAGTAGGCAGAGCTTGGTAGCTGTAATCCCTAAAACTTCTAAAACAGCACCCAAATCCAGCTCAAAATCCGGAAAAAATCCGAAAAAAAGTAGCTGAAACTGCAGAAATTCCTAAAACAGCTCCCTAATCCAGCCCAAAATCCGGAAAAATTCTGGGAAAAAGTAGCTGAAATAGCAGAAATCCACAAAACAGCTCCCCAAAACCAGCGAAACAGCCGGAAAAATCTCCAAAAAAGTAGCTGAAATCACTAAAATCCCCAAAACAGCTCCCAAATATAGCCTGTTATTTATATTTACATGATGCTATCAAACAAATGGAGACCATAATCTCCACTTTTTCCTCATCTTCTCTTGACTTCTCATTAATAAGTGAATATAATTTACCTAATTGATGCATCAACGCTTTAAAGCGCTGATAAAAGGAGGAATTATCATGAAAAAGAGATCTAAAATTTTAGCTTCACTTGTTCTTGCAGGAACAATGGTTCTTGGACTTGCCGGATGTGGAGATTCCGGTTCAGCAAATGGTGGCACACAGTCAGGTAAGAACTCAGGTGCCAAATATCAGGTAGGTATCTGCCAGCTCGTACAGCACGAGGCTCTCGATGCCGCTACAAAGGGCTTTGAGGACGCATTAAAGGACAAGCTCGGAGATGATGTATCCTTTGACGAGCAGAATGCTGCAGGAGATGCTTCTACATGCTCTACAATCTGCACCAAGTTCGTCACCAATGACTACGACCTTATCCTTGGAAATGCCACAGCAGCTCTTCAGGCCGCTTCAGCAGCTACAGACTCTATTCCGATTCTCGGAACATCTATCACAGACTACGCTACAGCTCTTGATATGTCAGACTGGTCAGGCACTACAGGAAAGAATATTTCAGGTACTACAGACCTCGCTCCACTCGATGAGCAGGCTAAATGCATCAAGGAGCTCTTCCCGGATGCAAAGAACATCGGTATCATCTACTGCTCATCTGAGCCAAACAGTATCTACCAGTCAACAACCATTACCAAATACCTTGAGGATGAGGGATACACTGTAAAGGAGTACACTTTCTCTGATTCAAATGATGTTGCTGCAGTAACACAGAGCGCATGTGATGCATCTGATGCAATCTACATCCCAACTGACAACACTGCTGCTTCATGTACAGAGGCTATCAACAATGTCGCTTCACAGGCTAAGAAACCTATCTTCGCTGGCGAGGAAGGAATCGCTAAGGGCTGTGGTGTGGCAACACTTTCTATCAGCTACTATGACCTTGGATACACAACAGGTGAGATGGCTTACGATATCCTTGTAAATGGTACAGACATCAAAACTATGGAGGTCAAGAGCGCTCCTAAGTTCACTAAGGAGTACCTTCCGGACCGCGCCAAGGAGCTTGGAATTACAGTTCCGGACGGCTATGAGGAAATCTCAGCTGAATAAACAGCTGCACTATGGAGGTATTTAATAAAATGATTCTAATGAATTATTTTGCAACCTTAAATCCGGTTGCATTCACCAATGCCCTTCCGGGCAATATAGCCCAGGGTCTGATTTGGGGTATCATGGCACTCGGTGTTTATATCACCTTCAGACTGCTGGACTTCGCAGATCTGACGGTTGATGGCTCATTTGCAACAGGTGGTGCCGTAACCGTTATGATGACGATTAACGGCTACAATATCTGGGTTTCACTGCTTTGCGCATGTATTGCCGGTCTGCTCGCAGGGCTCTGCACAGGTCTCTTACATACAAAGCTCGGAATTCCTCCGATTCTGGCAGGAATCCTTACACAGATAGCGCTCTACTCTGTCAACTTAAATATCATGCAGCGCCACGCCAACCAGGCACTTAGCGCAGATAAATATAATCTGGTGCTTTCATCACGTAATCTGACACATGCGATAATTGTCGGTGTGATTTTCTCGGTTGTAATTATCGCGGTGCTTTACTGGTATTTCGGAACGGAGCAGGGCTCTGCTATCCGTGCTACCGGCTGCAACCCTGCAATGAGCAAGGCTCAGGGTATCAACATCGACAACATGAAGCTCATCGGTCTTGCGCTTTCAAATGCAATTGTAGCGCTCTCAGGCGGCCTGCTTTCACAGTACTCAGGCTTTTCCGATGTAAACATGGGCCGTGGCGGAATCGTAATCGGTCTTGCCGCAGTTATCATCGGTGAGGTGCTAGGCGATGCACTCCTCGGAAAGCACATGAATTTCATGGGAAAGCTTATCTTTGTCATATTTGGTGGAATTGTTTACTACATTGTAATCGGAATTGTTCTGTGGCTACAGATGCCAAGTGATGACTTAAAGCTCTTCACTGCAATCATCGTGGCAATTTTCCTTGCGGTGCCTTACCTGAAGGGCAAGAGCAAGGCCTCCTTCAAAAAGGCCGGCAAACGCTCTGCCGCAGCACTTAACGCAAAGGAGGGCAAATAAATGCTAGAGATTAGAAACGTACATAAAACCTTCAATCCGGGCACAATCAATGAAAAGCATGCCCTTAATGGTGTAAACCTAAAGCTTGAGGAGGGCGATTTCGTCACTGTTATCGGTGGTAACGGTGCAGGAAAATCCACATTACTGCATATTTTAGCTTGCATTGACAGCTATGAAAGCGGCGAGTATTATATTGACGATACACTTGTAAAAAACTGCTCAGAGAAAAAGCTTGCTCAAATCCGAAACAAAAAAATTGGAATGGTTATGCAGGATTTTGCATTGGTGGATGATTTTTCTGCACTTCAAAACGTCATGCTACCTCTTGATTTTTCCAAGTCCAAAGTAAGTGAGAAAAAGGAAAAATGTCTGAATGCCCTTCAAGCAGTGGGGATGGAGAAATTTGCACATCACCAGTCGAATAAGCTTTCGGGCGGACAGAAACAGCGTGTTGCGATTGCAAGAGCCATTGTCAATGAACCGTCGATCATTCTTGCGGACGAGCCGACAGGAGCACTTGACAGCAAGACTTCTGCGGAAATCATGGAACTTTTCAAATCTCTGAATGCTGCCGGGAGAACTGTGATTATTGTCACACATGATATGAAAATTGCACAGCAATGCAAAAGGGTAATTCGT
>ERZ859732.818-NODE-818-length-11502-cov-1.755831_pt1 | contig 11502 bp, 9 predicted proteins | sample MGYA00510123_ERZ859732 | MGnify/ENA primary metagenome ERZ859732 (study PRJEB30046, sample SAMN00715133) | human gut metagenome | study: EMG produced TPA metagenomics assembly of the A metagenome-wide association study of gut microbiota in type 2...
TGGCTTACAAGATTGGTATAAGTTCTCGTGCCGTAGAAAAACAAATTGCAAAATTGCGGTCTATGGGTATCTTATCTCGTGAAGGTGCGGACTTTGGTGGCTATTGGCGCATTGTCATTAATCCTCAAACTGAAAAATAAGTATATAAGATTGACTTGAAATTCAAAAACACAAGAGGCGTGCAACTTAATGGATTACACGCCTCTTTTTTCTATAAAATCACCTATTGCAACTTACTTCACTTCCTCAAATATAATATGCAATGAGTATCAGCAACTTATATGTTTATGATACAAATAAGGACAATTTTACAAGTGACATACAGAAAGCATAAGGAGGAACATGGTTTTATGTAGGCCAAAGAAAGATTTATATTTATTTAACTATCCGTTTCTTATTTGCAGGTGTTTTCATTTTCTTATCGGTATTTTCTCTTGTTATGCTCTTGTTTGCACAAATACCATAAAATGAAGTTGTTGCCTCTTTACTGCTTATTTTTGGCTTTCGTTTTTTACGGAAATACGTTATACCTTTGCAAAACAACCATAGATAAAAATAGTTATGAAGCAAAGGCAACATATATTCCAGTCATGGGCAATAGAAGTAATAACGGTGCTTCTGGCATCCACAATATCATTCCCTGTGAGTGATGCTTTGGGAGTGCGGTTAAGCATTCTCCCTTTTGTCATGGTAGCTTGTTATGTTGCTCTAAAACTCATTTACCATTTATGTATCTTTCTGTCGGCACATATAATATCCCTTGTTTCTTTATTCTGCCACAAACCTGTGCAATCCGACAGACAAACTAAAGATGATTGCGCTTTAGCAACTGCTATATCTATGGCTGGCAATGATGATATTCAAATGAAACGGATGGAGTTATTCCATTATGAGTACCAGCATGAGGAACGACAGTATCTGCAGCAAAAAAAGAGAGAAGAAGATGAAAAACTACAAGCCGTATTGCAATACGCCCGAAATACATTCAGGCAGTTTGACTTTAGCGAAGAAGAAATCTTCCAAATCTGCGAATGTGTCCGATACTTTGTCACCAATCGACAAGCTCTTAGCGTAAACATCCATATCAAACGACGCACTACTGTTACTCAAATTTCACTAAAGAACTTCGCTTGGAACATTGCTTTCCAATATAACATCAGCCGGGATGTCACAGCGCAATTCGTTATGCAGACATTCCACGAATGGTTTGACAATTCCACCCTTGATACAATCAGAAAGAATTTGCGAACAACAACTGGAAATCATAAGATTAAAATAGATGAGCAGATTATCAAACACCCAATCATATCAAACTGAGAAGAAAAGACTTCAATAAAACAAATGAGGGAAATACTTATTTTCATAAATTGCGATATGATGTTAATGCAAACAGATTCTATAAAGTTGATGTTGAAATTAATCTCTTGTTAAATTATCCTTTTCAATCTTCCAAAATTTTGGTAATTCGACTAAATTGCCTAATTTTGTAAATTAAAGAAAATAAATTCATTATGAAGCAGGCTGATTACATCAAGCAAATAGCAAAATTTGCCTTAGCAAATGACAATGCTCGTTTGCGAGATTTGTTGTATCAGTATGTAGAATATTCTCAACAAAATAACAGAGGCAAATTTGCAACTGAAATCCTATCTATCATTAAAGATTCTGATAGAGAGAATTCATTGGGAAAGCTAAAAGAATATCGACTAAATAAGCATTTTGACTACAAAGCTGACGAGTATATTTTACAGACAGTAACGTCTTCATTTACAATGAAGGATTTAGTTTGTACGCAAGATGTTCGTGAGGAATTTGAATATTTTATCAAGGAAAGACAACAAACTGAGGCTCTTGTCCAAATGGATATTCCAGTATCCAATAAGATATTGCTTCATGGCCCATCAGGATGTGGAAAGACATTAAGTGCCTATGTATTGGCTGGCGAATTGAGCCGTCCACTGATTATAGTCAATTTGGGTACGATCATTTCATCGAGACTGGGAGAAACAAGCAAAAATCTCACTCAAATATTTAAGACTGCAGTTCAGGAAAAAGCGATTGTTTTGCTTGATGAATTTGACAGCTTAGGGAAAATAAGAGATTACGATCAAGATCATGGCGAAATGAAACGGGTTGTAAATACCATATTACAACTATTTGATTTTGTAAGTCAAGATACTATCATCATTGCAGCTACTAATCAATTACAAATGATAGATGAAGCCCTTATTAGAAGGTTTGATTTATCTATTAAGATGGATTTACCAAACTCTGAACAGGTACATGCTCTTATCCAATATACGATTAAAGATCGGTTCGTCTTTGACGATGAACAAGTCAAAGAAAACATTATCAATAGCGAATGTAGAAATTTGTCCTACTACGTTATAAAACGCGCTTTACTTAATGCAATCAAACGGAATATATTAGATGGATATAATGACAATATTATTCGAACTAATATTTGGAAAAAACTCTTAAACGATAAAAGGATTAGCTAATGCCAATCCTTTATCGTTTAAATTTAAATTATAGTTCTGCTTCAAGAGCAGCCTGAGCAATAGCTTCCACTATATTGACTTGCTCCAAACTATCGTATAAACTGTTCCCATCCAATTCTGCAGAATGTTTTTGTTCAATCGTCAGCACAAATGAGAATGGATGATTTGTGCCTTCTAAATACTCACGACCTGTGCATCGAAAAATAATAGATATCTGATTACGAATCTTTTCTATTTCATCACGGCTAATATTTAAACTCATCTTCTGTACATTTGAGAACATTTTACTTGATACAGGGTAAAAATCATCAGACCATGAACCTACGCTAGACTTTATTGCCATTCTATCCTTATCGTCAGAGGCTCTTTTACTTGCATATTCCTCTGCATTCTTTCTTGGTTCATCATGATTCATACTATTCCCAAAGTTAAAAGCAATATGAATTGGGCAATAAGATAATACATCAGCTCGTTTAGGATTAAACTTATAGCAAAGTGTAGCAGTTAAAGTTAATAATACACCTTTCTTTGAGTATTGAAGTAAATAATTAGGGATATTCAGATTAACAACCTTGTGACTATCGAAAGCTATTGTATCTTCAATAACAAACGTACAACGATTGTCTGAATCTATACACTTAGAAATGTTAGGCACACCATGACCAGAAATATACTTGGATAATCGTTCTGCACTATACTTTTTGGATAAAAGAGTTTTCTCATTACTATCAACATAGGGATATGAATTATTATCCAAAAATTTCAATTCATCGATAGTCTCTTCGAGATAATACTTTTTAATCGGTTCTGCACTATTAATCATCAAAGCCTTCACTGATTGCATATTTAGGTTAGGATATTTACTAACAATCTTAGCTGCAATATTAGCTGCTAATGGAGTTGCGTAACTCGTTCCAGAGTTTTGTTCTATTTTCAGGCCTGTTCCATCTATTCTCGGTGCTAAAACTAGCATGCGTGACTCAACATCCAATTGGTCACCACCAGGCATAACAATATCTGGCTTAAAGAGATTCTTATTTTTTTGGTTGTTCTTGAAACGAGTGCCATTAATCAACGAATTGTAGTCTATGTGGTATTTACGCGAATAATAAGCAGGAAACTCACACCCCAAACTCAATCCATGATTACCGTGATTAATATTATAACTTTCAGCAATAGCACCAACAGACATATTGTTCATGCTTTCACTAGGTTCACAAAGATTCATACACTCGCCGTCGTGACACTCTGTTTCTTCTATCGAAATGAAGGGATTATAATAATGATTCGGATATTTCAGAAAACGCTTAACTCTTTCACTCGTATTAGGATTAGCAGCAACAATCTGCATATTCTTAATATCCTCTTCACTAAGATTACCAACGGAAATAAAAATCAGCAAATCATATATGTAAGCTAATTCATCAAGTATATATGCATAAGTAGAAATATCTTGATTATAAAATTTTCCACGAACGGACATTGAAAGATTAAAGATACGAATGCCATAGTTTTGATGAGCCATAGTGATAGCCTCTTTTATGTCAGCGATGTTCACGAGTCCAGTTTCGCCTCTCTGTACTTTGATAGAAAAGATTTTGGCATCAGCATCAACTACGTTAGCATCCATGTTACGATAGAAGTTGTTTCCGAATGCAGCTAATGTTGCAACAGTTGTACCATGACTTGAATCGGACCTTAAATCAATCTCATACGGATGCGGGGCATTCTTATCAACTAAATCAAGTCCATCAACCGCTCACATTATCCATAGCGCTCTCCTTTCTCTTATACTATGTAACAACTATTTGTCATCCTCAAATATATTTTCGTCTATTTCGAGATCTTTTGCAATAGCCTCTTTGCTGATATTTTCCTGATTATGTCTCGGAATCTTCTTTCCAAGGCTTCCTGTATTGCCAAAGTGCTTTACAACTTTTTCCTCCTTGGCAATCATCTTCTTTGGAACTGCCTTGACGTAATAGTAGTATTCGTCATCCTCAAACTGTACGTTTTCAGTACGTGCATAGTCAAGATTCATAAATATAAACTGTATGATAACTCCTGCAAAAATAGCAGCTGCAGTACTAAGCACAAGCCAGATTATCTTCTCCGGCAGTCCAAGCACCAGATAGGCAACAACAAGTGCAACAAACTGTATGAGCCCTCCCGCAATGGTTGCAACAGTCCATGAATTGTTGATTTTCAATCGTCTGACCTGATGCACCACCAGTGTAGTGATAACAAAAATTGCCATAACTATAAGCATCTCTTTATTTTCCAGAAGCTGTCCCATTGTCACATTGAGCTTTGTAGTGCTCTGCCCCTTTTTATCTACCACCTCTGCAAGCGCTGATGCATTCTGTCTGATTCCGTCAAGAAAATAGTACAGCAACGTGCCGCATATTATTGCAACTACCGAATAAGCTCTTCTTAAAAGACCTGCTGCAACCGGCAACACAGATGGTATGTGAAGCTGAAAGCATATAGGTGTGAGTATCACAAGCATGCCATCCTTCGGTGCAAAACGAAAATAGACAAAATACAATACTAAAAAAAGTACAAACGTGATGGCAAAAACCTCTATGGACAGCGCATACATATCTAAAAGTATCATAATCGAAGCTATCCAGAGTATTGCATTCACCGGAAGCAGTGCACACACAAGTGCTAAAAGCAGTGCCACAAGCATCGAGCTGATTTTCGCCATATAGCCGATATTTAAATCTATTGTTATAAATGCGATAAATGCAACGGCAAACTTAAGAACCGGAAGTATAAAATGCTCATACTCACCGCAAAATTTGACTGCCTTATCCTTAATTTCCAGTAACTTATTCATAAAGCCTCCCTAACGCTTAATTTTTTCCTCACGAGAATATATTCTGCCCACTGCCTTCAGGTGATTTGCGTATCTGCGCACTTGCCTTCTGCCAGCCTTATATCTTGCAGTATACACCACAATTGTGACAAAAATGTAAACCGCCATAAACGCAATATACAGTATGCCAATCGTGACACCTATTGTCTTAAAATCAAGCTTATTTATTTTGTCCAAAAGCTCTCCTGCATTGACAGCCACCCACATCACAACAAGACCTGCAAATGCGAATGTACCTGTAAAAAAGCTTTTTAATCCCTCTTTCCATATATAGTCCCATCCGTAGTAGCTTGCGGACTGCTTCTGTATACGGCTGTCATCGCTTTTACTGTCACAAAGGGCAATATTAAACAGTTCCCTTACTTTTTCTTCGTTAATCATAAATCATCCTCTTACCTGCTACCTGATGTATCTCATGCGGTTTTTATCATCCTGCTGCCACAGTTGCTTATCCTGGCTCTTTGGCGTGTCAAGCGCACTGCGGAGTGTGTTTGTCAGCTTTGTCTTGCATTCATCACAAAACCTGCCTGTGCGTATCATCCTGCCACAGTTCTCGCATGGTATGCCATATGATGAATCCGGTGAAAACGAAAGTCTCTCCTCACGTATCCACCTGTTTATCTGCTTCATGGATGTATCCGTCTCCTTGGCCACTGTCTCAACCGGCACATTTGGATTATCCTCAACGAATCTCTTTACTATATCAAATTTCTCATCCATTTTCTTCTGGCAGTTCGGGCAGTACTGCTCATCTGACAGTACATTAAATATTCTGCCACAGCCCTTGCAATTAGATATTCTCATCTGATAAAACCCTCCTAACTTCCCTGTCCTATGCAAATACACAGCACATATACACGGCCGGGACATTTCTTTGCTATCTCGTGCCCAATCGACTCCGCCGTACTGCCTGTAGTATATATATCATCTACTATTAGTATTTGGTCATATTGTACAATACTATCCGCCACTTGAAAAGCCCCCTCGAGACAATTTCTGCGTTCAACATACCCCATTGTCTTGAGTGGACTGGTATTTTTCACTCTGCGCACAAGCCCTTTTGACATCCTTATGCCTGTTTTTTCAGACAATGCCCTTGCAAAACACTCTGCCTGATTGTAGCCTCTCTGGCGCATTTTTTTACGGTGCATCGGCACCGGAATAATAACATTTATCCCACATCTCTGTATCCAGTCCGAATATCTTTCCACTGCTGTCTGTGCAAAATAATCCGCATACTCACGTCTGTTTGAATACTTGAACCTGTACATGGTCTGCTTTATGCTGCCCTTGTATGCAAAAAGTGCCTTGCCCTGCCTGTAGCTGTCATCCTCCCGCATCTGCCTGTGATGCTCGAGTGCCCGTGCGCAGTCGTCACAATACTCTCTTCGCTCAGACAAAACCGGCTTCCCGCAGCGCATACACTGCGGCTGCTCAACCGGAAAGAGCTTTTCACAGCATCTGCTGTGTATATATCTCTCAACCGGACCAATTATACCATCACATACCGGACAGCGCGGTGGAAATACCAGATTGATTACGCCTCTCCCAATATCCTTTATTTTGTTCACTAATCCCCCTGACTGTAATATCCCCATTTGTAACAATATTAACAAAAAAGCGACAATACATTCCTGCAATGCAGGGACATATCATCGCCCTCACGGCTGCCTGTTATAAAACGTATATTCTAGAATTCTTCATCTCTCTTGCCTGCAAGGAACTCTACATACTTTCCTGTACCGATAGCAACACATGTCATAGGCTGCTCTGCAGTCATTGTATTGATGCCGGTCTTTTCCTCGATAAGCTCCTCAAGACCTCTGAGCAGTGAACCGCCTCCTGTAAGCACGATTCCTCTGTCTGCGACATCGGCTGCAAGCTCCGGTGGAGTCTTTTCAAGTACTGAGTGCACTGCCTCAACTATCTGAAGAGTTGCCTCACGAAGTGCTTCCTCTGTCTCCTCTGAGCTGACTGTAATAGTCCTTGGCAGTCCTGTTACAAGGTTTCTTCCTCTTACCTCAATTGTCTCCGGCTGTGCGAGAGGGTAGCATGTACCAATCTTGATTTTGATATCCTCAGCTGTTCTCTCTCCAATGAGAAGGTTATGCTTCTTTCTCATGTATCTGACAATTGCCTCATCAAAATCATCTCCGGCTATCTTGATAGATGTGCTGACTACCGAACCACCGAGTGAGATAACTGCTATATCTGATGTACCGCCTCCGATATCTACTATCATATTTCCGCATGGCTTTGAAATATCAATACCTGCACCGATTGCAGCTGCGATTGGCTCCTCGATAATCTTAACATCTCTGGCTCCTGCTGCAAATGTAGCATCCTCAACGGCCTTCTTCTCAACCTCTGTAACACCGCTTGGCACACATACGCTCACGAGCGGCTTTCTGAAGCTCTTCTTACCAAGCGCCTTCTGGATGAAGTGCTTGATCATCTTCTCTGTAACTGTATAATCTGAGATAACACCCTGACGCAGCGGTCTGACTGCAACGATATTACCCGGTGTCCTTCCGAGCATGAGGCGTGCTTCCTCTCCGATTGCCTTAATCTTGTTGGTGTCCCTGTCAAAGGCTACTACTGAAGGCTCCTTTAACACAACACCTTTTCCTTTTATATAAACAAGTATACTTGCTGTTCCTAAATCGATTCCGATATCTGATCCGACCATTTTAATAGCCCCTTTCCTGCCATATCTTTAATTTTACACATACACTCTCTTATTATATACAATAAATCCCATTTTTCAAACTTTTTTTTGAAAAAAGATAATATTTAATAAAATTTTAAAGTTTATCCTTGTTTTTTTCCAGATATGGTTTCAAAAACCGGCCTGTATATGACTGTTTTACCTCGCATATCTCCTCAGGGGTACCCTGTGCTATGACGGTTCCGCCGCCGTCTCCGCCCTCAGGTCCCATGTCTATGATATAGTCAGCTGTCTTTATCACGTCGAGGTTGTGCTCTATAACAACTACAGTATTGCCTCCGTCTGACAGTCGGCGCAATATCTCAACAAGCTTGTGTACATCCGCAAAGTGCAGTCCTGTGGTAGGCTCATCAAGTATATATATGGTCTTTCCGGTGCTCTTTCTGCTAAGCTCTGTGGCAAGCTTGATACGCTGTGCCTCACCACCCGAAAGCTCTGTGGACGGCTGTCCCAGCTTCACGTAGGATAGTCCGACATCATAGAGCGACTGGATTTTGTTCTGGATCTTTGGCACATTTTTGAAAAACTCAAGTGCCTCCTCCACTGTCATATCAAGAACATCGTATATGCTCTTGCCCTTGTACTTTACATCGAGTGTCTCCCTGTTATATCGTTTGCCTCCACAGACCTCACACGGCACATATACATCAGGCAGGAAATGCATCTCTATCTTAAGGATTCCATCGCCGCCGCAGGCCTCACACCGACCGCCCTTTACATTGAAACTGAAACGGCCCTTTTTATAGCCCTTTGCCTTGGCATCGGGTGTTGATGCAAACAGGTCTCTTATCATATCAAACACGCCTGTATATGTGGCAGGATTAGAGCGGGGTGTACGGCCTATCGGTGACTGGTCGATGTCTATGACCTTATCAAGCTGTTCCAGACCATCTATACCGTCGTGGTCACCTGCGATACACCTGGCTCTGTTTAAGGATTTGGCCAGATGCTTGTAGAGTATCTCATTGGTCAATGAGCTCTTTCCCGAGCCCGACACGCCTGTAACACAGGTCATGATACCAAGAGGTATCTGCACATCAATATTTTTCAGGTTATTCTCCCTGGCTCCTCTTATCGTGATATATCCGCTTGGCTTGCGCCTCTCCTGTGGCACCGGTATCTTTATTTTGCCGCTCAGATATGCTCCTGTGAGTGATTTTTTGCACTTTATAATGTCTTTTAATGAGCCTGCCGCCACTATCTCTCCGCCGTGCGAACCGGCTCCCGGTCCTACATCCACGATATAATCCGCTGCACGCATGGTATCCTCATCATGCTCCACAACTATGAGCGTATTTCCCAGATTCTTAAGATTCATAAGTGCACCAAGCAGCTTGTCATTGTCCCTCTGATGTAAACCAATGCTTGGCTCATCAAGTATATATGCCACACCGACAAGCCCTGAGCCAATCTGTGTGGCAAGCCTGATTCGCTGTGCTTCCCCGCCTGAAAGACTTGCCGTGCCACGGGTAAGGGTGAGGTAATCAAGGCCGACCTGCTGCAAAAAGCCAACTCTCGCACGGATTTCCTTTAGTATCTGGTCTCCTATATAGTGCTGCTGCTCTGTAAGCTCTATATCAGCAAGGAACTTCACAAGCTCCTTCACAGACATGGAGGTCATCTCATATATGTTCTTGTCCGCAACCGTGACGGCAAGTGAAGATGGCTTAAGCCTCTGCCCCTTACAGCTCGTACATGGAGTAATGCGCATAAACTGCTCATACTCTGCCTTTGCCGTATCAGAAAAGGTCTCCTTGTAGCGACGCTCAACATTGTCCACAAGACCATTCCATACAAGGTCATAGACACCTTCACCTCTCTGACCCTTGTATCTGACTTTGAGCACTCTGCCGTCTCCACCATAAAACAGCAGCTTTTTCATATCCGCAGATAAATCATCAATCGGTGTATCCAGAGGAAGCCCATAGCCCTCATGCAGTGCACGCAGTGTCGCATAGGTATAGCTCTTTGGGTCTGTACATGACTGCCAGCCCATCACTTGTATGGCACCCTCAGATATGGAAAGCGATGCATCCGGCACCATAAGCTGCGGGTCAAACTCCATCTTGTAGCCGAGTCCGTAGCAGGTCGGACATGCTCCGAACGGATTGTTGAAGGAGAAGCTTCTCGGCTCAACCTCATCTATGCTTATGCCACAGTCAGGGCACGCAAAGTTCTGGGAAAATGTCATCTGCTCGCCATCTACTATGTCAACTATGGCATTTCCCTCTGTCAGTTCAAATACATTTTCAAGTGAATCAGTAAGCCTCTTTTCTATGCCCGGCTTTACAACCAAACGGTCTACAACAATGTCAATATTGTGCTTTATATTTTTCTCCATCGGGATATCCTCAGAGAGCTCATACATGCTGCCATCTACAATTACACGCACATATCCGCTCTTTTTTGCTCTCTCGAACAGCTTCTGGTGCTCACCCTTGCGGCCTCTGACCACCGGTGCAAGAAGCTGGATACGGGTGCGCTCAGGCAGTGCCATAACAGTATCCACCATCTGGTCTATGGTCTGCTTTGTAATGGCACGCCCGCATTTCGGACAGTGTGGTATTCCAATTCTGGCATAAAGCAGTCTGAAGTAATCATATATCTCTGTGACTGTTCCGACTGTGGAACGCGGATTCTTATTGGTGGATTTCTGGTCAATGGAGATGGCAGGTGGAAGTCCCTCTATAGACTCCACATTCGGCTTCTCCATCTGCCCCAAAAACTGACGCGCATACGATGAAAGTGACTCCATGTACCTGCGCTGTCCCTCCGCGTATATAGTATCAAATGCCAATGATGACTTGCCTGAGCCTGAAAGCCCTGTAAAAACAACAAACTCATCTCTCGGGATGTCGAGACTGACACACTTTAGATTGTGCTCACTGGCACCTCGTATTTTGATGTATTTTCTTTCTTTTTTTGCCATAATTTGTGTTCCTCCAAATTGCTTCCAAATATCATAAGCTTTTATCGTATATCCCTCAGTGTGTTTTTCAGCATAATAAGCTTATCCCTGTACTCGGCAGCCGCCTCGAAATTGAGCTCTGCCGCTGCTTTTTTCATCTTTTTCTCTATATCTGCAATATGCTTCTCAAGCTCTTTTTTACTCATTGACTCCGGATCTTTGTCAAGAGCATTCTCATCGGCCGCTACCTTCTTTGAGATAGCTATGAGATCACGCACGGATTTCTGTATAGTCTGTGGTGTGATGCCGTGAGCCTCATTGTACTCTTCCTGTACCTTTCTACGACGCTTTGTCTCGTCAATTGCGACACGCATGGAGTCTGTAATCTTGTCAGCGTACATGATAACATGGCCCTCACTGTTACGTGCGGCACGTCCTATCGTCTGCGCATCGACCTGACTGCTTCTACCGATGTAGATGCTAT
>ERZ859732.820-NODE-820-length-11489-cov-2.177191_pt1 | contig 11489 bp, 9 predicted proteins | sample MGYA00510123_ERZ859732 | MGnify/ENA primary metagenome ERZ859732 (study PRJEB30046, sample SAMN00715133) | human gut metagenome | study: EMG produced TPA metagenomics assembly of the A metagenome-wide association study of gut microbiota in type 2...
TGTTCATCACGAGCAAATCACCGGGGCGAAGCAAATGCTTGAGATCCGTAAAAACAAGGTCTTCGATCACGTCGTCGCTCACATGCAGCAAGCGGGAAGCCGTGCGTTCGGCAAGCGGAAACTGAGCGATCAGTTCAAGCGGGAGATCGAAGTCGTAGTCGGACAGATGTTGTCCGTTGAGATAGGAAGGATGTAAATCGACTGTCATTTTGGCTTTACCGGCCAGAAATTAGAAATTGATAAGGAGCCCGCATTGTACAGAGACGTTTGACTTTGTGCTTGTTTTTCCTTGATTTTTTCCTTTTAAATCTATAGTTTTAAGAGGCTTTAGGGAGTCTATAGCCTCCCTAAAGAATATTTTTTGGTAGTTTACTATATAAAACAATATTTTAACCATAGAGATTATAAGCTCTATGGTTCCTATGAAGACCTTAGGCTTCATAGGTTATATATTAATAATTATTTCTTTATTTCATTAATTAATTTAATTACTTCATCATAAGTTTCATCAAGTAATTCTAGTCTAAATGATCTAATACCAATATTTTTGTAATATTCTATATTGTCTATATAATTTATTTTTTTATAGTGCATAATATGAGTTAGACAATTGTTATGAAGAATTCTATATCTATTTTTATTTATGTCCTCTAGAAAATAAATATCTTCTTTCTTACACGGACACATCTTTAGTTCTTTGATTGGGCAGGACTTGGTAAGCATATTTTCAATGGTACCATAGATAATAATTTCTACTTTATCTTTGATGTAATCATCTAGATAGTTATAATTTATTTCTGGGGATAATGTTACTCTTTTAACACCATTATCAAGAAGAAACTTGATACTATAATTATTTACTACATTTAAGTAATAGTCACTAATTAGATTATTATTTTTATACTTATTTATAGCTCCCAATTCAGTGGCAAGTATGTTACTGGTGGTACAAGGATAGGTACTATTTACTCTTTCTAGTCTTAAATATACTTTGCTGTTACCTTTATATTCTTCATATAAATCACTATCCAGATATATTCTATCAACATTCATGGCAAGAGAGGCTTCTACTTGGTCTTTATTTCGGGCAAGAACAGATATTTCAGTATAGTAGTTTGTTTCTTCATTATAATCTAATGGATATTCATTAACGATAAGGTCTCTCTTAATACTGGTTCTTGCTTCTGTTAGGTTATTTATAAGTAATCTTCTTATGTTATTTAAATCTTTCATATTAACAAAGATATCTTTATTTATATTTATATTTATTTTACTACATATAAATGGAGTATTTCCTAATTTAGTTAGTTTTTCTTTTATTTCTTCATTAGTTGTAGGTCTTTTTTGTGGTACTTCTGTTTTTACTCTATCACTAACTTTATTACCATTATTATCTTTGAATGTTATTTCTAAATAATCATTTATTTGCAATACATCAATAGTTATAATTATTTTCTTTTCACTAGTAGATAGGATTTCTTCATCTAGATGCCCACTGGAAGTTTTAATAAGTATATCTTTTTCTTTTAAATTTATTTTATTATCTAGATAGATTATATCTCCTTTATTAGCAGTATTTATGAGTAAATCTTTTTCATTATATATGAAGTTAACTATCATACCTAGGTTACTGTTTTTGAATCTGATGCCATCTTCTTGATATAGATTATTTGTTAATTTAATTTTTATTTTTTTAGGGGTTACTTCGAGTACTCTTCCTATTTCTAACCCTTGATGATTAGAAGTACTTGTGTTCATTACTTTATCATTAAATAAATAACCACTGGTGAAGTCCCTGTTAAATAGTATTTTTAGGTTATTTTCTTCTTCGCTAGTTACTTTGTTAGTATGATTATCTATTAGTTTTCGATATAGTCTTGTTACATAACCAACATAACTTGGTGACTTCATTCTTCCTTCTATTTTGAAACTTACAATATCTGAGTCTAGTAATTTATCAAAATTGCTAATGGTATTTAATTCTTTGGTACTAAGTAAATATTTATTTGGAGTATCTATGTATTTACCATTTTTTATTAATTTAAATGGTAGTCTACAAACTTGTGTACATTCTCCTCTGTTACCACTTCTTCCGCCATTCATAAAACTAAATAGACAGCAACCAGAATATGAATTACATAGAGCTCCATGTATAAAGACTTCTTTTTCAATATCTATATTAATGTTCTCTATTTCTTTTAATGACATTTCTCTATCAAGTACTACTCTTGTTACTCCAAGTGATTTTAATAATTTGATACCTTCGCTATTGTGATTATGACACTGTGTTGAAGCATGAACTTCTATATCGAGAAATATTTTTCTTACTAATGATATCATACCTATATCTTGCATTATTAAAGCATCCACACCTATTTGATATAGATATTTTATATATTCTAAGAAGTCTTTTATTTCATTATTGTAGATAATGGTATTGGCCGCTACATATATTTTTACGCCATATAAGTGAGCATAATTAACGGCTTCTTTCAATTCTTCATTAGTAAAATTACCAGCGAAGGCACGTGCTCCAAAGGATTTACCTCCTAGATAGATGGCATCTGCGCCATTATGAATTGCTGCTTTTAGGCATTCCATATTTCCCGCGGGACTTAATAGTTCTTTCATGGTATCACTTCTTTCGCAAATAGTATAGCATAATTTATGATAAAAGAAAAGAACATACTATCTGACAAATAGTACATTCCCAAGTTTACGAATAGTTAAATCATATTAATGTCAGTTAATACAACCAACCTCTTATCTAATGAGTTACTTCTCTCATACATATATGTATATCTAATAGTAAGATAAGAAATTAAAGTCTCTACTTTAACACCCATTAATCTGCACTCATATTAATATTCTAAATAAAACTTCTATTTAGGTAGATATATAAAACAAACTTCGTTTTATATGTTTCTACAATTAATATGTTTGTGTGCTTATCTATTAGATGATATAAGTATATAATATTCCTTTATACTTGTCAACTATTTTTTGACATTTTTTTCATTTTTTTCATAAGAAAGACCTTAGGCTTTCTTATGCCTCTTAAGACTACAGGCTTAAGAGGAAATATATAATAATATTACTTACTCTTCTCTTTTTCTTTGAGATAATTTTCTAGTATTTCTTTAATCTTTCTAAAACGATGATTTAGTCCCGACTTGGTTATTTCTACTCCAGTTTCTGAAGATATAATGTTTGCTAGTTCACTTAATGAACTTTCTTTATACTTCATACGATACTCTATTACTTCTTTTAGCTTATCATCTAGAGTATCTACCATATCTAGTTCATATAATTTTTCAATATCTTTTACTTGTTTTGAGGCTGTTAAAAATATTTTATCTATATTAGCCTGCTCGCAATTATTAAGACGATTGGTCATGTTTTTATGATCACGATATATTCTTATGTCTTCGAAATACATAACAGCAGAAAAGGCTTTTATTACTCTTAAGAAATCACTTATTTTTTCGGCTTCTTTGATATAGACAGTGTAGTTTCTTTCTCTTTTTATTATTCTACTATTAAGGTTATAGCTGTTTAGTAATTTATTTATGAACTCAGAGTATTCTTTGGTATCCAAAACAAATTCTAAGTGATACCTTGATGTTTTGGGGTCGTTTACTGAACCGGATACTAGAAATACTCCGCGTAAGTAAGCTCTTAAACTATCTTCATCAGATACTATATATTCTTTTGGCACTGATAAGTATTTGTTGTCATCTAGAATTGATAAGTCTTCGAGTAACTCTTTGGGATCATTGTTTATTGTTAATATGTAAGTGAAGCCTTTACCTAGTTTTTTGTTTCTAACTGTAATACTTGGAGTTATATTGTAGATGTTTTTTATTAGTTTGAAACACCTTCTGGCAACGGCGTTGTTTTCTAGTGATAAAATGATGTTGTTATTTATATTAGCACTTATTCTAAATATGGCAGATAACTCGGATATGTCCTCTAGTCTGGTGGTGTCTAATCTAGTTACTTCTTCTTTTACTGTGCTGGTAAAACTCATAGTATCCCTTCTTTCTTCTTAATTATATAATATTTTGGAAAAAAAAGAAAGAAATTATTGGGAATCTCTTTCTTCTATCAGGCTATTTACCGCTAATACGAACTTTTTAGGCATTATTTTGGCAAGTAAGTAGTTTAATTTCATATTAGGTGGTATTATTATTAGTTTATTTTTAAACATGTTATCTATGGCATATCTACTGGCAAATTCACTAGTAAGTGATGATATGTTAAATTTTACATTAGCAACATTATTAAAGTTTGTTGCTACTGGACCGGGACAGAATATGGATATTTTTACATTTGATTTATCCTTTTTTAGTTCTTCATAAATGGCTAGGGATAGGCTCACTATATAGTTTTTAGTGGCATAGTATGTAGCCATGTATGGTCCTGGCATGAAGCCCGCCATGGAAGCAACATTTAGGATGCGACCATAATCTCTTTTGACAAAATCTCTTAGAAATAGTTTGGTAAGAATATGGTAGGCTTTGATGTTTAAATCTATCATATTCATTTCTTTATCTAGGTTTGTTTCGGTAAAATTACCTGCGTCGCCAAAGCCGGCATTGTTTATTAATATGTCAATGTTTTCATTTCTTACTTCTTTGTAGAGTTTTATACATTCTTCTTCTTTGGATAAGTCGAAGCCATAGGTTTTTATTTTGTTCTTTAAATCTTTGAATTTTTTATCTAATTCTTTTTTGTCTTTGGCTACGAGAAATAGGTCAAAATTATATGTGCTTAGATATTTGGCCATGTCGTAACCCATTCCGGAAGATGCTCCTGTTATTAGTACTTTCATTTTATTGCCCTTTCTAGAAAAAGAATAATCACTACTGACTATTCTCCTTTTTCTAATTTGTTAATTACTTCTGTGCATACACAAATTACTTTGTGTTTTAAGTCATCTGCAATGCCCTCAAGGACTGGTGTTCCTTTTTCTTTAGCTAAGTCCACTAGATCTTCGGCTTTTCTTTGTAATTCTTTAGCCTTCTTCTTAGCTATTTTTTCTACTTTTTCTTTATCTAGATCTTCTAGTTCTTTTTTGATTTCATCTACTTTTTTAGTAAAACTTTCTTTGATGTCTTCTATTTCAATTTTATCTACATCTTTCATGAATTCATCAAATTTTCTTTTGATATCACGTCTTAGGTCGCTCCCTTTCTTTGGAGCAAATAGTAGGGCTAAGCCTGCTCCTATTCCTGCACCTAAAACGAATTTTCCAAGTCCTTTTTTACTCATTTTTCAATCTTCCTTTCTTTTTGTTATTTTTTCTATTAATGAATAAATTATGTTAACTACTTTATCTGTTATGAATGTAAACTTGTTACTTACTGCATTTACAACAGAAAATACTCCATCTAAAGCAGTAACTTTCTCAGTAATATTATCAACAACTTTATCTATTTTATGTATTGTTATTGTTAACTTTATAGTTAATACTATTAATGCCACTAGTAAAATAGCACCTAATATATACAAAATTACTGGTAAAACTTCACTTGCAGTCACTATTATTCATCCCCTTCGTACATTGAATCTATTAAATTAAAGATATCATTATCTTCATCAGCACTTATATCTTTACCACCATTAAGTGCTTCATCTATGGTCTTTTCTTCTGGTGATACTTTTTCAAATTCTTTTGTATCCTCTAATTCTTTTTTTACAGTTACTCTAGTCGTTCTTTTTGGTGGCTCTTCTTTTACTTCTATTTTTTCAGCAGTGCTTTCAGTGCCATTGTGATTTACTATTTTTACATCACTATCATTTACTTCAACTTCTTTAGCATTAATTACTACACTTGGCTTTTCTTCCTTTTTTGGTATTTCATAGTCCACACCGAAATCAAAATAATTATCTTCTGCCTCCTCTAATGTTACATCTTTTACATCATCTTTTGTCATTTCGGATAAAAGATTGTCATCATCACTAAGTAACTTTTTGTCAGCATTTTTGGTTATTTTTACTTCCTTATATAATTCACAATTTTCACACAAATTGTTTCTTATATCATCTGTTAAACTACCAAAGGCTTTATTTCTTACTGTCTCAAAATCAACTTTTCTAGATGGTCTTTTTATTTCATAAGAATCTTCATCTTGTACTTTTACTTCATCTTTAGTGTAATTTTTATCAAGTACTCCATATACTGGAGATATAACTGGAGTTGGTTTGAATTTTTTTGGTTTAGGCTCTTCCTTTTTGGCATATAGTTCTGATACTTTCTTTTCTTTATCTAAAACATTTTTATTGTTATTATAGGCAGTGTTATAATTGCTTGAAGTTGTATTTACAAATGTTCTAGGAATTGGATCATCATCCATATCCATAGGAAATGAGAAGTTGCTGCTTCTTGTCTTTACTATTTCTCTATCACTTATGACATCTTCTTTTGGTGACTCTTCACGCTGTTTTCTTATTTCCTCTCTTTTTTCTTCCTGCTCTATTTTATTTCGCATAAAAGTAGGAAGTTTATGTTCTTCTTCTTTTTCTTCTTTCTCTAGTTCTATTTCTTTTGTCTCCACTACTTCTTCTTCATCAGTGAATAAATCTTTTAGTTTATCAATAAATTTCATAGTCATATCTCCCTTTTGTTAATATTCTGGTAAATCAGGAATTACTGTTTCCTCATCTACTACATATTCACTTAAATACTCTGAGAATTTACTCGTTGTATTTTCTGGCTTTCTTATTTTATATTCTTCAGCAGTACTTGAATAGTATTCATCTTCAAGAATTTTCTTTATTAAATTATCATTATAATCAATGCTATTTAGTATAATCATACTATTTGCTATTACTTCGTTTAATTTTTCTTTTGGAACATTGGCTTCTATTTTTGCATAATTATATATTATTTTAAGAAAATAATCGTTTTCGTTTTTTTCTATAGATATATAGCCCATTTTTTCACCATTACTTATTTTATAGTAAAACTCTTTCCCAGTCTCATCTTTAAAATTTAATGGATTATGATAATAATAACTTACAGCATCTACATATAAATAAATATTTACATCTTCATATTTGAATTTTTGATTATAATCTTTATCATAAACTTTATTAATACTAAATGGTAAATAATATTTATATCCTAAAGAATTAGTATTATAAATATTATTACTATTTTCAATTACATCATTTACAATAACATCATAATTATTATTATTTATCCTAGTACATCCAATACATAAAAGTAATACCATTAATAGTAAAAACTTTTTCTTCATATCATATTATACCTCTTCTACATTATAACAAAAAAAAAACTAAAATGAAATAGTTTTTTTATTATTTAGTAAAAATTTGCTTATATTTCTTGAATTACAGTAATAATCATTGGCTTATTACCAGTCTGATTAATTAAATATTTACTAAGCTCATCTCTAATAGTATTTTTAATTTTATTATATTCAACATACTTCATTCCCTTAGTATTATCCACTACTATTTTTTCAGAAATCTTTTTAATTTCATTAATTAATTCATAAGAATCTTTAACATAAACAAATCCTCTTGTTAAAATCTCAGGGCCAGCCATAATTTCTTTAGTTTGTTTATTCAAAGTAACAGAAATAATCATAATACCATTATCACTAAGCATCTCACGATCTTTTAAAACAACTTCCCCAATATCATCACCAGCAGTACCATCTATTAAAACAGAACCACTATGAACCCTCTCAAAAGTATCTAACATTACACCATTTTTAAAAGTAACAACATCACCATTTTCTTTAAGAATAATATTACTTTTAGGTATACCAACCATTTCTGCTAATTCAGCATTCATAACCTGATTTTTATATTCACCTCTTATCGGAAAATAATATTTAGGATTCATCAAATTAATCATAGTCATTAAGTCTTCATTAGAAGCATGATGTGATAAATATTTTTTAGAAGATAAACTAACAACATTAGCTCCTGTCTTAGCAATATCATCAAGTAAACTATAAAAAGTCTTCTCCCTATTATCATAAATAGGAGTAGCTAAAAACACAGTATCATCTTCATTTAACTTAATAAACTTATCATAGCCATTAACGATTCTCATAATATTGTAATATGGTTTATCTTTCTCATTAGCATTTAATATTACAACATTCTTATCATTTATATTAGATAAATCACCAATAATATCTTTAGATATATATAGATAATGATTTTCAATAGCAAAATCAATTATCTTCTTAAGTCTTTTACCCATAATTACAATTTTTCTATTGGTCTTCTCTACTTCAGTAAATAATTCCTGAATACGATATAAATGAGAATCTAATACATTAAAAATAATTCTACCATCACTATTATTTAAAGTCTCTCTAATTAAAGGTGCTATTCTATGTCTAGGAGAAGTAAATCCTTCTACACCGGCATAGAAAGATTCAGTAAGAAGACATAATACATTCTGCTTACCAATATAAGCCAACTTACCAATATCTGTCTTATAAGCCCCTTTCATAAGTGAATCAATAACATAATCAGAAGCATAAAAAATAACTCCATCTTTAGTATATATAGCATAACCAAAATTATCAGGCGTAGAATGAGATAAATTTACAGGAAAAATCTTAACATTACCAATCTCTATTGGTACATAAGCCTTTATCTCTTTCATATTCTTATACTTAATATTAGAATTATCAAATTCATCCTTAACAATCTCTAAAGTATATTTAGACCCATATATATAAGGATTACCTAAATCATCAACAATATCAGTTAAAGCCCCTATATTTTCATCATGACCATGTGTTAAAAATATTCCCTTAATTCTTTTTTTATTTTCTTTTAAATAAGTAACATTAGGTATAATATAATCAATACCAAGTGTTAATTCATCAGCATATTTAAGCCCTGCTTCAAAAACAAATATATTCTTATCAACTTCAATAACAAACATATTTTTACCATTTTCATCTAGTCCACCTAGTGAAAACATTCTAATTTTACTCAAAATAATTCTCCTTTCTTTAAAGTAAAAGACTTAAATAATTATAGCAGAAAATTATCATTTTGTAAAGTAACCCCCACTTCATAGAAAAAAGAGACCAAAGTCTCTATAAATTTCTAATAATTTCTTTAACATTTTCAAGTAATTTAGAAGTAATACTACCATCAGTACCTCCACCTTGAGCAAAAGACTTATTACCTCCACCATTACCAGAAGATCTAACAGCCAAATCCTTAACAATATCACCACAATTAACCCTATTAGAATTAGATTTAGCAATATAATTAACCGAATTATCATCATTAATATTAGCAAGTAATATAAAATTATTATCAAGCTGATTACTAAGAGCACCAACAATCTGTCTCAAAGTATTAATATCATAACCATTAGTAATACTAATAATAGTAGTAATACCATTAATATCTTCTTTAATATCTAAGAAACTAGATAAATCACTAACAGACTTCTCACTCTTCTTAGTATTAAAGTCTTTCTCTAACTTCTTAAGTTCTTCTCTTAACATAGCAAGTTCATTCTTATTATAAACAATATCTTTATAACTTTCAGGATCACTATTATCAATATTAAAATTAAATTCAAGATCAATATCATTTTCCTTAGCCTCATTAATAATTCTCTTAGCCTTATCAAGTAATCTAATCATCTCTTCATTATATTTAGATATCTCTTCCTTAAGAATAGGAACAATATTATTATCAGTAGCCGCTGTTACTCTATAAGTATCAGTACCCTTATTCTCCACTGACGCAATAGCAAACCTGCCAATATTCTTAGTATTATCAATATGCGTACCAGCACATAACTCAATAGAATCACCAATAGTAACTACCCTAACAATATCTCCATATTTATCAGAGAATAAAGCCATAGCCCCCTTCTTAATAGCCTCTTTAATAGGTAAATACTCAATAGTAACATCATACCCAGCATTAATTCTCTTATTAACAAGTTCCTCTACTTTAACAATAAGTTCATCAGATAACTTACCCTGATAATTAAAATCAAATCTAAGCATATTTTCATCAACTTTACTACCAGCCTGATGAACACTATTACCAAGTAACTCTTGTAAAGATCTTTGAAGTAAATGTACAGAAGAATGATTCTTCATAATAGCAAGTCTCTTCTCTTTAAGAACATGAGTAAGAATCTTATCTCCCTTATTTACAGTACCTTCAAGTACCTTAACATATAATAAATGTTGTCCATTAGGAGCCTTAATAACATCCATAACCTCTAACTTACAATTATCATTTTTTAAATATCCCGAATCAGATACCTGACCACCACTCTCAGCATAGAAAGGATTTTCCTTAAGAAATATATAGCAGTCCTCACTAGAAGAATCCACAAATACATTATCCTTCATAATATCCATAACTTCAGTTTCTAATCCCAATTTTTCATAACCAACAAATTTACTTTCTTTCTTATAATTAATAAGTAAATCATTCTGTAAATTCATACTAGCTTCAACTTTTCTACTATTTCTAGCAAGTTCTTTTTGTGCACTCATATAAGCATTAAAACTATCAGTATCAACCTTAAATCCTCTTTCTTCAGCAGCTTCAATAGTAAGTTCAATAGGATAACCATAAGTATCATATAATTTAAAAGCATCTTCTCCGCTAATAACCTTAGTACCACTATCAAATAATTCCTCTAATCTCTTTTCACCCGCTAATAAAGTCTTTTGAAATAATCTTTCTTCTTTAGCAATAAGTTCTTTAACTTTACTCTTAGTACCAACTAAATCAGGATAAGTATCTTTATAATTTTCTACTACTACATCAACCATATCACTTAAAAACTCTCTATTAATATTAAGTTTCTTTCCCATTCTAGAAGCTCTTCTAAGAAGTCTTCTAAGAACATATCCTCTACCTACATTTTCAAATACAGCTCCATCAGATAAAGCAAAAGTAAGTGTTCTAATATGATCTGCTATTACCTTAAATTCCATTTGACCCATATATGGAATAGAACAAATTTCCTCTATTTTCTTCATAATAGGCATAAATAAATCAGTCTCATAATTAGTCTCAGTACCTTGCATAATACAAGCCATTCTCTCAACACCCATACCAGTATCAATATTCTTACTAGGAAGTTCAGGATATTCTTCTCTCTTCAAACCTTCAGTAGCATTAAACTGACTAAGAACATTATTCCATATCTCAATATAACGATCGTTCTCTATTTCTTCTTGTAATAACTTAATACCCTTGCCTTCTTTATCATACTTTTCACCACGATCATAAAAAATCTCCGTATCAGGTCCAGAAGGCCCTGGTCCTATCTCCCAAAAATTACCATCTAATTTAACTAAATGAGAAGGTTTAACACCTAAACTAATCCACTTATTATAAGAATCAACATCATCAGTATAAACCGTAATATATAGTTTATCTTTATCCATATCAAAATATTTAGGACTAGTAAGTAATTCCCACGCCCAAGTAAGAGCCTCATC
>ERZ859732.821-NODE-821-length-11482-cov-2.094863_pt1 | contig 11482 bp, 7 predicted proteins | sample MGYA00510123_ERZ859732 | MGnify/ENA primary metagenome ERZ859732 (study PRJEB30046, sample SAMN00715133) | human gut metagenome | study: EMG produced TPA metagenomics assembly of the A metagenome-wide association study of gut microbiota in type 2...
GCCGTCCACGCCGAGAGCAACCCCACCGGCACGCTCTCCTCCATGGTCTACATGGCCTACAACCAGCGCTCGCTCTTCGCCATCGGCATTTCGTATACGGTGCGCCTCGCACTCTTCGGCACGGCGATCGCGTTCGTGCTGGCGCTTCTCATGGTCTTCCTCCGCATTCAGGAGCCCGACAAACGCGACAACGACTTTGTGAAGTTCCTCAAGATCGTTGCCAACAAGTTTGCAAGCTTCTACATCTTCGTCATCCGCGGCACGCCAATGATGGTGCAGTCGCTCATCCTCTACAACGCGGTGTTCGGCCTCTTCAAGCGCACGGGCATGAGCGTTTCGGACATCAACCGTGTCTGGCCGCTCTTTTTAGCAGGCCTTGTCACGATCTCGCTCAACTCGACGGCATATCTTGCCGAGGTGCTGCGCGGCGGCATTCTCGCCGTGGACGCGGGCCAGATGGAGGCCGCGCGCTCGCTCGGCATGACGCACTGGCAGGCCATGCGCAAGGTCGTCTTCCCGCAGGCCATCAAGAACTCGCTTCCCGCCATCGGCAATGAATTCATCATCAACATCAAGGATTCGTCCGTTCTCTGCGTCGTCGGCGTGTCCGATCTGATGTTCATGACCCGCTCGGTCGCCGGTATTTATTATAAAGGTACCGAGTGCTACCTCATCGCCGCCATCGTTTACCTGTTCCTGACGTATCTTTCTTCGCTCCTGCTCAAGGCCATCACGGGAAAGATGACCGCGCCGGACAACACCAAGCGGCACCAGGGCAACCAAACCGTCGATCTGGGGCTTCCCAGCTCGAACTGACAGGAGGGCGCTATGACGAACGATCCCATCATCAAAATCGAACAGCTCGAAAAGTCCTTCGGCGACCTGCACGTGCTCAAGGGCATTGACCTTGAGGTCAACCGCGGAGAGGTCGTGTGCATCATCGGCGCATCCGGCTCCGGCAAATCGACTCTGTTAAATATCATTGGAGGAATTGATGCACCGGATTCCGGCTATGTATCCATTAACGGGGAGAAGATGGTGGATATGACGGAGAAGCGTCTGACCAGATACCGCAGAGAGCATCTGGGATATGTCTTTCAGATGTACAATCTGATTGCCAACCTGAATGTAAAGGAAAATATTGAGGTGGGCGCATACCTGTCAGACAACGCACTGGATATCGACGAGCTGCTTCACACGCTGGGGCTTTACGAGCACCGCTATAAGCTTCCAAATCAGCTATCCGGCGGACAGCAGCAGCGTGTGTCAATCGGCCGTGCAATCGTGAAAAACCCTGATATACTGCTTTGCGACGAGCCTACAGGAGCGCTTGATTACAGCACCTCAAAGGAGATTTTGAAGCTCATAGAGGATGTCAACAAAAAGTACGGAAACACCATAATCATGGTCACGCACAATGAGGCCATCAAAAACATGGCAGACCATGTGATAAAGCTACGAGACGGAGCCGTGCGCCACAACGATATCAATACAAATAAGGTTTCGGCCGAAGAGCTTGAGTGGTAAGGAGGATTTGACCTATGGGCAGGAAAAAGATAAAAAATCCTCTGATAAAGCGTATACCAAAGGAAATTATCGGTGACTGGAAGAAATATCTCGTTGTATTTATTTTCCTCGTGCTGACAATCGGCTTTGTATCGGGAATGTATGTGGCAAACGACAGTATGCTCACCTCTGCGGATGAGGGAGTAAGTAAATACAAGCAGGAGGATGGACATTTTGAGCTTAAGGATAAGGCCGACAGCGAGCTTGTTAAGGCTATCGAATCAGGCGAGGTAAAAACAGCTCCAGACGAAAAAGACAGCGATAGCAGCAAAACTCCTGTCACGCTCTACGAGAATTTCTATCGCAATGAGACTGAGGACTACGACGCAGACGGTAAAAAGGACGGAACCATCCGTGTATACACAAAGACCGAGGATATCAACCTCGCATGTCTCATCGACGGCTCTTTTCCACAAAATGAGAACGAAATCGTTGTGGACAGAATGCATGCAGACAACGTGGGAATGAAGGTCGGTGACACAATAAAAGTCAGCGGAAAAGAATTCAAGGTATCAGGCCTTATCGCATATGTCAACTATTCCACACTGCATGAAAAGAAGACCGATATGATGTTTGATGCAATAAAGTTTGATGTGGCGATGGTGACAAAGGAGGGCTTTGACCGCCTGAACAAGAGCATCCACTATGCATATGCATGGAAATACGAGGATGAGCCACAGGACGATATAGAGCAGAAGGAAAAATCAGACGATTTTCTGGAGGCGATGGTATCACAGGTGATGGCAGCAGGCAATGAGGTGGAGGACTACACACCGCGCTACTCCAATCCGGCAATCAATTTTGCCACGGATGATATGGGCTCAGACAAGGCCATGGGAGGTGTGCTTTTAGACATTCTTATAGTGATAATCGCATTTATTTTTGCAGTGACCATAAGCAATACGATAGCAAATGAATCATCAGCGATAGGCACGCTTCGTGCGTCGGGCTACACAAAGGGAGAGCTTATCAGGCATTACCTTTCAATGCCTGTCATTGTGACATTTCTGGCAGCAGTAGTAGGAAATATACTGGGCTATACGGTATTCAAGGATGTTGTTGTGGGCATGTATTACAACAGCTACAGCCTGCCGACATACCACACAATCTGGAATCCGGGTGCATTCATAAAAACAACGCTTGCTCCGGTGATTATCATGCTGGTTGTAAATCTTATCGTAATAATCCGCATGATGCAGCACACACCGCTTCAGTTTCTGCGTCATGACCTTAAGAAAACAAAGCGCAAAAAAGCAATGCGGCTTCCGCGATGGAGCTTCATGAGCCGTTTCAGACTGCGAATCATGTTTCAGAATATTGCAAACTATCTGATACTCTTTGTGGGAATATTTTTCATCATGGTAATGCTCGCGATGGCAGTCGGCATGCCGGATACGCTTGATTATTACAAGAAAAATACAGACAGCATGATGTTTGCAAAATACCAGTACGTGCTCAAATCATATGTCGATGCAGACGGAAACGTGCTTGAAACCGGCAACAGTGATGCAGAGAAATTTGACATGACATCGCTATTAAGGAAAACAGATGAGTTTGACGAGGAGGTGTCTGTCTACGGAGTGGAAACAGACAGTGCATACGTAAAGCTTAAGGACATGGATTCGCTCAAGGATAACGAGGTGTACATATCAGACTCATTTGCAGATAAATATGGTATAAAACCGGGTGATACAATAAAGCTTGATGCACAGTACGAGAAAAAAACATACAAATTCAAGGTGAAGGGAACCTACGATAAATCCCAGAGCATCGCGGTGTTTATGCCGATAGAGCATTTCGCGGATACCTTTGATTTTGCAGATGGCAGATTCAGCGGATTTTTGTCAGACACAAAAATAAAGGATATCGATGAGAGTAATATCGCGACAATAATCACGATACGCGACATCACCAAAATGGCAGACCAGCTTGACCATTCCATGGGCTCATATATGCAGTACTTCCAGGTGCTTTGCATACTGCTCTCAGCCGTCATGATATATCTGCTCACGAAGCTCATCATCGAGAAAAATGAGACAGCCATATCGATGACCAAGATTTTAGGCTACGACAACAGAGAAATTGCAAGTCTTTATCTGTTCTCAACATCCATCGTGGTGGTTATATCAGATATCATCAGCGTAGTGCTTGGTGCAAAAGTGATGGACATTGTATGGCGCATAATGCTGCAAACCTTCAGTGGCTGGTTTTCATTCCATATGACACCTGTCGGCTATGCAAAAATGTTTGCATTTGTGCTCATTGGATATATTATAGTGACAGTATTTGATTTCAGGAGAATAAAGAAAATCCCTATGGACGTGGCACTAAAGAATGTGGAATAGGTAAAAGTATACAAAAATAATTAATTATTGGCAAACTGTTGTATAATTGCACTAAAAATGGTAGTATTGTCTCATAAGTTAAAAACCAAAGTAATAACGTAACTATAATTTATGAGAGGTGATTAAATATGAAGCAGGGGGCAAATAAAAAAAGAGGGACATTTGCAACCAAAATCATAGTAATGGTGATTTTAGCTGTTATAGTTTCAAATGTAATTTGTATGGTATTTATTCTTGAAAGCTCCAAAAAACAAATTACAGACAGTGTCAAGCATACAATGGTAGATGTTATTAATACAACGTCAAAAATCATGGAAAATGAGATTAGTAATTCAGGTGTTGATGATCTGGATTATGATGGTTATGCCAATAATCTTTCAGATGTAAAGCTTGAAGGCATGGACAGTGCATACATGTATGTGGTTCAAAATGATGGCACAATGCTTTATCATCCTACAAAGGAAAAGGTTGGACAGCCTGTTGAGAATGCTGTAATTAAAGGCGTTGTACAACAGCTTCAGGATGGCAAAAAACCGGGCACGGCTGTTGTAGAATATGATTTCAATGGAACAACAAAGTATTCGGCATATACGATTTTGAACAATGAAAATATACTTGTGCTTACAGCAGACGAGTCTGAGGCACTTGCAGGAATCACTACTGTAACAGGAGTTGCCGTTGGAATCAGTGCTATTGTTGTGCTGCTTGCTATTATTATATGCTTCATACTGGGACGCAGGCTTATGAGACCGCTCGTAAAGGTCAGCACAATAATTGAAGAAATTGCCAATGGTGATATCAACGCAGATTTTGGCATGGTCAAGGAGACAAATGATGAGATAGGCCTGATTATAGAAAAGATGAAGGAGCTCACGCAGTCACTTGGAAATATAGTCGGAAAGATAAGAAATTCCAGTGACACAATGTCAGCAAACAGCTATGAGCTCAATGACACAAGCAGTCAGACACTTGCTGCAAATAACGAGATATCCAAGGCAGTCGAGGATGTTGCAGAGGGCTCTACAGGCATGGCAGCATCTATTTCCAAGATTAATGAAAATCTTCTGGAGATGAGCAATGAGACAAAGGATATAAACGAATCTGTCAATGAAATCAGAAATCAGACGACAGCAGTGCAGGATAGCAGTAAAATCATGAATGATAAGATTAAATCCATGCAGGATAGCAGTCACAAGATGGATGAGGGTATCTCAGCAATTTCAAAACGCATAGAAACTGTAAATACTACGGTTGACAAGGTGAGCAATATTGTCTCTGTCATTGAGGAAATATCCAGTGAAACCAATCTTTTGTCACTCAATGCATCTATAGAAGCAGCTAGAGCCGGCGATGCAGGAAAAGGCTTCGCAGTAGTGGCACAGGAGATTCGAGTGCTCTCAGACAATACCAATACGGAGCTTGAGAATATCAAGCAGATAATATCATCACTGGTTGAAGAGTGCAGGTATTGTGTTCAGGCATCCGGCACCATCGTCGAGGATAATGCCAAGCAGAAGGAAGAGATTAAGGCAGTACTCGATGAATTTGGCTCACTTGATGAGCAGATTCAAAAGACAGCAGAAAAAGCTGATGAAATCGAAGAGCTTGTCACTGCGATGATTGAGCTGAACGATGACATCACGAAGAGCAGCAACAGCCTGACAGACGTCAGCGCAGCAAATGCCGCAGCAACCGAAGAGATGAATGCCAATATCGAGGAGCTCAATGCGATGATGCACGGAGTTTCAGAAATGGCAGAACACATGAATAATGAGTCTGATGGATTGAAGGAAGCATTATCGTTCTTTAATAATTAATTGTAAGTATTCATAAATGAACATTGACCTCCTTTGCGCTTTAAGTTTATCATTAAAGCAAAAAGGAGGTTTTTGTCAGTTTTCAATGTAAATCAGTCGTAAAAGCAGTAAAATGCTTTTGTGGCTGATTTTGGTATTTGGGGGATTATTGATTATATCAGCAAAAACACGTATTATATACATATACAAAAAATTTTACTGTTCACGCTTGAGAGTGGCCGGTAACAAAACATATGATAAACAGAAAAATGAGGTATAAAATAATGACAGACAATTTTGAATTTAGAAGTATACACCCAGACGAGGTAGAACAGGCAATAGCAATTGAGCAGATATGTTTCCCATCGAATGAGGCATGTTCTCCAAAGGCAATGACAGAGAGAATTGCAAAGGTACCACAGCTATTTCTCGTGGCAATTGACAAATCAACCGGTAAGCTGGCGGGCTTTTTAAATGGTGTGGCAACAGACGAGGAAAAGTTCAGGGATGAGTTTTTCACGGACATCGATTTATGTGATGAGAATGGTAAAAATGTGATGCTTCTTGGCCTAGACGTGCTGCCGGAGTATCGTGGACAGGGCCTTGCCAGAGAGCTCGTGTACCGCTACAGCCAGCGTGAAAAGGCAAACGGACGAAAAAAGCTGTTTCTGACATGCTTAGAGCAGAAGGTGGAGATGTATAAGAAGTTTGGATTGCAGGATCTGGGAATTGCTGACTCTACCTGGGGCGGAGAAGAGTGGCATGAGATGGTGTTAAAGGTATGAATGTGATAATATGGTAAATAAAGTATCAGATAACGTTATAGAAAGAAACTATAGGGAGTGCCTTAAATTCAATGAAATCAACGAAAGTGGGGCCTGCAATTTTGACCTGGCAACAGCAAAAGCTGCCCTTGAAAATCTGTATGAGCTATACAAAAATGGCATATTAACAGGTCGTTTCACAAAGGATAAGGACTATGTAGTAAGGTGTGCTGACCTGGTGATATTGGCGGAGGAGAACAAAGACAGCCTGTTTTATGAGGCATGGCGCATATGGTTTGCATATTTTGTATCGATGGGCTATGCAGGATGGAATGAGCTGTGGGAGGCAGTATGAACCAACAAAAAATAACAGAACTACGTGCCGGCTTGGAAACCGGCTTCATCAACAGTGGATATAATTCAAGCCTGGCTTATCAGCCTCAATTTTTGTCAAACAACCATAAAGAAGGCAAAAAAGTATTATCCTCAATAGAAGATGAGTTAATGGCCTGTGACAAATTTCAGATAAGTGTTGCGTTTATCACAATGGGAGGCATTACGCCGTTGCTACAGACACTTAAGGAGCTTGAGAAAAATGGTATTCCGGGAGAAATTCTTACCACAAATTATCTGAATTTCAGTGAACCAAAGGCGCTTGAGAAGCTTCACGGATTGTCGAATATCACGCTCAAAATGTATGATGTGGAGAAGGCCGCTGAGGGCTTTCACACAAAGGGATATATATTCAAAAAAGAAGAGATTTATCGAATCATTATCGGAAGCTCAAACATGACGAGCGCCGCGCTTACGAGTAACAGAGAGTGGAATACAAAGGTTGTATCTACAGAGCAGGGAGAGGTGGCAAAGCAGATTGTTGATGAATATAATGAGCTTTGGAATTCTCAATACGCACTTTCCTTTGACAGCTTTTACGAAGAGTATAAAGAGCGCTATCGTATCATAAAAAGACAGCGTGAAATCGCTAAGAGCGAGGAAACTCCGTCTATTGAGAAATACAGATTAAAGCCGAATGCAATGCAGGTTGGCTTTATTACAAATTTGAGAAAAATATTGGAAAAAGGTGAGGATAGGGCGCTTCTCATCTCGGCTACGGGTACAGGAAAAACATATGCATCTGCGTTTGCCATGCGTGAGCTGGGCTTTAAGCGAGTGCTGTTTCTCGTACATAGAGGTCAGCTTGCAAGACAGACAAAAAAATCCTACGAAAAGATTTTTGATAAATCAGTTTCTATGGGACTTGTAGGTGCAGGGTACAGTGACTATGATAGAGACTATGTTTTCGCAACAGTACAGACCTTAAATCGCGATGAGCACTTGAGAAAATATGCACCGGATGACTTTGATTGCATAATTTTAGATGAGGCGCACCACAGCTCGGCCAACACATACCAGAAGGTGATGAACTATTTCACACCAAAGCTGTGGCTTGGAATGACAGCGACTCCCGATAAGCGAGATGATGATATTGACGGAAAAAATATTTACCAGATTTTTAATTATCAGATTGCATATGAGATTCGTTTGCAGCAGGCTATGGAGGAAAACATGCTGTGCCCATTCCACTACTTTGGAATAACAGATGTTTCACTGCTTGGTGACAAGGAGATAAAGAGCAAAAAGCTTACAGAATCATCGTTCAACCAGCTTGTTGGTGATGAGAGGGTAAAGCATATCATTGAGCAGGCCAATTATTTTGGACATAGCGGCGACAGGGTGAAGGGGCTGATTTTTTGCAGCAGGATAGATGAATCCGTCGAATTATCGAATAAGTTTAATCAGACAATAAATCCTGAGACAGGCAGAGTTTTCCGTACAATTGCATTAAATGGAGATGCCACAGAGGAGGAGAGACAGAGAGCCTTTGAGCGGCTTGCGATGGATGAAAATACGCAGTCGCTGGATTACATTTTTTCTGTCGAGATTTTAAATGAGGGTGTTGATATCGTGGAAGTAAACCAGGTCATCATGCTCAGACCGACAGAGTCACCAATTGTATTTATACAGCAGCTTGGACGTGGACTTAGAAAAGCAAATGGCAAGGAATATGTTGTGATACTTGATTTCATCGGCAACTATAATAATAATTTTATGATACCGGTCGCATTGTCGGGAGATCGTTCTTACAATGCAGATACAATCAGAAAGTATGTTATCAGCGGAAATAATACGATTCCCGGTGCTTCGACAGTGCATTTTGATGAGATTGCAAAGGATAGGATTTTTGCGTCGATAGACAAAATAAAGGGCATGAAATCCATTATCAGGGAGAGCTATGTTTCTTTGAAAAACCGGCTTGGAAGAGTGCCGTATCTATTAGATTTTTATGAAAACGGAGAGGTTGATCCACTTGTAATAATAAAAGAGTACAAGACCTATCAGGCATTTCTTGAAGCGGTTGAGAGGGAGCTTTATACCGGCAGATTAAATGAGCAGGAGAAAACAACTCTTGAGTATTTGTCGAAGACTATCATAAGTGGTGCAAGACCGTTTGAATTAGAGATTTTAAGGCAGCTTATGAAGAAGTCTTCTATTTCAATTAATGAGATAAGAGAGATTTTCATACGGAGGTACGATTACAAGGTAAATATGCAATCCATTGACAATGCGGCAGATGTATTGCAAGGAAAGTTTGTCAGCAAGGATGATGAGTACAAGAAATTTTGCAGGATAGATATTTTGGAGGAGGACAGCAATAACATCTTCCATAGGATGAATAACTTTACCACAAGACTTCAAAATGAAGAGTTTAAAAAGCAGATAGATGACATAATAGAGGTGGGGCTCAAAAGATATCATGATAAATATCAGTCCTCACTTAAAAATGAGAGTCCGTTTGTATTGTATGAGAAATATTCCAGGCGTGATGTCAGTCTGCTGATGAATTGTGGGCGGGATCTTTCCTCCACAATGTATGGAATGAAGCGTATAGACGATGATGTATTTATATTTGTCACGTATCATAAAGAGGAAAGTGCAGACGAGCAGAAAAACTATGTAGATGGAAAGCCTGATTACGCGGATGCGTTTGAGGACAATATGATTTTTAGATGGGATTCGCAGATTGGCAGAGGAGTGGACAGCTCATATGTTTCAGATGTAGTGAACGCTAAAAGGAAGCATCTGCTTGTGAAAAAGAGTGATGCGGAGTCAAATTTTTACTATATGGGAGAGTTTGATATAGTTGATATGTGCGCTGCCAGAAAGCGTGATAACAATGGTAAAGAGCGTGATATCACCAAGTTTGAGATGAAGATGCGCCACCCTGTAAGAGAGGATCTGCTTCGATATCTACAGAGCAATTTACAACATAGCATACAAAATAATACACAGGAGCTTAAGGCAATATGAAAACAATACGCGTAGTGGCTGCCGTCATAAGAGCAGTCAATAATGAAAATAAACCGGTTATCTTTGCAACCCAGAGAGGCTACGGAGAGTTCAAGGGCGGCTGGGAGTTTCCAGGCGGTAAGATTGAGTCTGGTGAGACACCGCAGCAGGCGCTAAAGCGGGAGATAATGGAGGAACTGGACACGGAAATTGCTGTCGGAGAATTGATAGATACGATAGAATACGATTACCCGGACTTCCATCTTTCGATGGACTGCTTCTGGTGTGAGGTCATTCACGGTGAGCTTATTCTAAAGGAGGCTGAGGATGCAAAATGGCTGACAAAGGAGCATCTGGCGGACGTAAAGTGGCTACCGGCGGATGTGACATTGATTGAGAACATTAGAGAGGCGATGTATTAAATCCAGGACAGCAAAGGGCATGGAAAGGTGACTAAAAAACCATGCATCCGTCAATCATAGAAAAAGACTTTTTGTTATGCGGACGTTCGTTTTCCTTTACCTCGCCCTACGGTCATTCTCTTGAAGTCGGGCGACATGTGGAACACATTTAGGAGAATTTGAACCTACAAATGCAAGACGGTAGGGGTGTGGAAATCTCTACAGGATAGGCTCCTGGGGAACGAGGGGGCACGCGTGCAAAATCGCGAAATGGAGTAGGGGGGATCTCAAAATACAAGGAATGAAAATGCGACATTCTAATATATAATGTTATAATTTTGTAACATCACATCTTGACTTTTGCTATTTATATGTTATGATTAATGCACAAAGGGAGGGATAATCATGAATGAATTATTAGGAAGCCGTATTAAGGCTTTGAGAATAGCTAAAAATTTAACACAGGAACAGGTTGCTGACCAAATCGGTGTGAGTAGACAAAAGTATGCACGTGTTGAAAGCGGAACTAATAGTATTACATTAGATATCCTTTCTAAAGTTGCAGAGATTTTAGATGTGACAGTTGGCGACATCACTAGAGTACTAGATGAAACACCGGTTGTAGCTTATCGCACTGGTGGTACAGAGTCTTCCTCAGAGAAGATCTTCGATATGCTGGATCTTTTTTATGCCAATAAGCATATGTATAACAAGCTTCAAAATAATAATATTAGATAAAGGAGGAGTATGTTATGCAGGAAAGCAGAAGAAAGGATATTCGAAGAACTGCAGCCGTTGTACGCGAAAAATGTAAGGTTAGTCGATACGGCATTATAGATTTATTTAAGGAATGTGCTCGATTAGGATATAAGCTTATACGATATCCACTCGGGGAAAACGCTGATCTTGGATTTACTATAAAAAAAGATCAGGATATTGTTATTTTCACAAATTCTAGTATTCGTTTGTCGAGAGAAATTTTTACATTGGCACATGAACTTGGACATGCAGTCCTTCATATGGAAGCTGATTCATCATTTATTGATGATAGTATTACTATTGCAGATAGAAGTACCGATGAGCGAGAGCAGGAAGCAAATTATTTTGCGGCATGTCTTTTAATGCCAGATGATGAAGTGGATCGTTTCTTTGATTTAGAATTGTCTGATATTGAGAAAAACGGATTGACTGCGATAGATATCGCAAAAATTATGTCTGAATTTAATGTCAGTTTTGACATGGCATTGAATCGTCTTGATAGC
>ERZ859732.823-NODE-823-length-11468-cov-12.911329_pt1 | contig 11468 bp, 8 predicted proteins | sample MGYA00510123_ERZ859732 | MGnify/ENA primary metagenome ERZ859732 (study PRJEB30046, sample SAMN00715133) | human gut metagenome | study: EMG produced TPA metagenomics assembly of the A metagenome-wide association study of gut microbiota in type 2...
AAATGCTCAATTCAGTTGTTTGCTTCCCTAATTAAATTTTCGGACAGCCTCCCCCACAAACAAAATTTCCCCCTCTTTTTCTGCGTTTTTCAAATTAAACAAAGGGGCTATACACCACCATTTTGTGGCATATAACCCCTTATCAAAACAAAAAAGATGACCTGGCAAAATGCGAGATCATCATTTTTGTTATATAATAATCCTATTTCTCTGGAATAATCTCGAAGATTTCGGCTGAACCATCCAGCTGAATCTTCGCTGCCTTCTTCACTAATTCTATCTTGCAGAACGACTGGTCGATGAGGGTTGTTGCCAAAACCTTGCCCTTGGCATTCAGCTGGCGACATACCAATGATTTGCCTGGAGCCAACTTCAAGAGCAGGGTGTAACCCTTTACATCCTTCTCTACACCAAACGAAAGTACACCATCGTTGGTGAAAGAAGTGCATGGATTCTCATCAAAACCATACATCGCTGCCTGCAGATTGCCAGCCTCAACAGGGAAGCTCAGACGCTCTGGGGTGGTTGGGTTCACCTCGAAGGTACGGACAGCAGCCCAGTTGCGCTTGTCTGACTTCAACTTCTTGATGCGGATATAGCGAGCCTCAACAGGGGTGTCGGTCTTCCAGATGATGATATACTGTTTTTTCAACTCGCCTGTGAGTGCCTTCCATTCCTTTCTGTCCAGAGAATACTCCAATACGGTGTTGTCGAAGTAATCCACATCATCCACAGAGTTGCGGCCCTGGAGGATTCTTACCTCAGATACCTGACGCACGCAGCCCAGGTCGGCACCAATCCAGTCGCCTGTGTTCTGACCGTTGCCCGATGTATAATAGGTAGTAGAATCGTTGTCGAACATCGCCTTGCTTTGGGTGGTTCTCAAAGTGGCATAAGTACCAATGCCCTTATAGAAGGCAGGAACCTTGCCGGTCAACTTCTTGAAGAAGCCAGATGCCATGTCATCCATCGACTGCTCGTAGAATGGCTGCAATACCATGGTACCAGACTTGTGCTTCTCGTAGGCAGCCACATCTTCCTTGCTCATGCGGTTGTTGACATAGCCATCCCAGAATGCCTGGTCGTTGCCAGCCTTGTATTCCTTGATGAGAGTCATGGTCTTCAAGCCACGGTCGCCCAACTTGCCAAACTCTGTGAGCCATGGGCGGAGTTCCTTCATCAGCAGGGTATTCTTGCAGTTTGCCTCCATTTGGGCAGGCGCATTCTTCACTCTTACAAACTCACTCTGCAGGGCATTGAACTCTGCATCTGTGAAGTTATCGATGCGGAAACTCTTGGTCTCCCATGATTCTATGCGGCGATAACCGGTCTCGGTATCGCAAGAGTGCATGGCGAAGGTGCGATATGCCTCGTGTGCCTCTGGAGTAAGATCTACCAAGCCACGCTCCCAGTTGTCGAGCGGATTATAGTTGGCGATGTTCCAGGTATAGTCGGCTACACCGTAGAGTGCCAGTTTGGATGCCTCTCCGTGCTCCATCGGGTTGCTGACGAAACCGCAGAGATCCTTGTTGGTCAGGTCGGTCTGCAAACCGTAGGTAGGACCCTGCATGATGATATGGCGGGCATAATCGGTTACAGGGAAGTTCCACCAGTAGTAAGCCGGGCGCTTGATGCGGGAATTCACCCAGTCGAGAGTCTCGCGGGTCAGGTCGCTGCAAACCACATCACCCGTCCAGAATACATTGATGGATGGGTCGAGGGTATTGCCGAAGATGGCGAGAGAACCGGTTGGCTTTGGATTCGCCCAGAGACGGGTGTAATCGGTAGGACACATCACGAGCGGAGCAACATCGCCCTTAGCCTTTACAAATTCCTTTTCGAGTCGGTTGAGAAGTTCCGACTGCTTTACCGGGTTGGCACCCTCGCCGGAAATATCATCGAAGAAGATGGCGAAAGAACGCACACCGAGGTCGTACATCAAATCGAGCTTGTGAACCAGGTTCTGATAGTCTTCCTCGTTCCACTTGATGTCCTGTCCCGGATGGATAGCCCACACGAAGTCTACTCGGTTGCGGCGACAAGCCTGAACGAGTTCGCTGATGTTCTTAGCCTCTTTCTCCGGATAAGGCAAGCGCCAGTTAGGACAACTGTGATATGGGTCATCCTTCGGACCATAGAGATAGGTGTTCATCTTGTTCTTTCCGTAATAGTCGATGAGGGAAAGACGCACCTGATGAGACCAAGGTTCGCCATAGAAACCTTCTACCACACCACGGTTTGGAAGATCAGGGTAGTCATTACAGGTGGTGTAAGGCATCTGGCCCTTCGCCATCTCGCTGTTTACAATCTGGCGCAGAGTCTGCAGACCATAGAAGGCACCACGCTCATCGTAGCCCACAATCTGGATTCCCTTGGCATCAGCCTTCAGGCTGTAGGCACCGGAAACAGGCTTAACGCCAGCCTTGGCTGCCAGTTTTCCACCGAAATCGATGGTCAGGCAAACGCCCTTGGCGTTGGCGGTAAGGAACTTCACGTCGTCGGCAAACTTGCCTTTCTTGTCGATTACCTTGACTCCATTCTGCAGGTCGAGTCGGTTAGCAGCATCCACATTCAGGAGATGTGGTGTAGGACTCACGATGAGTCCGTGATGATTCAGTTTCTTGCCCGGAATCATGTTCACGTCCTGCTTTTCAGAACGCTGGCCGCTCAGGTCTTGTGCCTGAGTGCCCTGTGAAAATGCAGCCATCAGGAGGGCTGCCATCAACATTTTTCTAGTCATAATGAATAGTTTGGTTAAGGATTTATATTTTAAAAGTTTATATTTATTCTATATGGAATACTCTTTCTACGGTTTCATTGGTTTGCTTGGCAAATCCTTCTTCACTTACGCCGTAGGCTTTCGCCAAGGTTTTAAGTACTTCTACCACGAAGGCGCTCTCGTTACGCTTGCCTCGGAATGGGATGGGAGCCATGTAAGGGCTGTCGGTTTCCAGCACGATGCGGTTCATCGGCACCACGGCAGGGAGATCTTCTCTCAGATGACTGCTCTTGAAGGTGGATACACCACCGATGCCCAGCACGAAGTTATCGAACGAGAGGAGTTCTTCTGCCTCCTTCTGATTGCCTGTGAAGCAGTGGAACACGCCGCCAGGCAGGTCTTTCTGATACTGGCGAAGCAAGTGCACCATCTCGTTCTGTGCCTTGCGGCAATGAATCATCAGGGGCAGACGGGTTTCTATCGCCCACTTCACCTGTTCTTCGAATGCCTCCAGCTGCTCGTGCTCGAACTCACGACTCCAGTAATAATCCAGTCCGATTTCGCCGATGGCGATAAAATCGGAAATCTGCATCTTTCTGAGTTCTGCCAGCTGCTCCTTCCAGTCAGCCTTCACCTCTTCGGGATGCAGACCAATCATAGGATAGGCGTAGCCCGGATATTCCCGGCTCAGGGCGAGCACGGCGTGCGTAGTCTTCACGTCGATGGCAGGCAAGAACACCTTGCCTACCCCCGCTTCTCTGGCACGAGCGAAAGCTTCCGCTCTATCCTCATTAAACTCTTCTGCATCGAGATGAGTATGCGTATCTATTACTTTGAACATTGAACTGTCAACTATTAACTATCAACTTTAAACTATTAACTAGTACTGGCGCTTCATCATTTTCTGTGCATACTTCGCCAACTCCTCCTTGCGCTCGGCAGGCACATTTACGGCATCCAGATACTTCTTGCTCTGCTCGAAGTAGTAGGCTATCTTATCCTGCGCCAACTTGTCGATGCCAATTTCGTTATAGAGACGGGTTACGGCTGCCACCTTCTCCTCGCGGTCGAACTCCTGGGCATCCACCCACTTCTGCAGTTCCGCACGCTGGGCATCATTGGCATGATTGAAGGCGTTGATGAGCATGAAGGTCTTCTTGTTCGATGTGATGTCGCCACCTATCGCCTTGCCAAATACCTTTGTATCGCCATAGACATCCAGGTAATCATCCTGCAACTGGAAAGCCAGACCAATCTGCTCGCCAAACTTATAGAGATTATCAGCATCCTCCTCAGAAGCATCAGCCAGGATGGCTCCAATCTTCAGGGCACAAGCCAGAAGTACGCTGGTCTTGAGGCGGATCATCTCGATATACTCCTCTTCCTTCACGTCGTTGCGGGTCTCAAACTCCATGTCATACTGCTGTCCCTCTCCTATTTCCAGGGCTGTGGTGGTGAAGAGCTTCATCACCTTGGCAAGATGCTTGTCGTCGCACTGCGCCATGCGGTCGTAGGCGAGCACCAGCATACTGTCGCCCGAAAGGATGGCGGTATTGGCGTTCCACTTCTTGTGAACGGTTTCATGACCACGGCGAAGATCGGCATTGTCCATCAGGTCGTCGTGGAGCAAGGTATAGTTGTGATAAGTCTCCAAAGCGATGGCGTTCATGAGGATTTTCTCCGGGTCTTCCTTGAAGATGTTGTAGCCCAGGAGCATCAGAACCGGGCGAATACGCTTGCCTCCCAGAGAGAGAACATACTTCACTGGCTCATATAGAGAATATGGTTTGCGGTCGTATGGCAAGTTAGCCAGGAACTCATTCACCATGCTTAAGAATTCATCAGATGTCTTCATAATCAAATATAATTTAGAATATATAATTTATAATGTATAAAATGTACAATTTATAATTTATAGTTTGAATACCACTGGGACGGCAATCATCGTGCGGCACACCTTGTTGCGGTCCATGCCCGGTTTCCACTTCGGCATCATCTTCATCACCCTCAGCGCCTCGGCGTCGAGCACGGGGTCAGCCGATGTGCTTACCTTGGTGCTAGCGATGCTGCCATCCTTGTTCACGATGAAGGAAACCACCACGGTGCCCTGAATCTTGTCCTTACGTGCCGACTCAGGATATTTCAGGTTCTTGGTAAGCCACTGCATGAAAGCCGACCAGCCACCAGGGAACTCCGGGATTTTCTGCACCACGGTAAACTTGATGGGCTGTTCCTGTCCGGCGGCGTTGTCTACTGCCGTTTCAGGAGCCGCCTCCTTTACATCGGCACCTTCCACCACTCCCGAACCGTCGCCAATCACCAGTTCGCTGGTGGTGGTACTTATCTTCTCGGAAGCCTTCTGTACCTGCTGCTGTTCGGTGGGCTTCACTTCCTGCGTGATAGCCTCCGATGCAGGAGCCTTCGACATAGCCTCAGCACTCACCATATCCTTCTGGTCGGGTGGCGTCTGCATATCCAGGTCCTGTGCCAAGTCCTCAAAGTCCTCGGTCAGGTCTTCCTCTCCCTGCGGTCCTCTCTGATACTGGAGTCCCACGAAGAGGAGTGTGAATGCGATGAGCAATCCGATGAGGAAGAAGGTAAGCCTCTTGTCCTCCAACTGTGCATTATTTGATTTTTTTATTTCCACTTTTCAATCGTCATTAACTTAACCTAATTGCATGTCCGCAGCTGCTTTTTCAGCCGGAATCTGCAATATTTATCGATTCATTTCGTTATTTTCTACGAAAACAATGCAAATTTACGTCTTATTTCTCAAAAAAGCAGTATCTTTGCCAAAGAATTAAAGTATTTAAATGAAAAAAATCGTTTTTTCCATTATATTGACGCTTTTTGCGACAAAAATGGGTGCTCAAGAGAGCAAAACTGGATATAACTTCCTCCGACTGCCTGTAAGTGCTCATGCCGCAGCCTTGGGAGGCGACAACATCACCTTGATAGAAGATGATGAGGCCCTCGTTTTCCATAATCCGGCACTGCTGGCTTCGGTAAGCGACAAGACCATCAACCTCAACTACATGAACTACATGTCGGGGGTGAACGTGGCATCGGCTTCCTTCAACCGCATCGTGAAGGAGAAGGCGTCGTGGGCGGTTTCGGCAAACTATGTGGATTACGGAAAGATGAAGCAGACTGATGAGAACAACATCCAGATGGGTGAATTCTCGGCGAAGGATATTGCCCTGGCAGGCCATTTCTCCTACATGCTGGGCAAGAACTTCGTGGGTGGTATCACGGCAAAGTTCATCACTTCATACATCGGCGACTACAATTCCATCGGCGTGGGCTTCGACCTGGGTCTGAACTATTACGATCCCGACCAGGAGCTGTCGCTTTCTGCCGTGGCAAAGAACCTGGGTGGACAGCTGAAGGCTTACAACGAGGATTACGAAAAGATGCCGATAGACCTGCAGGTGGGTGTGACCAAGGGATTCGAAAACATGCCGTTCAGGGTATCGGGCACACTGGTGAACCTGAACCACTGGGACAAGGGATTGAAGAACCATCTTGTAGTAGGTGCCGAACTGCTGCTGGGCGACAACCTCTGGCTGGGCGGCGGCTACAATGCCCGCAGAGCCGACGAGATGCAGATTTCTAACGGCACCGAAGGCGAGGAAAGCAGTCATGGAGCCGGCTTCTCGTTTGGTGGCGGTATCAACCTGGAGCGCTTCCATCTGAACGTGGCTTACGGAAAATATCATGTAAGTAGCAGCAGTCTGCTGATAAACGTAAGCTATAAACTATAAACTGTAAATTATAAACTGTAAATTATAAACTATAAATTATAAACTATAAATAATAATGAAGAAGATTACAATCGCAATAGACGGTTACTCTTCCTGCGGAAAGAGTACGATGGCAAAGGATCTTGCCAAGGAAATAGGTTATGTGTATGTGGATACAGGCGCCATGTACCGTTCGGTAACCCTCTACGCCCTGCGCCATAACCTCTTTGAGGAGGATGGCAAGGTGAAGGTGAAGGAACTGGAAGCCGAGATGCCGAATATCCAAATCTCGTTCAAGTTTAACGCTACTACCGGTCGCCCAGACTGCTATCTCAACGGCGAACTGGTGGAGAAGGAAATCCGTTCGTTGGAGGTTTCCAACCACGTAAGTCCTGTGGCAGCCGTTCCTTTCGTAAGAGAGGCGCTGGTGGCTCAGCAACAGAAGATGGGCGAAGACAAGGGCATCGTGATGGATGGCCGTGACATCGGCACCACCGTATTCCCTAACGCCGAACTGAAGATTTTCGTTACGGCAAGTTCGCAGGTGAGAGCACAGCGCCGCTTCGACGAACTGAAGGAGAAGGGCATGCCAGCCGACTTCGACGCCATTCTGAAGAATGTGGAGGAAAGAGACTACATCGATACCCATCGTGAAACCTCCCCACTCCGCAAGGCAGATGATGCCATCACGCTGGACAATAGCGAGATGACGATTCCTGAGCAGAAGGCATGGCTCATGGAGCAATATCAGAAAGCTATCGCAGAATAAAAGATTGAGAATTCAATCGCTATCGCAAAACAATCACTTTATGCGTTATATTTTTGCAAAAATATCTTAAAATAAAATATTTGTGCTTTAAAAATGCCATTTCAAAGAATGAGTGTTGTGGAAACCCAAATTATTTTTTATTTTTGCAAACACAATGACAAGGTAGTAATGATATAGATTATAAATTTTGAGTTAATTACTGTTTTTTAAAGGTGATAAGTCCTCGGGAGAAGATTTATCACCTATTTTTTATTTTATACTTTTTCTGTCTATATCTTATTATAATGTTTCGTTGATGATTTTCTCCTTGCATTCTTCCATCAACCATTTTGGCGTACTGGTAGCACCACAGATGCCCACGGTATCTACACCCTTGAACCAATCCATGTTGATTTCATCAGCACTCTCTATCTGATAGCTGTTGGCATTCACGCTCTTGCATTCCTTGAAGAGCACCTTACCATTCGAACTCTTCCTGCCGCTGACAAAGAGGATGACATCATGCTTGCTGGCAAAGTTGGCGATATTCGGCATGCGGTTGGCCACCTGTCTGCAGATGGTGTCGAAGCTCTTGAAGCTGGCCCCCTCCACAATATGTTCCTGGCAATATTCGATGATGCGATGGAACTCGTCGAGACTCTTGGTGGTCTGGGAATAGAGGGCGATGTCGCGACTGAAATCCAGCTTGCCTATCTCCCCTAGATGCTCCACATCCTCCAACTTCTCTACCACGATGGCATGTCCCTCGGTCTGACCCACCAAGCCCAGCACCTCAGCATGTCCCTTCTTACCGAAGATGATGATCTGCGCCTCGGGATTGTTGACATACTGCTTCTTGATGCGGCGCTGAAGCTGGAGCACCACAGGGCAGGTGGCATCGATAATCTCGATGTTGTTGCGTTCGGCAAGGGCATAGGTTTCCGGTGGCTCTCCGTGGGCACGAAGCAAAACCTTCACACCGTGGAGTTCCTTCATCTCATCATGGTCGATGGTGGTCAGACCAGCCTCATGCAGGCGCTCCACCTCCATACCATTGTGCACGATGTCACCCAGACAGTAAAGTTTACTGCCCTTCTCCAACTCTTCCTCAGCTTTCTTGATGGCAGTGGTCACGCCAAAGCAGAAACCACTGCCGTTATCTATTTCTATCTGCACGTTTTTTAAAGTTTAATGTACATGAATCTTTACTACAATCTTCGCATTGTCCGGATCATTCGTAATCATCAGGATACGTGGATTCTTCTTGGCACGCGACTTCTTCAAGTCTGTCTTCACCACGGTCACCTTCATCTTCACGGATTCTCCCGGTTCAATCTTGCTCTTCTTCAAATTCACCTGCAAGCCCATGGTAAACATCTGCATGCTTCTGATTTCGAGCGTCGACTTACCGTTGTTGGTAATCAGCACCTCGCCCTTCAGTTTCTTCTTGCTGCCGAAGCTGCCCAGGTCGAGGTCGGTGGTTGAAAGTTCAGCCTTTGGAGCTATCTCCTTCTTCTCTGCCGTCATGTTTTCGAAAGCAGGCAGGAGAACGGAAGAAACCACGATTTCCTTCTCTGGGGCAATCTTGTCGCCAGGGCGCTCACCCAGATAGATGGAAGTCTGGTTCAAACCGAAGTCACGCAGTTTTTTGGAATCCAGCATCAGGATGACCTCAGCAGCACGATGCGGTGCCACCTTGGATGGAGACACCTGTGCCTGCAGGTAGCTAGGCAGATGCATTACCACCGGCTCCATCATCTGCTCGGTAGGGTTGAAGATATGGATGCGCTGAACAGGGCGGTCGCCACGGTTCACGTCATCAAACTCCACCTCCTGGGCATCCGACTTGATTTCGCCCAGCATCTCGTCATACGGGCCAGCGAAATCCACCACATTGCTCACCACTTTGCCTCGCATCGTAAGAATGAAAGGTTCGTCGGCGGCATTGGTGTAGAGGCATACCTGCTTGTTGAAGGTACCCATCTGCTTGGCATCATACACCGCCTTTACCACGAAGCTCTCGCCTGCGGCAATGCTCTTCTTAGGGTATTGCACCTCGGTGCAGCCACAACTTTTCAACATATTGTGGATAACCAAAGGTCTGTTGCCCTCATTCTTCATCATGAACTCAGCCGTTACGGGATGGCGAAAAACCACCTGTCCGCAGTCTACCACCTCGTGCTGGGTTGCTATCTTCTGTGCCGATGCCGGCAGCGCCAACAGCGCTGAGAGCATCAATATATTCATCCGTTTCATACTATTCTATTCTTAATTATCAATCTAATAACTATTAACTTTTAATTGTTAACTTTCAACTCATAACCCTCCGTGCGACCGCCGAATTCAGGACTGTAGGCACACTTTGCAGTGCAAGTTCCGCCCTGATAGTCGCCCTTTCTATCCACGTAGTATTCCATTTCTACGACGTGCTTACCTTTAGATAAACGATCGAAATAGAAATTTGTTGTGTTGTCTCTTGGAGAAACATAGCAACCCAGATTCCACTGATAGCCACTCAGCTGGTTGACTGGCTCCAGGCAGGCAGCACGCTTATCCATGATTTGCACGAAGTCGTAGTCACGGTCGGCAGTGATGATGAGTGTTACCTTCACCTTCTCTCCCACCTTCGCCTGTGCCGTGCCCCTACCCTGCGATTCAGCAGGAACGATGACACGACGCACCTTGATGCCCGATTCGGCAGAGGCTATTTCGCTAAGCGGCTGCTTAAACTCCGCATACACGGCACCCCAACTGGTGTAATCGCTCTTCTTCCGGATGCTCAGCGTAGATGCCTTTCCCGCCTTCTCGGTCTTGATATACCCCAACGTAGTGGAATCCTGCGGCATCGGAAGCAGCTTGCCATCCAGTTTCAGCACGGCATTCTCAGCCTTCTTGTCCCAGTTGCTTTCATTGCCCTTCATAAAGGCATAGACGGCATCCACGGTGTTCACCGGCGTATCCCAAACCTGAGTGCGCTTCGACATCAGGAGCCAGCGCTGCAGTTCCTCAATGGTCTGCTTGTCGTTTGGCTTCAGCATCTGCATCGCTTCTATCACGGATACCTGGGTAGGAATCTTATAGTTTCTCCAGCTGTAGAGTGCCTTGCGGGTATCGTAGTAGCGGCCCATCTCCTCTCGGTAAACGGCATATTCGTTCACGCTCTGCAGATATTCGCCTGCCTTTTCGCGATAGGCAGCATTCTGCTGGCTGTTTCCGGCTAGCACTACGGCAGCACGAGCCTTGCCATAGATGGTGAAATCACCGGTCATCTTCGACATCTTTTCCAGCAGATAAGCCTTGTCAGCTTCCAGATTCTGCTTCATCTTTCTGCCATCCATCGAGAGGATGTAGAGATAATACAGCGCCTGCTCGCTAGGACTCACCTTGTGCTTTTTCTCCTCCTGCTTCTTCATTTCTCTTACTTCCTGTGCTGTCTGCCAGGAGAGATAATCAATGGCGGAAGTCAGCATCTTGGCGGTGGATTTCTGAACACCGGCAACGGCATTCAGACGAACCATCATTTCGGCTACCGACGTTGTCATATATCTGCTGCCCTTCATTCCCTTCCACCAGGAGAAGGAACCGTTAGGGTTCTGCAACTTCTTCAGCTTCTCCACCTGATTCTGCAATCGGATAGTCTCCTGAGAGAGATTCTTCTCTGACTGATTTTCCAGCGAGAGATACTTCTGGATATGGGTGGTGATGGTATTGGCGTAGATGGCAGACATCAGCGAGATGGCATCCTCCTCATCCGGATTGCTGATGGCAGGCAGCGCCTTGATCATCAGCCAACTCGGGTTGTTGGTATATTCGATGGTTACCTTGGCATCATCCGCATTCTTTGCCTTTTTGCCATCCTTTCCTGCAAAGAGCTTGCTCAGGTCGAAGATCTGCTCGCCCTGCTGATGCAGGGTGATAGGCAGGGTATTCACAACGAGTTCCCGGTTGCTCAATACAGGCAGGTAATGCTGTTCGCCATCGCTGTAGCCATTGCCGGCAGCCACCACCTTATTTATATATACACCTTCTTTCAGTCCCTGGACATCGAAGGCTACGGTAGCAGAACCATTGGCATCGATGTGATAGCCCTGGGTCTTTTGCCAAACCACCTTGTTGGTCTCCGGGTCGATAATCTGCATACGGGCGTTGCCGCTCACCTTCTTGCCAGAAGTATTGGAGAGCTTAGCCACGATGGTAGCCTTGTCGCCCTCACGCAGGAAGCGAGGCATGTTAGGCTGCACCATCACGGTTTTCTGAG
>ERZ859732.830-NODE-830-length-11430-cov-4.988308_pt1 | contig 11430 bp, 8 predicted proteins | sample MGYA00510123_ERZ859732 | MGnify/ENA primary metagenome ERZ859732 (study PRJEB30046, sample SAMN00715133) | human gut metagenome | study: EMG produced TPA metagenomics assembly of the A metagenome-wide association study of gut microbiota in type 2...
CTTGGGGGCAGGCTCCCTCCCCCCCGGTGGACCAGCGGGGGTTCGGCTGCCAGCGAACTGACGCTGAAGGGCGGCGTTCTTGAGACCGAGATGGGCCAGTTCTTCAGAAAGTGGACCGTCAGCGAGGGTCTGTTCAAGGAGAATCAGGTTCCTTCTGTCGACGAGGTGAACGTCTACGCCAACTCCATGCAGCGCTGCATCGCCACAGCTGCCTATTTCTCTACGGCGTTCATGCCCGTGGGCGGCGTTAAGGTCAACCACCGATACACGCCTTCTACGATGGACCCCGTGTTCAACCCTGTGCTCACAAAGGTGAGCGACGCGTTCAAGGCAAAGGCTATGGAGCAGATTAACGCGCTTGGCGGAAAGGCTGGGCTTGTTGGTATGGCTAAAAGCCTCAAGGAGAGCTACCGCAACATATCGCGCACGCTCGACTATCCCCAGAGCGAGGCTTACAAGGAGCTGGGCGACGTGAAGTACGACGACACGCAGATTACGCTCGTAAAGGGCAAGGAGCCTGGCATGAAGGGCACAATGAAGAACTTCAACTCGGCTTCCGACGCTTTCATCCTGCAGTATTATGAGGAGCCCGACGCCGAAAAGGCGGCGTTCGGCGAGAAACTCACACGCGACGACTGGACCTCTATAGCCAAGGTGAAGGATGTGTACGGCGACGTGCTCTTCACAGCGCCTATCGTGGCTGCAAACGTGGCTCACCCGCTGCTGATGTACATGAAGGACGAGCTTAACTCGAAGAACCGCAAGTTCACGTTCCTCTGCGGTCACGACTCTAACATCGCATCCGTCAACGCGGCTCTCGGTGTTGAGCGCTACAGCCTGCCCAACTCTATCGAGAAGGTGACGCCGATAGGCAGCAAGGTGGTCTATGAGAAGTGGATCGAGAAGGCTACGGGCAAGGAGTACGTAGGCGTTAACCTCGTATACCAGAGCACCGACCAGCTGCAGCATAACGCGCCGCTCGACCTCGACCATGCTCCGCAGGTCTTCCCGCTCTCGTTCAAGGGTCTCCAGAAGAACGCCGACGGCCTCTACTCGTTCGAGCAGATTAACGAGCGTTTCGAGCAGGCAGTGAATGCCTACGACGACATCAAGTAACATCCTTTTGTAGTAGCATGTTAATAATAGAAGCACAATAAAATAATCCTTTATCCGCAATGCCTGCACAGCAGGTGTTGCGGATTTTTTTAAGCTTTTCCCACCGCTCGCGTCCGCCGTCCAATCGGATTCCGTCCGCCGTCCGATCAGATTCCGTTCGCCGTCCAATCAGATTCCGTTCGCCGTCCAATCGGATTCCGTTCGCCGTCCAATCGGATTCCGTACGGGTGACGATGACTTTTCGTGAGGTTTTTACTGCCAATATCAGACAAGCTGAACGCCATATCGCTACCGCGCAATATTTTTTTACAGGCAAACCCACCTATTTATAAAGAAAAAGACGTAACTTTGCATAAAAACAGTATAAAATCAATGGAATACAACTTCAGAGAAATAGAAAAGAGATGGCAGAGCCAGTGGGTGAAGGACAAGACTTACCACACCACTGAGGACCCTGCAAAGGAGAAGTTCTACGTACTCAACATGTTCCCCTACCCGTCGGGAGCCGGTCTGCACGTAGGCCATCCGCTTGGCTATATCGCATCGGACATCTACGCACGCTACAAGCGCTTGAAGGGCTTCAACGTGCTCAACCCTATGGGCTACGACGCATACGGACTGCCCGCTGAGCAGTATGCTATACAGACCGGTCAGCACCCTGAGGTGACTACCGTGGCTAACATCGCACGCTATCGCCAGCAGCTCGACAACATCGGCTTCTCGTTCGACTGGGACCGCGAGATTCGCACTTGCAACCCGAAATACTACCACTGGACTCAGTGGGCGTTCGAAAAGATGTTCGGCTCGTTCTTCTGCAACTCGTGCCAGAAGGCGCAGCCGATAGAGAAGCTCGTAGAGCACTTCAACGAGAAGGGCACCGAGGGTCTGGATGTCGCCGAGAGCGAGCATCTGGAGTTCACAGCAGAAGAGTGGCGCGCCATGAGCGACGTGGAGAAGCAGAAGACGCTCATGAACTACCGCATCGCTTACCTCGGCGAGACGATGGTGAACTGGTGCGCCGGTCTGGGCACGGTGCTTGCCAACGACGAGGTGGTGAACGGCGTGAGCGAGCGCGGCGGCTTCCCCGTCGTGCAGAAGAAGATGCAGCAGTGGTGTCTGCGCACATCGGCTTACTCGCAGCGCCTGCTCGACGGTCTGGAGACTGTCGACTGGAGCGACTCTATCAAGGAGACACAGAAGAACTGGATAGGCAGAAGTGAGGGTACGGAGATGCAGTTCAAGGTGGCTGGTCAGGACTTCGACTTCACTATCTTCACCACTCGCGCCGACACTATCTTCGGCGTAACGTTCATGGTGCTGGCGCCGGAGAGCGAACTCGTGGCGCAGCTCACCACAGCAGAGCATAAGGCTGAGGTAGACGAGTACTTAGCTTACGTGAAGAAGCGCACGGAGCTCGACCGCATGGCTAACCACAACGTGACGGGCGTGTTCAGCGGCTCGTATGCCGTGAACCCGTTCACCGGCGAGAACATTCCTATCTGGATCTCAGAATACGTACTTGCAGGCTACGGCACGGGAGCCATTATGGCTGTTCCGGCGCACGACTCGCGCGACTATGCCTTCGCCAAGCACTTCAACCTGCCTATCACACCGCTCATCGAGGGCGCCGACGTGTCGGAGGAGAGCTTCGACGCCAAGGAGGGCATCGTCTGCAACTCGCCTGCCGCTGGCAAGGAGACGCTCGACGGCTTTTCACTCAACGGACTGAGCGTGAAGGAGGCTATCGCAAAGACAAAGCAGTTCGTGACGGAGAAGGGCATGGGCCGCGTGAAGGTGAACTATCGTCTGCGCGACGCTATCTTCTCGCGTCAGCGCTACTGGGGCGAGCCGTTCCCGGTCTACTACAAGGACGGTATGCCGCAGATGGTGCCCGAGGACTGCCTGCCGCTGCAGCTGCCCGAGATTGAGACATACAAGCCTACAGAGACCGGCGAGCCGCCGTTGGGACGCGCCAAGATGTGGGCGTGGGACGTGGAGAAGCGCCAGGTGGTAGACAAGGCATTCGTGGACAACAAGACCGTCTTCCCGCTCGAGCTGAACACCATGCCGGGCTTCGCCGGATCATCGGCTTACTATCTGCGCTATATGGATCCGCACAACGACACATGCCTCGTGGGCAAGGACGCCGACAACTACTGGCAGAACGTAGACCTCTACGTAGGAGGCTGCGAGCACGCTACGGGCCACCTCATCTACTCGCGCTTCTGGAACAAGTTCCTCTTCGACCTCGGCGTGTCGTGCAAGGAGGAGCCGTTCCAGAAACTCGTCAACCAGGGCATGATTCAGGGTCGCTCCAACTTCGTATACCGCGTAAACCGCACAGCCCCCTCTAACTCCCCCCAGGGGGAGAACGGAGTTGCCTCTACAGCTAACGGCTCCCTCTCCTCGGAGAGGGCGGGGGGAGAGGCTGCTCCCGTCTTCGTATCGTACAACCTGCGCAAGGACTACGACGTCACACCGATACACGTAGACGTGAACATCGTGAGCGCCGACGTGCTCGACATCGAGGCGTTCAAGGCATGGCGACCGGAGTATGCCAACGCCGAGTTCGTGCTCGAGGACGGCAAGTACATCTGCGGCTGGGCTGTAGAGAAGATGTCGAAGTCGATGTTCAACGTTGTCAACCCCGACATGATCGTGGAGAAGTACGGCGCCGACACGCTGCGTCTGTACGAGATGTTCCTCGGTCCGGTAGAGGCAAGCAAGCCTTGGGACACCAACGGCATCGACGGCTGCTTCCGCTTCCTCAAGAAGTTCTGGGCGCTGTTCTACGAGAACCGCACCGACGAGTTCCTGCCCGCAGACGCCGAGCCTACAGCCGACAACCTCAAGAGCCTGCACAAGCTCATAAAGAAGGTGACTGAGGACATCGAACACTTCTCTTACAACACCTCTATCTCGGCGTTCATGATTGCCGTGGGCGAACTGGCACAGCAGAAGTGCCGCTCAAAGCAGGTGCTCGAGCAGCTCGTGGTGCTCATCGCGCCGTTCGCTCCGCACATCGCAGAGGAGCTGTGGCACGCCTTAGGCAACACCACGACCGTATGCGACGCACAGTGGCCCGTGTTCAACCCGCAGTATCTCGTAGAGAGCGAGGTGCAGCTCACCGTGTCGTTCAACGGCAAGGCACGCTTCCAGAAGAAGTTTGCTGCCGACGCTACCAACGACGAGATTCAGGCTGCAGTGCTCGCCGACGAGCAGAGCAAGAAGTATCTCGACGGAAAACAAGTCGTTAAGGTGATTGTCGTACCTAAGAAGATCGTGAATGTCGTTATAAAATAACAAATATAAATCCTATGACCATCGACCGCAAAATTATCTGGCAAGAAGCGAAAGACTATTTCAGCATTACTCTCGGCTTACTGCTTTACACCTTCGGTTTCACAGTTTTCCTGTTACCCTACGAAATTGTAACCGGAGGCATCGCCGGTATCGGAGCCATCGTGTTCTATGCCACTAAATTTCCAGTTCAATGGACATTTTTCATCATCAACGCCGTGCTCATCGTGGCGGCTCTGAAGGAGCTTGGAATAAAGTTCCTTGCCAAAACCATCTATGCCACGATAGCCATAACCGTGATGCTCGACCTGGCGCAGAAGATAGTGGAGATGCCCGACGGCACCTTCTACAAGCTCATGGGCGAGGGCAACGACTTCATGTCGCTCATCATCGGATGCATGCTCACGGGCACGTCACTGGCGATAGTGTTCCTGAACAACGGCAGCACGGGTGGCACCGACATCATCGCTGCCGTAGTGAACAAACACTATAATGTGTCGCTCGGCAAGGGTCTCATCATGGTCGACCTCGTCATCATCGGCAGCTGTCTCGCCATCGACTCTTTCGGTCCGTTCCCGCAGCGCTGTCAGATGGTGGTGTTCGGTCTGTGTACGATGGTCATCGAGTGTACCATGCTCGACTACGTGATGAGCGTGCAACGGCAATCGGTGCAGTTCATGATTTTCTCGCACAAGTATCAGGAGATAGCAAGCGCCATCACCAAGAAGACCGACCACACGCTCACTATCCTCGACGGTCACGGATGGTATACGGGTAAGGAGATGAAGGTGATATGTCTGCTCGCCAAGAAGAGCGAGTCGGTGCTCATCTTCCGCCTCATCAAGATGATAGATCCGCGCGCCTTCGTGTCGCAGAGCAGCGTCATCGGTGTCTACGGCGAGGGATTCGACCAGATAAAGGTTAAGGTAAAGAAAGAAAAGGAAAAACAACAATGAACAATCCACAGCAATCATACACCCTCCCCGACGGGGAGGGACGGGGTGGGGCTATCGTCTTCGCCACAAACAACAAGCACAAGCTCTCGGAGATACGCGCCATACTCGGCGACCGCTTCGACGTGCTCTCGCTCGAAGACATCAACTGCCACGCAGACATACCCGAAACAGCCAACACGCTTGAGGGCAACGCCATTCAGAAGGCGCGCTACGTAGTAGACAACTACGGCTACGACTGCTTCGCCGACGACACGGGCCTCGAAGTGCCTGAGCTTGGAGGCGAACCGGGCGTCCACTCGGCACGCTACGCCGAGGGCACCGACCACAACTCTGAAGCCAACATGCAGAAGCTGCTCGCACGCTTGGGCGACAGCAACGACCGCCGTGCGCAGTTCCGCACCGTGATAGCTCTCGCACGCCGCAGCGACGTTGCCGACTACACGCTCTTCGAGGGCATCGTGCGCGGCACCATATCGCGCGAGAAGCAGGGCACAGAGGGCTTCGGCTACGACCCTATCTTCGTGCCCGAAGGCTACGAGGAGTCGTTCGCACAGCTCGGCATGGACATCAAGAACGGCATCTCGCACCGAGCACGCGCCGTTGCGAAGCTCGCCGAATACCTCAAATAAATACAACCATAGCGAGTTTTGACACACCCTCCTCCTACGATTTGAACCGTTTACTATTCAATTTGCCAAATATTTTAGTTTGACACACTCTCCACGATTACAAAAAAAATCCCAACAGAGGCAGCCCTCTGTTGGGATTTCCATTTTATATATGTTTTTCCGATATTTACTTAACAAGCACCTTCTTAGATGTGCCGTCGCTCATCTTAACAAAGTTGATGCCCTTCTGAGGAGCAGAGAGCTTCTTGCCGTCGAGTGAGAAGTACTGCATAGCAACCGGCTTGTCAGAGCCGTTCAGACCAAGGATAACTGTTGAGCCGCCCGGGGTCTCGAGGATGAGCTGCATGCAAAGGCAACGCTTCTCTGAGTTATCGTCAGGATTGTTAAGCGTGTACAGACCCTCCTGATACTTAGAAGAAGGCTGACCATAAACGAGGAACATGCCCTCAACGCCGCTATCTGTGCTCACGCCAGTGAGGAACGGGAACTCTTCCTGAGTAGTGCCATTACCCTTCACCTGCTCGTATACCAAACCGTACTGGAAAGCTAACTCTTCGCCTGTGATCTCATACGGCTCAGCAAAAGCTACGGAGTTCCACTGCAAAGTAAGCTGCTGGTTCTCTACAGTGCTGACCTTATAGTTCTCGTCCTCAACAAGATAAGGCGAATCGAGCTCTGTACCCTCCTGATCATTTTCATCCTGATATACAAATGCAAACGCACCTGCCTGCTCACCCAAGTTAGCTGTTACAGCGAAGTTGAGACCTACAATCTTGTAGCCTGCGAGTTCAGAGAAATCGTAATCTACGCCATTATCCAACTCTGACATTACCATCAAAGCAGACTGCCATGTCGGGAAGCCATTATTCTGTGACGGATTATCAGAACCATTGAAGCCAAGAAGCGCATACTTAGATTCTTCCTCCTTCATCATAGGAGCCTTTGCCTTCTTTACAACGCTAACCGGAGTTGCGTCTACCTTGTCAGTATAAACTGTAGCTGACTTTGCTGTCTGTGCCGAAGCACCACCTGCGAGCAGCAACATTGCTGCCAATGAGAGTAAAGTTTTCTTCATAGTCTATAAATTTTAAAATTACATACCGCAAAAGTACAAAATAAATTGCAATTCAATAATGTTTTGCAATAAATTTTTAAAAAATTCAACCAAACTGACTTTTTATACTGTAAAATTGCAAGAAAAACTGCGATTTTACTGAAAACAGCCCCCGAAAAGCGCTCAGAGCACCATGAAACACCTTAACAACTCTTTACTCCTACACAAAAAAAGTATGGCGGGCGTGCCCTTATATGCAAGACTTTCTGTAACTTTGCAAGCATTAAACAATACATTATTAATATAATATATGGCAATTCATCCTCTTTGGACAGACGACTACTGGCTGCTTATCGTGCAGCTCTACCAGAAGAGTCCGGCAGGCGTTAAGTCGGAATACTCGCGCCCCATGGTCGATCTGGCGCTCGAGCTGCATATTCCGCCGAAGACGCTGCAGGAGCAGATGGTGGCACTCGAAGAGCACGCCACGCCTTCGCTGCAACGTCTCTGGGACACATACGCCGAAAACCCACGCCGACTTGCACGCGACGTGAAGCGGCTCAGGCAGATGGCGGGCTTCGGCTTCGGCAACGCCTTCTACAGCGGCATGGATATGACGCTGCCCTTCGAGCACGACTATCTGCCTATCGACACCGAACAGAAGCTGACGCCGGTGATGCTCACCATCATCCTCAGCCTCTACTTCCAGCTGATGACGAACACTATGGTGAGCGAGACGCCGGAGGTGCAGGATATGGCGCGTCTGTTGGGCTTGAAGCCCGAAGAGGTGGTAGATGTGCTGAAGATATACCAGACATTCGACCCCATTCTGAAACGCGAACCGCTGCCCCACTCGCCCATCAACGACGAGGCGAAGCTGGTTTGGCAGAGATACAGCAACGAAGCGCCCGAGGTGCTGACCACTACTGTGGAGAGGCTAAAGGAATACTTCGCCTAAATCGCACGGCTCAGAAAAATGTGGAATGTTGAGTGTGGAATGTTGAATTGTCGGCTGCGCCGATGAAGAATTATTCAATGTTGAGTTAGCAAAGGCTTAAGAAGGGCTAAAGAGGCTTAGAAAGGCTTAAACACCACCTAAAAAGGCTTAGTTAGCAAAGGCTTAAAGAGGCTTAAAGAGGCTTAGAAAGGCTTATACGCCGCCAAAAAAGGCTTAGAAATATTATGAAACTAATACAAACCCAGGAACAGAAGCAGCAGCAGTTGCAGCGCCTGACGCAACAGCAGATGCTGCAGGTGCACATGCTCGAGATGCCCGTCACGGAGCTTGAAGAGAACGTGAACGCGGAGCTCGACGACAACCCTGCGCTCGTGAAGGCAGACGACGACATCTACGACTCGAACACGATGGACAGCACAGCCGGCAACCCGTACGACAGTCAGGACAGCCCCGCATACGCTTCCTCTTCAGACAACGACGGCGGCAACGGCGAAAGCAACGGCGGCGACATGGACGAGGTGGACACCGAGGCGGACGCCTTCGCCGCTCACACAGAGCGGGAGGAACGCGAGTCGGCGCTGAACAATGCGCTCGACCGTATGACCGGTTCCGACGAAGACATGCCTACGGCGGCTTACACCGGAGCCTACGGAGCCGATTCTGCCGACTATGAGGAGATGGTATACGGCGACACGCGCTCGTTCTACGACAAGCTGAAGGAGCAGATGGGCGAGATAGACCTCTCGGAGAACGACCAGAAGATAATGGAATACATCATCGGGTCGCTCGACAGCGACGGATTGCTGCGCAAGGACAGCCAGTCGATATGCGACGAACTGGCCATCTATCAGGGCGTCTACTGCGACGTTGAGGACATCGACCGCATAATCGGAATCCTGCAGACCTTCGACCCGGCAGGCATCGGTGCGCACTCGCTGCAGGAGTGTCTGCTGCTGCAGATAGAACGCCGACCCGACGACAGAATGAAGCAGCTGATGACGACAGTCGTAAAGAAGCACTTCAACGACTTCGCGAAGAAGCACTTCGAGAAGCTTCCGCAGCTGCTGGGCGTGGACGAGCATACCGGACAGCGCGTGCTGGAGGAGCTGCGCCGACTCAACCCCAAACCGGGCGCTTCGCTCGGCGAGACCGAGGGCAGAAACGTGCAGCAGATTACGCCCGACTTCATCATCGACACCGACGACAACGGCAACGTGTCGTTCTACATAAACAACGGAAACATACCGGAGCTGCGCGTCTCTTCCTCGTTCAGCGAACTCATGGAGACCTATCGCAACAACAAGGAGAAGATGTCGCGCCGCGAAAAGGAAGCGCTGCTCTACGCAAAGCAGAAGGTGGAGCGCGCAATGGGATACATAGAAGCTATAAAGCAGCGCTACCGAACGCTCACGCTCACCATGCAGGCTATCATCGACTGGCAACGCAAGTTCTTCCAGGACGGCGACGAGGCAGACCTCAAGCCGATGATTCTGAAGAACATCGCCGACCGCACGGGGCTCGACATAAGCACAATATCGCGCGTCAGCAACGTGAAGTACGCGCAGACCAACTGGGGAACTTACCCGCTGCGCTTCTTCTTCAGCGACGGTTACACCAACGAAGACGGTGAGGAGATGTCTACACGCAAGATAAAGATTGCGCTGAAAGACCTCGTCGACAAGGAAGACAAGGCGAAACCGCTCAGCGACGACGCTCTCAGAGAGGCGCTCGTGAAGCTCGGCTACCCCATCGCACGACGCACCGTGGCAAAGTATCGCGAGCAACTGGGCATACCGGTGGCAAGAATGAGAAAGAACTAATTATGAAAGAAAAGAACATTATCCTCGCAGCCCGCGCCCTGAGCGCGGTGTTCACCCCGTTCTATCTGTCTTTGGTAGGGATGACCGTACTCTTCACGTTCAGTTATCTCAGTCAGATGCCGTGGGGGTACAAGCTGAGCGTGCTCGCTATGGTCTACTTCTTCACCATTCTCATGCCCACAATGCTCATCAAGCTCTACCGCAACTATCACGGCTGGACTCTCATACAGCTCAGCCGCAAGGAGCGCCGCGTGGTGCCCTATCTGCTCTCGATAGTGAGCTACTACGCCTGCTTCTACGTGATGCGACTGTATAACATTCCGCACTTCATGGGCAACATACTCATGGCGGCACTCGTGATACAGATAGTGTGCGCTCTGATAAACGTGTGGTGGAAGATATCGACGCACACCGCAGCCATCGGTGGCGTGGTGGGCGCTCTGCTCGCCTTCTCGTTCATCTTCATGTTCAACCCCATCACGTGGCTCTGCTTCTCGCTCGTGCTCTCAGGGCTCGTCGGCACCAGCCGCATAATACTCCGACAGCACACCCTTTCGCAAGTGACGGCGGGCTTCGGCGTAGGCGTGCTCATCGCCTTCGTGATAATACTGGGGCTGTAGCCCCTCCCAACCCTCCCCGTCGGGGAGGGCTTAGTTAGCAAAGGCTTATTCAGCAAAGGCTTAAAGAGGCTTAGTTAGCAAAGGCTTAGAAAGGCCTAAAGAGGCTTAGAAAGGCTTAGTTAGCAATGGCTTAGAAAGGCCTAAGAAGGCTTAGAAAGGCTTAAGAAAGAAACAAACAATAAAAAACAATATAATATTATGACTCCATTAGTTAGCATCATCATGGGCAGCACATCAGACCTGCCCGTTATGGAAAAGGCATGCAAGTTCTTGAACGACATGCAGGTGCCGTTTGAAGTGAACGCCCTCTCTGCTCATCGCACACCGGACGCAGTTGAAAGTTTCGCTAAGGGCGCAAAGGCGCGTGGCGTTAAGGTAATCATTGCCGCAGCAGGCATGGCAGCAGCTCTGCCCGGCGTTATCGCAGCAAGCACCACTCTGCCCGTCATCGGCGTACCTATCAAGGGTATGCTCGACGGTCTCGACGCCATGCTCTCTATCATACAGATGCCCCCGGGAATACCTGTTGCTACGGTTGGCGTAAACGGCGCAATGAACGCTGCCATACTGGCCGTAGAGATGATTGCGCTGGCCGACGATGAGGTTGCCGCACGCCTTGCTGACTATAAGGCAGGACTGGGAGCCAAAATCGAGAAGGCCAACAAAGACCTCGCCGAGGTGAAGTATGAGTATAAGACAAACTGATTTATAATTCAGGAGTTAAAGTAGTTAAAGAAGTTATCGCTCACGGCGTGAGCTGAGTAGTTAAAGTCATATGTCATGATGATGTCTTCGTCAACGCCTGTCGTCCTGCACTAAAGCAGGGCCGTTAAAGAGAAACATCTTAACTGTCATATATCTCAGAATGCTGCATAGCAATGTTTGCCTACACAGATTTCCACTAAGCAAAGCACAGAAATGACATGCACTAACTTTGCCTGCCATAACAGACAAGGCATTTGACTTTAACTACTCAG
>ERZ859732.832-NODE-832-length-11429-cov-2.999297_pt1 | contig 11429 bp, 6 predicted proteins | sample MGYA00510123_ERZ859732 | MGnify/ENA primary metagenome ERZ859732 (study PRJEB30046, sample SAMN00715133) | human gut metagenome | study: EMG produced TPA metagenomics assembly of the A metagenome-wide association study of gut microbiota in type 2...
TTGGGTGGGGGCGCAACCTCGCCACGCTATAAGCATTTGTCTGTCAGGGACTTATGTAGCATTGTGACGAGTGATGAGTTTTTAAGAAAAACTTTTTATGTCATCATCCTGCATAAAAGCATGCCTTTCATGATGCGATAGGCCGTGTTTTAGTCTCCATTTTGCCGTCTTTCGCAATGCAATATGTGCCCTTTCGCCTATATGCCCAATATGTTGTCGCCACCGGCAGCAGGGCAAAGAAATCACCCATCTCGCATATATTCTGCTTAAACCCAAATCTGTCTTTAGGATTCGGGATAAAAAGAAAGTGGGACGAACCTCACGGTCAGTCCCACGAATGATAAACCTAAAATGATATAAACTTAGAAATCATTATAATTTACTGATTATACCCAGTTTTGTTCCGTTAATGAACTCAATAATGTGGCGTATCTCTTCGCCATCAGGTACCTGTTCCTTAATCTGCAATACGGCATCAAACACACTGGTCTGACCATGGAACACCAGACGGTATGCATTGGCGATATGGCTCTGCACCTTCTCTGAAACGCCATGGTTGTTAAGGATAGTGGTATTGACGCCACCATACTTCACCGGATTATCGCTTGCCACGATATACGGAGGAACATCCTTGCTGAAGCGGCATCCGCTCTGCACCATAGACGCCTTGCCCACACGTGCTCCCGGATTGGCAATAACGCCAGAAGAGAATATCACAGCATCCTCTATGACGCAGTCGCCGGCAATCTTCGTACCATATCCGAACACACAGCCGTTGCCAATCTTTGTGTCGTGAGACACGTGAACGCCTTCCATAAGGAAGTTGTTGTTGCCTATCACGGTCTTGCCGTCGCTGAACGTTGCACGGTTGATAACGACATTCTCGCGTATGATGTTGCCGTTTCCGATAATAAGATGAGAAGGGTCACCCTTATAGTTGAAGTCTTGAGGAACAGCTCCAAGCACAGTGTTCTGGAACACCTTGTTGCCGCGTCCCAGGCGGGTACCGTTCATTATGCTGACGTAAGGATAGATGACGCAGTCGTCACCAATCTCAACATCGCCTTCTATATAAGCAAACGGATAGATAGTAACATTCTTTCCGATTTTTGCTTTAGGATCTATTTCTGCTTTAGGACTAATCATATTATCAATTCTAATTTATGTTATAACCGTCATCATCTCGGCGCAATGTCATCGTGCTGTCAGCATCGGCACAGCGCCGGCAATGACTTAAGAAACTTAATCTCTGCCGCCGCCGAGCGCGTAATAAAGATTTACAACGGCCTGCATCTTATAGAAGTCGTCCTGTACCTTAGCCAGCTCTGCGTTAAGCAGTGACTGCTGGGCGCTGATAACCTCGAGGTATGTGCTGTTGCCCATAGCAAAGAGGTCTTTGGTGTATTCAACGTTCTTGGTAAGGCTCTCTATCTGCTTCTGCTCCAGCTTGCTCTTCTCATCTGAAGAGTTATACAGCACCAGGGCATTGCTTACCTCGCTGCCGGCAGACAGAACGGCATTCTGCCATGTGTTGTATGCCTGCTCCTGCTGAGCCTTGGCAACCTTCAGACCTGCCACGAGCTGACCGTTCATGAATATCGGCTGAACAAGACTGCCGACCGCGCAGCCACTTGCCTGGATTGACGATGCCGGCACCAGAGCTGTTGGTGAATGCTCCTGAGGCGCTTATCGTTATGTTAGGATAAAACTTAGAGCGGGCTGTCTGCACGTCGTAGAAGCACTGTGCGAGAGTCATCTCGGCATAATGCACGTCAGGACGGTTGTTGAGCATCTGTATGCCGATACCCGTGCTGAACTCAGAAGGAAGCGACTGGTTGTCGAGCTTGCCGCGACCGATGGTCTGTGCCTGCTGGCCTATCAGCAACGAGAGCGAGTTCTCGGTCTCGCGTATTTGGCGCTTCAGGTCGGCAGCCTGTGCAAGCACTGAATAGTAGTTGGCCTCAGCACTCTGCACGCTTGTCTCCTTAGTGTTGCCAAGCTCCTTCTGCAGCTTCATCATGTCCCATGTATCCTTTGTCAGGCCGGTCATGTTGTCGACAATCTCAAGCTGCTTGTCGAGCATCATCAGCGTGTAATACATGTTGGCTATGTTAGCAATGAGATTTGTCTTAACGACGAGCTGATAGTCTTTTGTGGCGAGCAGTGCCATCTGTGCGCTGCGCTTCTGGTTGAGCAGATTGCCGAACAGGTCGATGCTCCAGCTTGCGTTGATGGGCAGCGAGTAGGTCTTTGTGGCCTTGCTTCCGTCCCAAGAACTGATGGTTCCCTGCGGTGAGAATGTGAACGAAGGCACAAAAGCCAGCTTTGCAGCAGTGAGCTGAGCCTCAACCATCTTGACGTTCAACGCAGCGTTGAGCATGTCGGTGTTGTTGGCAAGACCTTTCTCTATGATAGACTGCAACTGCGGATCAGTGAACACGCTGCGCCAAGGCAGGTTGCCGAAGCTTGTGGTGTCTGTTACAGCCAGAGTGTCTGTGGCAGAAGCTACATCGCGTACAAGTCCCGTGGTGTTCACTTCCGGGCGCTCATACTTGTTGTAGATTCCGCAGCTGCTTAAAAGAGCAGCCGCAGAAATCATTATCAATATATTATTCTTTTTCATTTTTATCATCATTTTTCAGCATTTCAACAGGACGTGTGTACTGTAACAACTCTGTATCGACAGAAGTAACCTCGTCTTCAAACTCGAGCGGTCTGATCTTCTCCTGCAGATATTGGAAGATATAGAACAGAGCAGGCACAACCAGAAGCTGGCAGACCATACCGATAAGCATACCTCCGATAGCGGCTGCACCAAGGGTCATGTTTCCGTTGTATCCTACACCAATCGGGATGAGCAACGGAGCAAGACCGATAATCATAGCCAACGAGGTCATCAAGATAGGACGCAGACGGGCGCTTGCACCGAGAACTGATGCCCACGACAATGCCATACCGGTGCGGCGGCGCTCAAGGGCGAACTGCACGATAAGGATGGCGTTCTTGGCCAAAAGTCCGATAAGCATAATCAACGCAATCTGCATGTAGATGTCGTTGTTCTTTCCGAACAGGTCTGTGAAGACGAACGCTCCGGCAATACCGAACGGAATAGAAAGAATTACTGACAGCGGAACGAGATAGCTCTCATACTGTGCACTCAAGATAAGGTAAACGAATGTCAAACAGAGTGCGAAGATAATCATCGTAGAGCTGCTAGACTCCTGCTCTGAACGTGTCAGACCAGAGAACTCGTAACCAAATCCTGTTGGCAGTGTCTGCTTAGCCACTTCGTCGATGGCACGGATAGCGTCACCTGAAGAGTAGCCGTCAGCTGCAGTGGCGTTGATGTCAATAGATGTAAAGAGGTTGAAGCGGGCTATCAGCTGCGGTCCGTAAACCTTGGTCATTGTTACGAACTCGTTGATAGGAGCCATGCCCTTTGCAGTTCTTACATATACATTGTTCATACTCTTGATGTCCTCACGCATCTTCGGGTCTGCCTGAATCATTACACGATAAAGTTTACCGTAAGAGTTGAAGTTTGAAGAATACATACCTCCGTAGTATCCTTGCATTGCAGTAAGCACTGTGTTCGGGTCGATGCCGCTCTGCTTACATTTTGCAACATTAACATCAATCATATACTGCGGATACTGAGAGTTGTATGAAGTCATGGCAGTACCGATCTCAGGACGCTGATTAAGCTCTGCAAGGAACTTCTGAGTGATGTTAAAGAATGCGTTCACGTCACCACCGGTACGGTCGAGCATAGAGAATGTCAGACCGTTGGTTGCAGAGAATCCCTGCACCATAGGCGGCTGGAAGGCCAAAATCTGTGCGCCCTTGATTGAAGCAGTCTGCTTGTAAATCATTCCGAGCACCATCTTAGAACCCATGCTGTGTACGTCGAAATACTTCATGAATCCTTCTTCCTTGTCACGGTCCTCAAACGACTTCAGCTTAATAACGAAAGTACCCTGGTTTGAACCCTGACCTGAAATAAAGTTATAACCTGTAATACGCAGACGGTTCTCAATAGCCGGGTTAGTTGCAAGCATCGAGTCAACCTGGTCCATAACGAGGTTGGTCTTCTCAAGACTGGTTCCAGGAGGCGTTGATATTGTACAGAATACTGTACCTGTATCCTCGTCAGGCACAAGACCTGTCTTGGTGTTCATAGCAGTAACTACCAGAGCAGCCACACCTACGAGCACAGCAATTATTGCGATAAACGGTTTTTCAACAATCTTGCGGACACACTTTGTGTACTTGTCCTGCACCTTACCATATGCGCCATTGAATGCAGTGTGGAAGCGGTCAATCATTGACATCTTGCGCACAGTGCCGTCTTCGTTCTTCGGTTTCAGCAATATCGCACACAATGCCGGTGAAAGCGTAAGAGCGTTGATAGCCGAAATTACGATTGAGATAGCCATCGTTATACCGAACTCCTTGTAGAACGTACCTGAAGTTCCGCCGATGAACGACACAGGAATAAACACGGCCGACATCACAAGCGTAATAGAAATAATGGCTCCAGAGATTTCGTTCATCGCGTCGATAGAGGCCTGGCGTGCCGACTTGTATCCAAGGTCGAGCTTAGCATGGACGGCCTCGACGACCACTATGGCGTCGTCGACCACAATCGCGATGGCAAGCACTAACGCAGACAGCGTAAGCAGGTTGAGAGAGAAGCCGAACACATACAGGAAGAAGAACGTACCGACCAGTGACACAGGCACCGCAATAAGCGGGATAAGTGTTGAGCGGAAGTCCTGTAAGAAGATGTAAACCACGATGAACACGAGCACGAATGCCTCAAACAGCGTATGAACAAGGTCGCCCATAGACGCGTAGAGGAACTCTGTAACGTCCTGCATATAGTCGATTTCAACGCCCGGAGGCAGCAGAGTTCTCTGCTCATCGATAACTTTCTTGATATCCTTAACAATCTGCGTAGCATTTGAACCCGCAGTCTGTGTAACCATCATCATGACGGCCGGCTGACCGTTAACCTTTGACGTAACACTGTAATAAAGTCCTCCGAGCTCAACTCGTGCAACATCCTTTACACGGATGGTATTACCGTTTTCATCGCTCGAGATTATCATATTTTCAAATTCAGTAGCAGTCTGCAGACGTCCCTTATAACGTATTGTGTATTCATACTGGTTGTCGCTCTGCTCACCAAACTTACCTGGTGCGGCCTCAATATTCTGCTCAGCCAACACATTCTGTATGTCAGACGGCATAAGACCGTAGTTCTTCATCTTGACGGGGTCGAGCCAAATACGCATTGAATAAGTCTTGGCACCCATAACTTCACATCCACCTACACCGCTTACACGCTTAATGGCAGGAATGATGTTGATGTCGGCATAGTTCTGCAAGAACTTCTCGTCGTATCTGCTTGCGTCTCCCTTGATGGCCATAAGGAGCACGGTTGAGGTCTGTCGTTTTTCAACCGTCACACCAGCCTTTGTTACTTCGGCCGGCAGCAGGGCTGATGCCTGAGACACACGGTTCTGCACGTTTACCTGACACATGTCGGCGTTCATACCCTGATTGAAGAACACCGTAATGTTGGCCGAACCTTCGTTCGAAGCCGTTGATGTCATATATGTCATGCCTTCCACACCATTGATCTGCTCTTCAAGCGGCACGATAACCGAGTTGAGCACGGTCTGGGCATTGGCACCCGTATAGTTTGCGCTCACACGCACCGTAGGCGGCGCAACGTCAGGGTATTGCTCTATAGGCAACGACACCAATCCGATAAGACCCAAGATGACTGTCAATATTGAGATAACCGTAGACAGCACCGGGCGTTTAATAAAGTTATCTAATCTCATGTTTTTTCTGTTTTACTTTTGTTTATGAGGTTGTAAGGCTGAGGGCAAGTGGCGTCATAAGCATTCACTCTGACGCCTGCATACGCCGCAGAGCCCGGCGACCTGATTTACTTTGTAAGGTCTTCTTTCAGTTTGTTCAGGTCGTTCTGATGCGAACCCATCTCGCTTGTCTTCTTCAGTTTCTCCTGATATTGAGCCTCTGTTATCGGTGTTATCTGCATACCGTCCTTCAAGGTGGTAACACCCTTAACAACGATCTTGTCGCCGGCCTTCAGACCACTTTCGATAATATAGTTCTTACCGTCGTTGTTGGGGTTTACGGTAACGGCGCTATACTTAACCTTATTGTCTTTTCCTACGATATAAACGAAGTATCTGTCCTGAACCTGTACAACAGCTTCCTGCGGAACAACGATGGCAGAAGAACTTGCATGAGGCACGACGATGCTTCCTGAACCGCCGCTCTTGAGCAGGTGCTCAGGGTTGGGGAAGTCGGCACGAATAGACACAGAACCTGTGCTCTGGTCGATTACTCCGCTGACAGCAGCCACACGTCCGTCATGTCCGTATACTGTACCGTCGGCAAGCTGCAGCTTAACAGGAGGATAATCCTTTATTGCAGCGTGGAGTCCGCCGGCTGTCTTTGTCATGTCGAGGAGGTCTTTCTCTGTCATTGAGAAGTAAACCTGCATTGAGTTAATGTCAGACACTGTTGTAAGCGGCTCTGCATTAGAAGAGCTTACAAGCGCACCAACTTTATAAGGCAGGTCGCCTACTACACCGTTGGCCGGACTTGTAACATAGCAGAAGTCGAGATTCTGCTTTGCAGATACATAGTTGGCCTGAGCCTGTGCAAGAGCTGCCTTAGCAGACTCGTAGCTGTTCTTGGCAGACTGCAGTTCGTAAGAACCGATTACGTTGTTCTTGAACAACTTCTGGCTATTCTCGTATGTAAGAGTTGCTGTGTTGAGCTGAGCCTTGGCTGAGTTAACGGCAGCCTTAGCCTGGCGCACTGCTGCGGCGTAAGTTACGTTATCAATCACGAACAGCAGCTGACCGCGCTTAACGGTCTGTCCTTCTCTTACGCAAAGTTTTGTTATGAATCCTGAAATTTTCGGGCGTATCTCCACGTCCTGGACGCCCTTGATAGATGCAGGATAAGAAGACTGGAGATTCGCGGTCTGCGTCTCTATTGTCCTCACAGCGAACTCATTGTCGCCCATTTTTCCTCCCTGCTTGCCCCCGCACGATGTTAACATTGCGGCAACAGCAAATGCAAGCAATAAAAATTTGTTTCTTTTCATACCTATTTTCCTAAAATTTTTATACTATTATTTCTAATTTGCTTATATCATATTTTGAAAACTATTTTCACACTGGTAGTTTTCGAGATGCAAATGTACATATTATTATTGAATATTACATTAAGGTTAAATGATAATTATTGTGTTTTAACTCTAATTCACTGTAAGTAGCATTAACAAAAACATTTTGAGCAGTGTGCGCATCAAAATTTAAAGCTATGCACGCAATGCGGCGCGCAAGGCCTGAAAACGAAAAATAATTACAAAACGAACCATACATGCAACGCAGCGCATGGCAACGCTTTCCACATAATTATCGCGCTATTCGGACAAAATGCGCTGCCGGTACGCGGCACAGAAAGCGGTAAAAAATCAGGACATTTGTTTTTGACGAAACAGAAAGCAGATAATAAAAATATGTCAAAATACGCGACTCTGCAGGACCAACAATTTAAGATTAATTTACATCAAGCACGATTTCGTATATAAAATCAGCCTGTTTTGGAGACACAAACGGGTGAAATTAGAACGCAAGAGGCGACATTTTGACCTCTAAAAGGATAGGTTTTACACTGCAAGATGCCGCATTTTGCATTTTTGGAAAAGAAAACTCATGCTGCATAAAACATTAAAATGCTGCCCGTCAGACACTTAACTAAACTATCGTTTTTAGACTGTTTTCTGCCAGAAATGCCTTTGCGCCGCGGGCGTTGGCGATGTAGAGGCGTCAAACGTCTGCGAAAAATAAAAAAGATTTACATTCAGCCGATACCTTCAGCACCGGCATTGCATGGCAAAGCGCAATGCCGGTCTACCGGAAACGGCAGCGCCTTTGTCAAGCCTTATCCTGACAAAGTCCCATCTCACGTGCCTTCTCCATAAGCAGCTGCATCAGCGGCTCGCGCTCGTTGGGCACCTTGTTGTCAAGCACGGCATCCTTCAGCACCTTCTTCAGCTCGCCAACCTCGCGCGAAGGCTTAAGGTTGAACATCTCCATTATCTCTGTTCCGTCGATGCAGGGCTGCAGCAGACGCTTGTAGTCCTTTTCCTTAAGGTCGTGGAGCTTAGAGCGCACGATGCGGAAATTCTCGAGGAAATGGCGCTTGCGCACCTCGTTCTTGCTCGTTATGTCGGCCTCGCACAGCATCATCAGGTCGTCTATGTCGTCGCCGGCATCGTTAAGCAGTCGCCTTACGGCACTGTCCGTAACCACGTCGTCGGCAATAACTATTGGCCGCATATGCAGGTTTACGAGCTTCTGCACATACTTCATCTTGCTGTCGAGCGGCAGTTTCAGCCGTCTGAATATCTCCGGCACCATCTTTGCGCCTATATAATTATGGTTATGAAAGGTCCATCCTATCTTCTGGTCCCATCGCTTGGTCTTCGGTTTGCCTATGTCGTGCATCAGCGCAGCCCATCTCAGCCACAGGTTGTCAGAGTGCTTGCACACGTTGTCGAGCACCTCAAGCGTGTGATAAAAGTTGTTTTTGTGCGCCCTTCCCTGCCTTGTCTCCACCATATCCATGGCAGCCAGCTCGGGCAGTATGCGCTGAAGCAGACCGCAGCGCTGCAGGTCAACGAAGCCCTTGCTCGGCGTCTTTGTCATCATTATCTTGTCGAGCTCCTCGGCAATGCGCTCTCCGCTGATTATGCCTATGCGGTCGGCGTTGCGCTCAAGGGCGTCGAACGTTTCCTCTTCGATAAAGAAGTTAAGCTGAGTGGCAAATCTTATGCAGCGCAACATGCGCAGCGGGTCGTCAGAGAAAGTTATGTCTGGGTCGAGCGGCGTGCGTATTATGCCGTCTTCCATGTCGGCAATGCCGTCGAATGGGTCTACAAGCTCGCCGAAGCGCGGCCCGTTAAGACACACGGCAAGAGCGTTTATCGTAAAGTCGCGCCTGTTCTGGTCGTCCTCCAGCGTGCCGTCTTCAACCACCGGCTTGCGCGAGTCGTGCGTATAGCTTTCCTTTCTTGCGCCGACAAACTCCACCTCAAGGTCGCGGTATTTCACCTGTGCCGTTCCGAAGTTGCGGAACACCGACAGCTTTGCCTTGCGCCCAAGTTCCTTTTTCAGTGCGTCGGCAAGCTGTATGCCGCTGCCCACCACAACCACGTCGATATCGTTCGACGGTCTTTCAAGAAACAGGTCGCGGACATATCCGCCGACAACATAACATTCGAGGTTAAGCGAATCGGCGGCAGAAGAAATCTTATGGAATATATCTTTATCAAGCAGGCTTGCCAATTCGGCGTTTGTCAGTAACTTCATAATCAAAAAATTTCTAAGCGGCTGCAAAATTACAAAAAAACAATGACACAACAGCCGTTTTCTTACTCTTTATTATTCATAACAGCAACTACCATACAACACAAGGACAACAAGGAACAATATAAAAGTGCACATCATCAACATGTAAAAAAGGTTACAACTGCCACAGAAAGACCTATACGAGAGTTTATCACAAAAAGAGGATTTTAGCTATTCACCTGACCGCATACGGCAACACGAAAGATGCCTTTTTGCAACACAAAAGGTGGCATATCAGAACGCAAAAGACGGCCTTTCGCAACGTAAAAGGTATGCTTTTACAATACAAGATGTACCATCTGATATTATAAAAAGGATATGGTTGTTGTAAAGTCGCAGTCTGTTGTCATCAACGCAAAAAGTTTTTTTTAAAAAACTCGTCACTCATCACATTTGGGTCTAACCCGCTGACAGGCAACATGTTATGGTGTGACGAGTTGAATTTTCAACTCATCACATCCGTCATCTGCAGCAAAAAAATGTTGATGTTTCCTGATTCTGGTTAACTTCAAACAGCCAAATTCATGATTTAGATTGACTTCGGCTCATCTTATTACTGCCGTCGGTTGACGTAAATACGCACTTTTTTACCATACACAGCCCTGTAGGGACACACCCCAGGTGTGTCCAAATCACGCATTATCGAAAAAATCCTCCGCAACATATAATCAAGAATAAATATCTGTTATACAGACAATTACATCAATATGTCTACGAATTGAATCCTTGGGACAGCAACATATCCACATTATTCATCAAGATGATATTGCAGGCTATAAAATTTACACGTAATCGGGCTACGGACGCACCTGTGGTACGTCCATACGTTTACTACCAACAAGGCTAATGACTTTAACTCCTGGCCACCCCTGTGAGCGATAACTCCTTTAACTACTCCAACTCCCAAAAAGAATCTGCTTTAACTCCTAAAAAATCCAGCCCAAAAGCCCCATGTGACGAGGTGAATTTTCAACTCGTCACACTTTAACCACCTGTCAGTCAGCTAATTAAGCAGCATTGTGACGAGTGACGAGTTTTTATAAAAAACTTTTTATGATTGTCTACGGCTATAAAAGACAATACACAAACGCCACAAAACATACGGCCGGCAATAAGCCCAAGAAAATAAATATATCATACAGCACTATGACCCGGCCATAGCACGTAAACATCAAATAATAAGCCGTTTAACGGGCATTTATTTTGCATTTCGCCCGACTTGCACTATATTTGCACCCGATAATACAAAACAGAAAATGAAAACAAACAAGATAACAACGCTCTGCGCAGCCATAGCCATGATGACGGCAATGGCAGGATGCACAGGCAACGACATGAAGAAAGAGGCAGAAGGGCTGCTCGACAACGCACGCGAGCAATTCGGCAAGGGACAGTATAAGGAGGCTCTCGCCACGATCGACTCGCTGCGAAAGAAATGCCCCGAGGCGATAGACGAGCGCAAAGCCGCACTGCGCCTGTATCAGGAGATAGAGCTGAAGCGCGCACAGCTGAACGTGGAGAACACGGACAGGGCACTGCAGAAGATAGAAAGCGAGTATGAGCAGATGAAGAAAACCGTGGAAGACCTGAAGAGCAAGGGCATGGCCACGGCAGAACAGCTGAGGAACCTGACGCTGACAAGGGTTAAGCGCGACTCGCTGAAAACGGTATTCGACGTGGAATGCGCCAAGATAAAATACATAAACAAAAGAATGAAAGAATGACGCCGCCGGCTCACCTTTTTTATTAATTAATATTTTATATTGGCCGTATATCGTGTAAAATTAGTAACTTTGCACCCGATTATTCAGAAAATATGTCAAAAGACAATCAGAAAACAGAAGAACAATTCAGGAGCGCCATGGCAGAATGCCGCTCACTGTTTGCCAAGAAACTTCACGACTACGGCCCGTCCCGGTGGGCGCACCCGCCCCCCCCCCCCCCCCCCCCCCCCCCCCCCTA
>ERZ859732.840-NODE-840-length-11363-cov-2.340998_pt1 | contig 11363 bp, 10 predicted proteins | sample MGYA00510123_ERZ859732 | MGnify/ENA primary metagenome ERZ859732 (study PRJEB30046, sample SAMN00715133) | human gut metagenome | study: EMG produced TPA metagenomics assembly of the A metagenome-wide association study of gut microbiota in type 2...
AGAAAAAAGAAGAAAACTTTGCTGAAGAAGTTATGAAACAAATAAAATAATTTAAAATATCATTTTACTCCAATAATAATCATATAATTATATAAGATTATTGTTGGAGGTTTTTTTCTTGAAAAATATGTTTTTTGTTATAAATAAAGAAAAAGTATATGCATATGTGGTTTCAATACTTACAATTGTAACATTATTTTTTATGTCACAAGTCTTAAATACTGATTTAAAAACAACAGAGGTTACTTCGGCAAATGTTGTTAATAATGAAAATTTAAATAATAACAGTGTAAATGTAGATATTGATTAAATATTTTAATGATTATAATGTATAAATTACTCACAATGAGTATATAATTTAAATAGAAGATTTTACTTTTAAAGGGGAAAAGAGATGCCTTTTATTGGAATAATTTCAAAAGAAAATGATAGTAATTTTATAAAAAATGCAATTAGCAAAAATTCAAAAGAAAGCAATTTTGAAATTATAAATATAAATAGAAAAAGCATCGAAAATGTAAAAAATGTTAAATTTGATATTTTAGTAATATGTGAAAATATAGAAAAAATGATTAAAAATTCATCATATTTGGAAGAAATTATAAAAAAAGCAGATTATATAATTGTCAATTCTGATATAAAAGAAAATCTATCAATTTTAAGAAATGCGGAAGCAAATATTATCACTTATGGTTTTAATGCAAAAGCAACAATAACAATATCTAGTATAAAAGAAGAAAAGATGATGATATGTGTGCAAAGAAAAATTAAGGCTGTAAATAGCATTATAGAAGAACAGGATTTTAATGTAGAAATAGAGAAAAACAATGTAAACAAATTATATAATGTGCTTGTAATTTTCACAATTTTGGCTATTTATGGTAAAATATTACAAAAAATTTAACAAAATTTAACTCTTTATGTAGACAAAACCAGAAAAGTGTTGTATAATAGGTATTATGAGATTTGAGACCGAAAAAAGAGGCACTCTAGATAAATCCAAAAAAGAAATAGGGAGGAATAAAAATTGGATACAAATTATTTAGAAAACAACTACTTAACATTAGTAGGAAAGGTTACAGGCGAAAAAGAATTTAGCCATGAAATTTATGGGGAGAAATTTTATAGATTTTCATTATCTATAGCACGTTTAAGTGGAAACGCAGACATTATTCCAATAACAATTTCAGAAAGACTAATAACAGATGAAACATTAACAGAAGGAAAGAAATTATTAATAAAAGGACAATTTAGATCATATAACAGCTTTGAAAATGAAAGAAACAAATTAATCTTAACAGTTTTTGCTAAAGATGTTCAAGAATTACCAGAAAATGAAGAACAAGAAGTTGAAGTTGAAGGCGAAGATGGAGAAATAGCAAAAAAAGAAGAAATGACAAACGAAGTAGTACTTATCGGATTTGTTTGTAAAAAACCTATTTACAGACAAACACCATTTGGAAGAGAAATTGCAGATTTATTATTAGCAGTAAACAGAGCATATAATAAATCAGATTATATTCCAACAATTGCTTGGGGAAGAAATGCAAGATTTTGCCAAAACATAGAAGTGGGAACACAAGTAAAAATTATAGGTAGAGTTCAATCAAGACAATATGAAAAGAAACATGAAGATGGAACAGTTGAAACAAAAACTGCATATGAAGTTTCTGTATGTAGCTTAGAAGTAATAAATGAAGAAGGAAATGAAAACAAAGAAGAAACAGAAAATCAAGAAGCTGTTTAATATATATATTTAAAGAACTATAATATAAAAATTATAGTTCTTTTTTTTATTACATAAAATCTTGTAATCTCCACCAAATTATGATATATTATAGGCATTAAAAACAGACAAAAAGCTAATACAAAATATAAATATGAAAGGATGTTATATATGAGTAGAGGAAGAAGATATGAAACTGAAGGTAAGTTAAATTACCAAAAAGTATTTGCTGTAATTATTGCAATCATTGTAATAGCAATGGTAGTAATGATAATTAAAAATGTATTTATACAAAGAGAGAAACTAAATAAAGAATATGAATACTTTACAGCATTTTCAGCAGATAAATGGGGAGTAATAAATCAAGATGGAGAAACAGTAATAAATCCATCATATCAAGAAATGATAGTAATACCAGACAAAACAAAAGATGTATTCATATGTACATATGATATAAACGAAGAAGACGGAACATATAAAACGAAAGCATTAAACAGAAAAAATGAAGAAATATTTACACAATATGATCAAATCCAAGTACTAGAAAATATAGATGAGAATGATAATATATGGTATGAAAAAAATGTACTAAAAGTAATGCAAAATGGAAAATATGGATTAATTGATTTAAATGGTAAAAAATTATTAGACTGTGAATATGATGAAATTAGTGCAATGAAAGGAATAGAAAACAGTTTATTAATAAGAAAAGATGGATATGTAGGACTTATAAATAATGCCGGAACAATTTTAATAGATGTAAAATATTCTGATATAAAAAATCTAGGAACAACATACAAAGAAGGATATATAACAACAGATGAAAACGGAAAATGTGGAATAGTAAGTACAACAAAAATACAAATATTAGAAAACAAATATAATGAAATAAAACAAGTATATTTAGGTGATAAATATTATGTTGTAGAAGATGGAGAAGAAAAAATAATCAATCAAGCAGGAGAAACATTAATTGATAAAGGATTTGATGATATAAAATCAAGTACAAAAAGAGGAATTATATTTACTCAAAAAGATTTATATGGAGAAATGACAACATCTGGAGATATATTAATAGAAGCAAAATATCAAGATTTAAAAGAATCAAAAGAAGGAATTTATATAGCAAAAAAAGATGAAAAATATGGAATTATAGATGAAAACGAAGAAGAAAAAGTTCCATTTGAATATACAGGAATTATTTATAATGAAAAAGCAAATCTATTTTTAGCAGAAGACGAAAATTATAAAACAACAATAATTAATGATAAATATGAGAAAAAATTAAATGGAGTTCTAGTAGAACTAAATGTAAATGATAAATATATAAGAATGAGAGTTGATAATGATTATAAGTATTACAACTTGAGTTTAGAAGAAATTACAAGTCAAGAAGCATTGCCAAACAATACATTATTTTTGAAAAAAGAAAATGGAAAATATGGATATGTAGACAAAAAAGGAAATGTTATAGTAGACTATATTTATGATGATGGAACAGAACAAAATTCTTATGGTTTTGTTTCAGTAAAAAAAGATGGATTATGGGGATCAATAGACAAAAACGGAAAAACAGTAATAGAACCAAAATATAATTTAGAAAATAATTTAAAAATTGACTTTATAGGAAAATGGTATTTAGGAGAAGAAATAGGAGTAAATTATTATTGTGATAAATAATAATTTAGAAAGAGGGAACAAAAGATGGAGTTAAAAACGAAATACGAATATACATATTTTATTTATCCTTATGTTATAAAAGAAAGTAAATATTTAAAATATTTAATGAAATTATTAAAAGATAAAAATTGTGAATTAAGAATATTTAAAAAAGATAAAGATATGGACATATATTCATTTTTCTCACATAGAACTAGAGAGTATATGTTTGGAACATTTAATTATAGTAAAAATAAGATTAAACAATTAGAAGAATTACCACTTGAAACAAAAGCGGCAATTCTTGCAAGAAATGGTTGTACAATGTTTGAATATACAATACCAAGAGATATTCAAGGAAAAGTACAAGAGAAAAATGGTATATTTTTTAAAATACCAAAAGTTGAAATTATATGTTTTAATACAGGAATTTGTTTTTTATGTGTAAAAACAAATATAGAGGATAGTGACAAATTTTCAGATTTATTAAATTTTAACTATAAATTTAGAGATATAAATCAAGAATTTTCTAATATGAAAAATTATGACAAAATTAGAATACAAACAGATTGCTTCAGTGATGTAATGTATTTTAAAGAGTTTGTAGAAAAAATAACAGGACCAGTCACAGAATCAATGAAACTAGACATAGATACAGAAAGAGCATTAACATATTCATATGCATGTATTGACGAAAATGGTTGGAACAATATGAATGATTTTGATAAAATAAAAGATCAATATTTTAAATTTTTAAATATATTACCAAATGATAATAGTGTAAATTATTCAAAAGAAGAAATGAAGATAATTTCAAGATGGAAATATGCAAAATTAGGTGTAACAAAACAAAGTGTAACATTATTTTCATCAAGTTGTGATATAAACAATTATACAATATTTCCAAGTGATTTTGAAGAACAATACTTTTACACATATATATTAGCAATATATACAAAATTGTATTTAAAAAAGATAAATTTGAAATTTAGACAAGGAATAAATATAAACAAAACAAGAAAAGAATTCATAAGATTTACAAAAAAATTATGGATAAATGAAGTTACAGATGATGACACTGGTTCGATTTTTTATCAACATTTAAAAGATATTTTAGAGCTAGATAATATATATTTTGATACAAAAAATAAATTTGATATTTTATACAAAGAAATGAATATAGAAAAAAATACAAATAATAATATTTTAGTAGTAATGTTACTATTTGCAAGTTTTATAATTAATATTATTAATATAATATATTTGTTAAAAAAATAAGATAATATATCACAAAATGTAAGAAAATTTTTTGTATTTGTCTACAAGAAAAGACAAAAAACACATAAGACAAGTATTAAAATGTTACATGAGGTGTTAAAGGATGTTAAAAGATAATAAAGAATTAATAAAAAATCTATTTAGTGTTAAAAATATTATAATATATGTATTAGCATTTATGGTATCTATGGTAGGAATGGGACAAGATGTATCACCATTTAGTATTGCAATGGTTGGAGCTTGTTTAGCAAGTAAAATTCCAGCAATAGTAGTATTAATTGTTGGATTAATAGGCAATATTGTTGGAGTTGGAACAATTGGAGCTTTAAATTATATATTAATAATTTTGATGCTATTAATAACAATGTGCATAAAGCCACCAAAGGAAAATGATGAATATAAAGATGAACAAATGCAAATTTCCAAACACATATTTTTTAGTATTATTTTAGTTATGGTTGCAAAACTCATACTAACTAAATTTACAATAGGGGATTTATTATTACATATAACTTTAGCTGTACTTTCTGTTATATTTTATAAAATTTTTGTAAATTCTTTAGTAGTAATTCAAGAAATTACAGATAGAAGAGCATTTTCAATTGAAGAAATTATAGGAGCAAGTCTTTTAGTATCAATAGCATGCTCTGCATTTGGAAATTTATCAATATTTGGATTATCTATAAGAAATATATTAAGTATATTTATGGTATTGCTACTTGGATGGAGAAATGGTGTACTAATAGGAACAACAGCAGGAGTTACAATTGGAGTTACATTAGGAATTATTGCTCAAAATGATCCAATAATAGTGGCTGAATATGCTGTTGCGGGAATGATAGCAGGATTATTCAATAAATATGGAAAAATTGGTGTTGTTGCAGGATTTGTAATAGGAAATGGAATTTTAATATATGTTGCAAAAGGTGATACAAGCAATTTCGCAATGTTTAAAGAAATTTTAGTTGCAGCAATTGGATTATTAGCAGTTCCAAATTGGGTTGGAATAGATATAGAAGAATTAAATCCAAAAGAAAATTATTTCCCATCATTTAAAAATAATAGATTATCACAAGGTGAAGAAACAGTTAATCAATTAAATATGGTCTCTGAAACAATTAAAGACATTGCAGATACTTACGAACTAGATAGTACAGCAGAAGAAGCAAAAAAGAAAAACAAAAATACATTTATAACAGAATTATTAAATAATTTAGATGGATTGGAAGATAATCTGTTATATGATGATATATCAAATACAAAAAATGGAATTGTAGATGAAATATTTGAAGTTTTAATTGATAAACAAGAAATGACAGCTAAAGATTTAATAAATGTATTTGCAAAATTTGATAATTATATAGTTACACTAGATAATAAAAAAATAAAAAAAGAAATAGAACAAATACTAAAAGCAATTAATTTTGCATACAAAACAAGTAAAAAAGATTTTATTTGGGAAGAAAAAGTAAAATCAAATAAAAAAAATGTACAAGCACAATTAGATGGAGTTTCAAAAGCAATTTCTAGTATTGCTGTGAAAATAGAAAAAGAAAATAATACTAAAGATACATATATTGATCAGAAAAAGAAAATTATAGATATGCTAGAAATTAAAGGCATTTTTGTTGAAAATTTAGAAATTACTACAAAAGAAAAAAGAACATATATTGAATTATATTTAACAGAAGATAGCAAAATTAGTGAAAATAAAGATATTGAAAAAATTCAAGCAGTATTAGAGAAAAATTTAGATGAAAAATTAATGATTAATGAAGTAAAAACCAAAAGATTAAATAAACAAGGAAAAAGAGTATTTTGCTATATGTCAGCAGATAAATATTTATTGCAAATAGGACAAGACTCAAAAATAAAAAATGGTAGTCCTGTTTCAGGAGATAGCATATTACAAATTAGATTAAATGATGGAAAATATCTTATGGCAATAAGTGATGGAATGGGGTCAGGACCTGAAGCAAGAAAAAGTAGCCAAATAGCAATAAAAATGCTAGAAAGATTATTAATGTCTGGATTTGATAAAAACACATCAATAGATTTAATAAATACAACAATAATGAATGCAAATGAAGAAATATTTGCAACATTAGACATTATGATAATAGATTTATTTAATGGAAAAGTAGAATTTATAAAAAATGGGGCATGTCCAACATATGTGAAAAATGGTAATAGTGTTCATATAATAAAATCATTAAGCTTACCAGCAGGAATATTGAAAGATATTAATTTAACTACATATGATAAAGATATAGAAAATCAAGATATTTTTGTAATGTGTAGTGATGGAATTCTTGATGCAAATGTTGAATATAAAAATAAGGAATTATGGGTTAAATATTTATTAGAGGATATAGAAACAACAAGTGTGCAAAAAATAGCTGATTTAATTTTAAATGAGGCTGTTGATAATAGTTATGGTGTTACAAAAGATGATATGAGTTTAATTGTATGTAAATTAATATTAAATAAAAATTAAAGAGAAAGAACTTAAAGAAACTTATTTTGAGTGAACATTAAAAAGAGTTTTTTCTCTTTTTTATATGATAAAATTATAAATCACGAATTACAAAATGTGACAAAAAGTGACAAAATATGACTTAAAATGTAGTCGTAAAAGATAAAAAAAGATTTTTTTCTATTTACAATATAAATTTATTTAGTTATAATAAAATAAATAATGATTGAAAAGGAGGGAGAAAATGAATAAAAAAATTAAATTTGTTTTGATTATTTTTATTATAATTGTTGTTATGTTGTTAGGAATAATCTTTTTTAGGTATAATATTTTAAAAGATATTTTAACAAGATATAATAAAAGTATAAGTGATATAAATTATTACTATTCATATGAAAATGAAGATTATACAAATTCAGTTTGGAGAAAAGGGGATTTAATTTTACAAGAGTCTTATTTGAAGAGTGATAATTCTAAAGTCATAACATGGAGAGATAGAACAACTAATGAAGGATATAAATTATTTGAAAAATCAAAAGTTTATTCAACAGATGCAAGTGGAATTAATGAAGCTCCTGTAAATAGTATTATATTAGAAAACAACAAATTAATTGAATTAGCATTAAATTTTAATTGCAAAATAACTTCAAAAAAATATGATAATACAATGTGTTGGCATATAGAATTAAATAATAGTGAGGCATATATAGATAAAGAAACAGGAATATCATTATATATAAAGAATGAAAATGAAGAAGGAAAAAATCAATATGAAGTGAATTCAGTTAATGATATAGATGTACAAAAGCCAGATGTTTCAGAATATACAAAACAGTAACAATAAAGTAAGGGAAAGATAATGTATCTTTCCCTTTTTATAGTAATTTGAGAAGAGATGATTATAAAATGAAGAAAAAATTTCACAGAAAATTCACTTGAAACTAAAAAAAGAATATGATATAATAACAACTGATGGTGCATTATTCTAGTCGTGTCATTTATTATGAGGGTGGGGCTAAAAATCCACTAAAGGGCATACATGAAGCTTCTTGTTTGTGCGCGAAATGCCAGTTTTGTGTGTTTTCAGGAAGGTAAGAGGCACGGGTAATATATAATGGCATATATAGAATCCCCTGTTTCGTTGAGGCTTAGAAATCATTTAAGTAAACCTATGGTGAGTGCCAAGACACAAAATACATAGAGTAGCCTGTCTTGAGTGAGGGTATTGGGATTAAGTAACATTTATGAAATTACACTTGCAAAAGAGACTAGTAATAATATTAGACATGTCAAGGAAAACTTCTAGAATGTTTGCTTCAGGCAAGAAGCATAGAAATCTGAGGATTAAGGTACGGATTTAAGTGGTGATCTAGTGTTCACTGCAATATGTGAATGTTCTTTTAAATGGAAACAGCTATGTAGTAATACATAGTAAAGAATAGAGAAATTCAACTAGACCTAAACCGTAAAATTTACTTAGGTTTTACCATCTTCACCTTTTTTATAAAAACAATTATTAAGGAGAATGAAAAAAATAAAAAATGAGTAAAAATTCAAAAGGAAAAGATCACTCGAAGCTCAAGTGGTTTATAGAAGTATTTATAATAACATTTGTGTTATCAATATGTTTTTCATATGTATCAACAAATGGAGTATCTAACTTAAATTTAGGAGCATCAATATTTATATTAATATTAGTTATTGCAATAGGAATAGGATTTGATATAATAGGAGTTGCAGTAACAGTTGCTAATGAAGAAGAGTTTCATGCAAAAGCAACAAAAAAAGTAAAAGGTGCAAAAACATCTATTAAATTAATAAAAAATTCAGCAAGAGTTGCAAATATATGTGCAGACGTAATAGGAGATATATGTGGAGTACTAAGTGGAGCTATAAGTGCAATGATTGCATCAAAAATAACAGAAAAATTTGGAGTGAACTTACAATTTGTAATAAGTGCTATGGTTGCATCATTAACAGTAGGTGGAAAAGCCTTGGGAAAAGAAGTTGCAAATAATAATTCAACACCAATTGTACATTTTGTTGGAACATTTTTAAATAAATTTCATAAATAAAGAATAATTACAAAAGACAAGTATATATTTTAGAAAGAGCCTTTTTACAAAGGCTTTTATGATTTATAAAAAAGTAAATATTAGCTTAACAAGATATAATTATATTTTGTGGCTTATTATACCCCTAAGAGGTGCAAAAATATGATTAAAATAGTTGAACTTACGAAAGATAATGAAGAAAAATATCTAGACCAAATAGTAGAACTAGAGCAAATAAGTCTAGAAGCAATGAAAAAAGAAGGAAGAGAAGGTCAATTATTTGACACAGGAAGAGAAGGAATATCAGAATATGTACATTCAAATGAAAATTCAGTAATTGTTGCAACAGATGAAAATGATAAAGTTGAAGCTGCAACATATGTAACACAAGGACAAAGTCCATTTACATATAATGATATTACGAAATATTTTAAATATGGTGAAAAATATAAGCAATATGTAAAATCACAATATTTATCAGATAGAGATTACAAGAAAGATTTAAGAAATATTTATATTATAAAAATAAAAGCATTTGAATATGCAAAAAGAAGAATATTAAGACAATCTGGAAGAAGTACAGAGAATTCTTTATATGGATATTTACAACAAGAATTAGAGCAAAATGAATATCATGAAAAAAGTGAACTAAGAGAAAATCTTAATGGATATATGTCAGAATATATTATACAAAATTATGGAAAAGAAATTGCAAAAAAATATGAAATGTTTTACTGGATAACACTTGAAGATATTGAAGCAGAGTTTGGAAAAAGGAATGGAGAAGAAAGCTCTGAAATTCAAGATTATGAAACTTTTATGGAAGAAGAAAAAGAATATGCAGAATTAATGCATAAGGGAAAATTAAAAATTCATGAAGAACCAGAATTTGATGAAACACAATATTATACAGCAAATACAGAAAATGCAGTAGAATTGGATACGTATTTAACAAATCCACATAATAGAAGTGTTGGATTAGCAAGAATAATATTATACAATGGAATTCAAAAACATATAGAACAATTTTTTAAGAATTCACAAAATAAAGAAATATTTTTATGCTCAACATTACATAGAGATAATTTATCATCAAAATATGTTTCAGAATTTTTTGGATTAAAAGATAGTTTATATGTAAATCGTAGACAAGGAAGAGATAGAGAAGTACATATATGTAAAATTCCAAGAGAGAAGGCAATGGAATATTTAACAGACATGTATGATAAAATTGCAGTTCTTTATGGATACAATCCAAATAATAAAAATATACCAGCTTCAAGACAATTGCAAATTTTACAAGAACAATTAGAATATGAAGAAAAAGAAAAAAAGAGATTGGTTAAAGCCAAAACAATTGATGGTAAATTAAAAGGAATAAATCATAAATTTATTCCTGAAAAAGAAAGAAAAGTATTAAGGTTAAAACAAAGAATTCAAAAAGTTGAAAATAGTCAGCAAGGACTACAACAATAAAATGTACATAGGAAAGGATTGAAGAAAAATGAAAGATAGTAAATATATATGGCCAATTAAGCCAAAATACAAAGTAGCAGAACATGATAAATGGGGAATAAGAAAAAATCATTATGTGTTATTTAAAGAGAGAGCACATTCAGGGTTTGATATAACAGCAGATATAGGAACAGAAGTACATCCTATAACTTCTGGAACAGTATTGTTAGCAGAATTTGATGGAACAACCACAGAAGGTTTTGATGCATTTAATGATGGATATGGAAATAAAGTTGAAATATTAAATGATGATGGTAGAAGAGTTGTATATGGACATTTAAGAGAAATTTTAGTAAAGCCAGGAGATAAAGTAACAACAACTGATATAATAGGAAAAACAGGTTCAAGTGGTGGTTCAAGAGTGCCACATCTTCATTTGGAAATAAGAAAATCTAATACAGAAGAAACAGGATTAGCATATACAATAGATCCCTTAGAATTATTACCAGATATTGATTTAAATAGTTTAACAGAAGAGTTTACATTAGAACCATATGCATCTTTATGGAGAAAACTTACATCTGACAAACCATGGGAGTTTTCAAAGGAAGATATTCCATATGCAGATGATAAAAATTATATAAGATAAATAAAAAAGAATTGGAAAATATATACCAATTCTTTTTCTTATATAATAAAAGACTTGCTTATTTTG
>ERZ859732.844-NODE-844-length-11352-cov-1.597592_pt1 | contig 11352 bp, 8 predicted proteins | sample MGYA00510123_ERZ859732 | MGnify/ENA primary metagenome ERZ859732 (study PRJEB30046, sample SAMN00715133) | human gut metagenome | study: EMG produced TPA metagenomics assembly of the A metagenome-wide association study of gut microbiota in type 2...
ATTACGTTTATAGAATTTGGGCCCTTCACAAGTCTGATGTGCTTCATGACCATCGAAAATGATACGGGATTGTGTGATAGCTTTACTTGCATCGGCACTTAGCTCACAAATTGTAATTACACTTTTCAGTCCGGCCCGGCTTCCTGCATAAGCGTGAACCAAATATACACGACCGTCATCATCCCATAATGGAGTCGTGTCGATGATGCCTTTTCCGGCTTTCACCAAAACTGGCTCGCTCCAGGGACCTTTCGGATCTTTGGCTTTCACCATGAATGCTCCTTGGTCCGGGTCACCCCAGAATATATAGAATTCACCGTTATGGTGGCGGATACTGGGTGCCCATACACGGTTGCCATGTTCAGGACGGACATCGGTAACAGGGGGCAGTGCGTAGGGTACAGCCGCACCTATGATAGTCCAGTTGACAAGGTCTTTGGAGTGTAATATTTGTAAACCGGGCAGACAGTTGAAACTGGATGAGGTCAAATAATAATCGTCTCCTACACGGCAAACGTCCGGATCGGAGTAATCCGCATACAGGACTGGATTTTTGTAGGTCCCATTGCCTTGGTCGGCCACCCAGGCTTGGGATACATAATTCTGTGCGGGAGCAGATAAAAAACAGCCTCCTAGCAGACAGAGAGTGATTAGTCGTTTCATGGTTTTAGATTTTTTATTTAATTGTAATTTTGCAAGGATGTTCCAATTCTTTTCTCCATTGGGGAAGATAATTGAACCAGTCTTTCATATCTTTAAATCCGAAACTTTCTTTTTTTGAGGTGAAAGTAACGTAATAGTGGAAATGCTGTTGCCCCGGTGCTTGTAAGGTATATAAGTAGTTTGAACCGTCTTGTACTTCTTTACCGATATATTTAGGAATGAAAGTTCCCATACCTGTTGTTTCCTTCACATAGCCTATGGTGTCTGTGACGGGCCAGTCGGTTCCCCAGCTGGCGACCAGTCCCTCGTGGTCTGAATACATGGTAGCACTGTAACCGATATTTTGCACGCCTGTGCAGAAAGTCTCTTCATCTAAAGGCTGGTCAAACAATACATCTATTTGTGCGTCGCGATGTCCGGCATACAGTGTGTAGCGGTTAATCATATTCAGTTCTTTTCCCTGGTATTCCCAACCTTTTACTTCAGCGTCGGCAATGGTACGTATCGGACCGCTGGCGATGAGGCGTTGTCCGCGGAAGGCCACAGGCTGAATGTCGGTAGCTTGTGAACCGTCCCATCCTCTTAATGTTCCGGCTCCGCAACTGCCTCTTACTAGAATCACGTCATCTCCGAATCCTTTTTGTAATTGTTCGTCTGTAGGATAGAACATACTTTCTTCTATTTCCAGACCTTTATTGAACTTTCCGTATAAATCGGTTGTCTGTTTCTCGTTAAAATAGATGCGGTAGGCCACCAGCTCGCTTTCGAATGCAATACCGTGATGTTGCAGAATAGTGTAAGTGTAACTGTCGCCCGGAGCGTATACAGCTGTGCCATGAGCATATTCATTTGATTTGGCTGTGCGGAACAGCATTTCTGCAAACACACGGGCTGGATAGGTCTTGTTTGTTTTGGTAGAGGAAAGGGTCAGGGTGAATACTTTTTTGGATTGCGCCGGCAAATTAGTCACGAAAGCCAGTTCATCAGCTCTTAAATCGAAGTTTAAATCGTCCAACTGTGAAGGTATTTCATTGTTCCCTTCTTTCACAACGGCCGATTTAACGGTGAATCCTGTATTTAAAGAATGAATATCAATCACTACAGGTTCGTCGGTTTTAGCTGTATTCCAAGGGTTTTCAACAATCACTTTAATGGTCTTTTCTGCCGTTTGGGCACAAAGCATACTCCCGCTGTAAATGAAAGCGAGGCAAAGAGTGGGAAACTTTTTCATTGTAATAATGTGTTTATATATAAGATTAATGTGATTCACGTATGTTTCTTTAAGCTATTATCCTCCTGAACATGCTGCCTTCACAGGGGACATGCAGGAGGATAATAAATCTAATTCTAACCTAAATAATATTATGAAAAACCTTTTTTATTCAGGATGCAAAAATAAGCTTTCTGTTTGATATACGCTTGCAATTTTTGATTTTATCAGTGAAAAAACTGAGCATAATTTTACGTGATTAAATATTTTGCCTCAATAAATGTAAATAGTGTAAATAAAGTTTGTATCTTTGCCCCAAATTTATAATTGAAAATAATATGAGTTATAATTTGCTGAAAGGAAAAAGAGGTATTATTTTTGGTGCACTGAACGAACAGTCTATCGCTTGGAAAGTGGCAGAAAAGGCTGTAGAAGAAGGTGCCGTTATCACACTCTCTAATACCCCTGTAGCAGTACGTATGGGTGAGGTCTCTGCTTTGGCGGAAAAATTAAACTGTGAAGTGATTCCGGCTGACGCTACCTCTGTAGAAGATTTGGAAAATGTCTTTAAGCGTTCAATGGAGGTATTGGGCGGAAAGATTGACTTTGTACTTCATTCTATCGGTATGTCTCCAAATGTTCGTAAAAAACGTACTTACGACGATTTGGACTATGACATGTTGAGTAAAACATTGGATATTTCAGCCGTTTCATTCCATAAAATGATTCAATCTGCCAAGAAGTTGGATGCCATCAATGAATACGGTTCTATCGTAGCTTTGAGTTATGTAGCTGCACAGCGTACATTCTATGGTTATAATGACATGGCAGACGCAAAGGCTTTGCTGGAATCAATCGCTCGTAGCTTCGGTTATATTTACGGACGTGAACACCATGTACGTATCAATACTATCTCTCAGTCACCGACTATGACTACTGCCGGATCAGGTGTGAAAGGTATGGACAAGTTGTTCGACTTTGCTAACCGTATGTCTCCTCTGGGCAATGCATCGGCTGATGAATGTGCTGATTACTGTATCGTAATGTTCTCTGACCTGACCCGTAAGGTGACTATGCAGAACTTGTTCCACGATGGTGGTTTCTCCAGCGTAGGTATGAGCTTGAGAGCTATGGCAACTTATGAAAAGGGGCTGGATGAATATAAAGATGCCAATGGCAATATAATTTACGGATAATATTGAATGTATCGGCTTATTTTTATATTACTGAGTATAATCGTCTTTTCTGCTTGTCGTTCTGACAAGCAGAAAGACGATTTTTCGTTTTCAGGAATAAAGATAGCCCGATATGACCGCTTGCAGTATGAAGCAACTGTGCAGAACAGTTTCTTTTCCCTGCAACGGATGAATACTGAATTTTCCCAGGAGACGCGTCTGCTGATAGAGGAAGTGCTTGATTTGGGTTCTGTGGATATGGTAGACATGAACGACCGTTTGTGTGCTTATTTCTCAGATTCCATATTGGTACATTTAATGGAAGATGTGGGAGAGAAGTTTAAGGATGTAAGCAATCTTGAACAGCATCTGACACAGGGATTCAGCAACCTGAAAAAAGAAATTCATGAGTTGCCAGTTCCGCAGATTTATACGCAGATTTCTGCCCTGAATCAGTCTGTCGTTGTTGGGGACAGTATTTTGGGAATCAGTCTGGACAAGTATATGGGGAGTGACTATCCTCTCTATAAAAAATATTATTACGCAAACCAGCGACGCTCGATGTCGCCGGAATACATCGTGCCTGATTGCTTTACCTTTTATTTGCTGGGACAGTATCCTTTCTTGTGGCAGGAAGGTCATCGTTCTTTGATGGATATTCTGTTGTATCGGGGGAAAATAGCCTGGGTTGTGGAAACTATTCTTGAAGGAAATGGAAGTGGCAAAACGGCTTTGGGCTACTCCAAGGAAGAAATAAAATGGTGCGAGCAGCACGAAAAAGAACTTTGGGAGGAAATCCGTCAGAACCATTATATGAGGACTACCGATCCAATGATTATTCGCTCGTATGTATCTTCTAACACACGGCTTCTGTTTAACGGTGAAAAGACTCCTTCTTTCTTGGGAATATGGCTGGGCATGAAGGTAATAGAGCGCTATATGAAGAATCATCCGAAAATGACCCTAAAGAGTTTGTTGGAATGTACGGATTATTCTGAAATGATAAAAGAATTAAACTGATTGACTTAAAGATTCCTTATGGAAGTTGCATTGTATTTGTTGCCTGTTACTTTAGGTGATACGGCTATCGAAAAGGTTTTACCCTCTTATAATCGGGAGATAATTGTCAATATAAAGCATTTTATAGTGGAAGATGTGCGTTCGGCACGCCGTTTCCTGAAAAAGGTGGATGCGGATATTTGTATTGATGAGCTTACTTTTTATCCGTTGAACAAGCATACTTCTCCGGAAGCTATATCGGGCTATCTTGCTCCGCTTGCAGAGGGACACTCCATGGGAGTTATTTCCGAGGCTGGCTGTCCGGCTGTGGCCGATCCGGGAGCCGATGTGGTAGCTATTGCCCAGAAGCGGAATTTTAAGGTGGTTCCTCTGGTAGGACCTTCTTCCATCATCTTGTCAGTGATGGGCTCAGGATTTAACGGACAGAGTTTTGCTTTTCATGGGTATCTACCGATAGAACCGGCCGATCGCATGCGTCGTTTGAAAGAGTTGGAGGCACGTGTTTATTCCGAAAACCAGACCCAGTTGTTTATTGAAACTCCTTATCGCAACCATAAGATGCTGGAAGACATTTTGAAAACTTGTCGTCCGCAAACGAAATTGTGTATTGCAGCCAATATAACTTGTGAAGGAGAATTTATTCAGACCAAAACCGTTAAGGAATGGAAGGGAAAATTACCGGAACTGAATAAGATTCCTTGTATCTTCCTGATTTATAAGTAGTGTCTTATTTGAACTCTTTCCATATCTGAGCCACCATGTGAAGGCGGTCACATTCAATTCTTAGTTCGTTACTGAACTTTTCCGGATTTTGTCTGATGTCTTCACACGTAAAGAAGTATCCTTCTGAGAGTTTGAATTCATCTTCATGGCTGACGGGAAGTATATATAACTGCACGAAAGCTGGCGTACTGCCTTGTGTACGGTAGCTAAGTATGAGTCTTGGTATGAACTTTTTCTTATGTGTAGTTTGAGAAGTTGACTGATGTTTTTTTATCAGGTTCTTTGCGTGACGCTGGCTTTTTCTTAACGGTCCGTCAAATAAAGTCTTGATAGGAGCATCCCAAATCGTTGTGTTTTCTGCATGCGGGGTAAGATATATTTTCCCGTTGCAGATAGGAACAATCCGTATGATATGTTGCTCTTGAGGAGATTGTGTGGCAGCAATCTGTATTCCTACGATGTTAATGACCAGACATATTACGTAAATAAGTGTAGGAATCAAATAGATAATTCCAAAGTTGTTTTCAGGGGAAAAGGGAATCAGCTTGTTGTACAGGAAAAACAAAATAATCAAGTGGATGCTGGAAAAAATCACGATTATTTTTGCTTCCAATAAGTAAGAAGAAGTGAAATTAAGATGAAACTTCTTTAAGAAATTCTGATAAATTTCCGGGGCCGTTACATGGATGAAAGCACATACTAACAGCATGAATTCCAATGAAGGAGTCAGACTGTTCTTAGGGATGTATTCATATCCGGTGAACAATCTTAAAAGGAAGCAGACACCGATTCCAATAGTTCCTTGTAAAAGAAAGAAATTAAGTCCTTTCAGGCGCAACACATCATAAAGTAGTCCCGCAATACTGATAGCAAGTCCTGTTCCCAACATGGCGGTCGTTGGGAACAGATGAATGCCTATCAGTGTGATAATGATAGGAAGCAATCCAAATGATACAATTTTATCTTTGTATTTGAGCAATAGATTCATAGTCGAAGAGCATCAGTTGATAAAATTGCAACAATTGGAAAAAGAAAATTGTTCATTGTCTGCGGAGATGTTTTTCAGCATGGTAAGAAGAACGGACCAGCGGACCGCTTTCTACAATTTCAAATCCTTTGGTTTCACCTATTTCTTTGAATTTCTTGAACTGGTCTGGATGGATGTATTCTGCTACCGGATAGTGCTTGGCTGTTGGTTGCAGGTATTGTCCGATGGTCAGTATCTGGCAACCGTTCTGTAGCAGGTCATCCATCGTTTCTTCTACTTCTTCTGTGGTTTCTCCCAACCCCACCATGATACCGGATTTGGCTTTTAGTCCATTGTCTGCAATCTGACGGATAACTTTCAGGCTGGTATCATAATCTGCTACACTTCTGACCTGTGGACTGAGACGGCGGACGGTTTCCAGGTTGTGTGAAAGAATATCGGGACGTGTTTCAATGACCTGTTGCAATAATTCGCTGTGGCCTTGAAAATCGGGAATAAGTGCCTCTATGGTGGTGTCAGGACACAATTTTCGGATGGCCATCAGGGTAGCAGCCCAGTGTGAGGCACCTAAATCCTTTAAATCATCCCGGTCGACAGAGGTGATGACCGCGTGGTCAAGCTTCATGAGTTGGATGGACTGGGCCACTCTGAGCGGTTCTTCCGGATCCAATGGGAGAGGTCTTCCGGTTTGTGTATTGCAGAACTTGCAGGAACGGGTACAGATGGCTCCTCCAATCATGAAGGTGGCGGTGCCTTTTCCCCAGCATTCACCTAAGTTGGGACAGCGTCCACTGCTGCAGATGGTATGAAGCTTATGAGTATCTACAATGCGTTTGGTTTCAGTATATCGGGCATTGGTGCCAATCTGGATTTTTAGCCAATCAGGCTTTCTGATGTGTGTCATAGTGGTAAGATAAAAGAACAAAGAAAAACAGATGACACCAGCTTGTGGCGGCTGATGTCATCTGCTGAAATGAAATATTACAAGTTCTGCAGGAAGAAATTAGCCACTCTGTTCATCAGGTGGTTGCGGGTATTTCCTCCGAAGATACTGTGGTTACGGTTGGTGTAAATCTGAGTATCAAACTGGATGTTTGCCTGTACCAGTGCTTCACTGTACTCCATGAAATTCTGCAAGTGTACGTTGTCGTCTGCACTTCCATGAATGAGCAACAGCTTTCCTTTCAGCTTGGATGCCCGGCTGATGGCAGAAGAAGCCTGGTAACCGTCACCGTTTTCTTTCGGTGTGCGCATGAAGCGTTCGGTATAGACTGAGTCATAGAATCTCCAGTCTGTCGGAGCGGCAATGGCAACTCCGGCCTTGAATGCGCCTGAACCTTCGCTCATTGACATCAACGTGTTGTATCCTCCATAGCTCCAGCCCCAGATACCAATACGGCTTCCATCTACGTAAGGCAGAGTAGAGAGGTATTTAGCTGCTTCAGCCTGGTCGGTAGCTTCTTTCACGCCGATGGAAAGGTAAGTGCATTTTTCGAATGCTGCTCCTCTACCTCCAGTACCACGTCCGTCCACGCAGACCATGATATAGCCTTTGTCGCACATTACGGCTTCAAACATACCTCCGTCGCCGAAACTTCCGATACCCCACTTGTCGAGTACCTGCTGAGAGCCGGGACCGCTATATTGGTGCATGATTACCGGATATTTCTTGGAAGGATTGAAGTTGGCTGGTTTCATCATCCAACCGTTCAGTTCTACTCCTTCACTGGTTTTGAAAGAGAAAAACTCTTTTGTCGGCATGTTTAGCTGCGCTGTTTTGCTTTTCAGTTCTTTGTTGTCAAGCAGTGTAACCATTTCCTGACCCTTGTTGTTGTTCAGCGTAATAAGGGTAGGAGTCTGCGCACTGGAATACGTATTGATGTAATAATTCAGGTTTTTGCTGAACAACGCACTGTTTGTTCCGGTACGTGTAGAAAGTTTGGTCTTTTTACCTTTTCCGTCAATCTTGTACACCGCAGTGCGCAAGGGGCTTCCTTCGTTGCTGGTGTAATAGAAAACATTTGCTTTCTGGTCCCATCCCAGGAAATCTTTTACCTCAAATTCTCCTTTTGTGATTTGTTTCACCAGGTTTCCTCCAATGGTGTACAGATAAAGGTGGTTGTATCCGTCACGTTCACTCATCATGACGATGTGTTCCGGATAGAATGCAATGTCTGAATAGGCTTGCTCTTTAATGTACTGCTCTGCTTCGTCGCGGATGGCTACTTTGCAGATGGCACTGCGTGGGTTGGCCATATAAAGGTCGAAGCGGTTCTGGTGGCGATTCAATGTCATGATGGCCAGCTTTTCCGGATCATCTGTGAATTTGATGCGAGGTACATAACCGTCAGAATCTACAGGAAGTTCCATTTTGCGGGTTACACGACTTTTTATGTCAAAAGAATGTACGCTAACCTTGGAGTTTACAACTCCTGCTTTGGGATATTTGTAGTCATAGCTTCCCGGATAGGTGGTGTACTCTGTTTTTTCTGGAGCCATACCCTTATACCATGGGAAAGAGTACATGGGAACCTGGCTTTCATCGAAGCGGACGTATGCAATCATTTTACTATCTGCACTGAAATCGAAGGCGCGGTTATAGCTGAATTCTTCTTCATATACCCAGTCGGGAATACCGTTGAGCACCTTGTTATATTCTCCGTCTTTCGTTACCTGCGATTCGCTGTTACCGAAAAGCAGTTTGATAAGGTAGATGTTGTTGTTGCGCACAAACGCAATCTGGTGACTGTCGGGTGAGAACAAAGGAACCTGTTGCGGACCGTTGTTTGACAAAGGTTCAAGTGTACGGTTTCTCACATTGTATATATAATATACAGCTGTGAATGAACGACGGTAGATCGGTTTGGTCTCCGTTTGAATCAATATCAGACTTTCGTCCGGTGACATAATATAGTCATCGAAATTTTTCAACTTGTGGTTGCGGGCAGTGGCTACGTCAAAGATGGTAGCAATCTCTTTACCGGTCTTAAAAGAGTATTTGACGATTCGTTTGTGGTCCTTGCTGATCTGGGTGTAATGTTCACCGTCCAGCATCGGTTTTAATCCCTGTATACTTTGTGCGCGATAGGTGCCGTTGGCTACATCCTGTAGCGTTACCTTTTGTGCCTGCAGAGTAACCAGGCACATTAGCGCATAAAAAAGTACAAAAAGTTTTTTCATGACTGTGTTATTTAAGTTTTACATTTATTCTTCTTTTTGAATTCCTTCTTCCGGTATAACCTCGGGTGTTTTTCCTTCCTTGGGCTCTGCGGGCGTATTTTCCTTGTCTTTTATGCCAAACAGCCAGCGGAAGAAACGAACGATGAAGTTCCGTTTTTTCGGTTTGACTTCTGTGGCTTCAGAAGTAGACAATGATGCTGCTGTTTCTTTTTGTATGGCTATGCTGTCAGCAGAGGCTACTAAAGTTGTATCCGTGGCCAGTGTATCTGTGGTCAGTGAGTCTGCAGATGGCATAGAGATAACCTGAAGAACCGTATCCTGCGCAAGAGAGTCAGCCGGGACTGAAGGTATCGCGATGCTGTCTTTCTTTATTTCAGGGGTGGGTTTCGGAGCAACAGGAGGAGCAGGTTTCGGCTTCTTGAAAGGAACCGGAACAGAATATTTACAGCGTACGTTAACTCCGTGTTCCTGTGCTGGAATCCAGTCGGGCATCACTATGATGGCATCTAAAGCGGCCGTATCCAGACGTGCGTCCAGCCCTCTTACAATGCTGGGAGAAGTGATACTGCCGTCTTTTTCTAATCTCTGAAAGACTTCCATCTTTTTCTACAATGAATTGAATCATGACTGCACCCTCTTTCTGAGTTTTTTCAGCCAGTTCCGTGGTATGCGCCTTTCTTCTGATATAGTTGAAGAAAGCTTTCATCCCTCCAGGATACTCCGGCATTTTCTCTACTACGTGATACACCCGGTCGGCTCCTTTCTTTGTCATTCGTATTTCCAACGGCTGGTTAGGGTTCTGCAGGAAAGACTCGATGTCGAGATACTTGTTTTCCATGCGTTCTGCCCGTATCATAATCAGGTGACTGTAATCCGCTTCAATGCTGAATTCCCCCTGCGCATTAGAGAAAGTCCGCTTTCCTGTACCCTGGATGCTGATTTCTGCTTGAGGAATAGGTTTGCCTCCTTCTTTCAGCACGCCGTTTACCAGTAATGTCTTACCGCTTTGCTTGAAGCGTGCCAAATCCTCCGGGCGGTCTATGCGGATGATTGTATCTTGTGCTGCTTCGTCCAGTCGCAAGGATTTGATAGTTCTGTTCTTATCTGTCGGGAAGTAAAAATTGGCAGTACGAACGTAATTGTTGTCAATGGATTGTTCGAAATCGATGAGACCTTGTTCGTCGCTGATATACTCGCTGCTGTAGCCTGCCACTTTCAGAATGATACCTTGTTGCGGCTCTCCTCCGGTATTCAGTACGGTAATTCGGAAACGCTGTTTCTTGTTTTCCAATGGAGAAGCCCCCACCTGAGGTAATATAATCAGGCAACATATCAGCCCGGCGAATATATAAATAAGGTGTTTCATAAGCTCGTTTATAAATATTCGCAAAGCTACGAGTATTCTGGGGTATTCACTCTTGTTCAGGTGTTAATAAAGATAAATTATCCGGCCTGGTAAAATTTACGAAGCCGGATAATTGAACTAAAGTTTGGTTATTTGGATGTCTTGGCAACCAGTTTTCGTAGCCTGAACATACGCAGGCGCTCCATGGCATGCCGGCGGCTCAATATGATTTGTCGGCGGTAGACAATGCAGGTTGTGAAGAAATATACGATAGCCTGTATCCAAAGTGCCTGATATTCGACTAACACTTCCGGAAGAGTTGCGCCCATGTTATTGATTCTTACAAACCCGTTGATACCGAACGTAGATGGGAATATCCAGGAGAATACTTTCCAGAACGTAGGTACGGCAGCTCCCCGCCCGGAGATTCCGGGGATAAAAAGGAGCGGCACGGAGGTGAAGACATAAATCATCAGACATGATTCTCTGTGATGTATAAAGATGGAGCAGGTCATCGCAAAGAAAATACATGCCAAGATGTAAGGCACCACAAAAGCCAGCAAGGTCATAGGTTGTGCAATTTGTACCAAATCAAATAGTTGCGGTACAAGGCAGAGCACATACGCAGCTACTAATGCATAAATCAGGAAATAAGCCAATGACTTTCCGCCTACAATGCGGAGCGTACCCTGATACTGCCGGCTGATGGGGACCAAGTCTTTGAAGCGGTTATTCTCACGGGCGGTTCCTGCTGAAAGTCCGATGCCTAACAATAGCGTCTGCTGTATAATCAGGATGAGCACAGCTGGAATCAGGAAGCTGGCAAATCCGTCTTGCGGGTTGAATAGCGATACATCTTCGTATTCAATGGGAGCCGTACTGATCTCATCCTGCCGTTCCGTTGTATTTCCCATCCGCTGTATCTGAATTTTTTTATTTAAGGTAAGTGAAGCGTTGGTACTTGCCAATACTAGTGCTTTGTAGTATAGCATACCACTCATGTCACAATAAATATTTAACCCGGGACAAATGGAACGTAGGTTGCGTG
>ERZ859732.847-NODE-847-length-11326-cov-1.883861_pt1 | contig 11326 bp, 9 predicted proteins | sample MGYA00510123_ERZ859732 | MGnify/ENA primary metagenome ERZ859732 (study PRJEB30046, sample SAMN00715133) | human gut metagenome | study: EMG produced TPA metagenomics assembly of the A metagenome-wide association study of gut microbiota in type 2...
TTCATGTCCGGTGTTTCCTTCCGGATAGTCGTCACGAAACCAATCCAAATGCGAATAATAAAAATGGAGTTTGATGCCTTGTTTTTGACATTCTTCTGCCAGTTCTTTTAGTATGTCTCGTTTGAAAGGGGTGGCATCTACGATATTAAAATCGGATTCTTTTGTATCAAACATTGAGAAACTGTCATGGTGTCTACTGGTAATACAGATATATTTGGCTCCGGAGGTTTTGATGGCGGAAACCCATTCGGCAGCATCGAAGCGCGAAGGATAGAATCCGGATGCCAGTTTGGCGTATTCATTACGGTTGATGTTGTGAGTGTTCATATACCATTCTCCTTGGGCGGTCATACTGTAAATGCCCCAATGAAGGAATATACCGAATTTATTATCTTGAAATTCCTGCCGTGCTTTTATATTTTCAGGAGTAGGTGTATAAATTTGATTGGAGGTTTGTGCGAAGGCTGAAGTTCCCGCCATCAATAACAAGGCTGCGCCTAATTTGATTTTTTGTGCTAATTTGTTTCTCATTGTTATTATAAATTTGTTTTGCGAAATATAGTTATACTCTTGGAATATTTAAAGCATTTTTTGAAAAATGTTGCACTGTGAATTGAGTTTTAATGGATTCTAACTGGGGGTATGTAAAGAGTCTTTTTTGTTTATAAGGTATAAAAAGATGTTTTCTATTGTTTGGAAATTAATCATTCTATACCTTTGTGAAAGTAATATTGAATTTTATATGAGAGTAAAAGAAATTCCTATACTGCTTTTGACCGGTTATCTGGGCAGTGGAAAAACGACATTAGTGAACCATATTCTTTCTAATAAACGTGGTATTAAGTTTGCGGTTATTGTCAATGATATCGGTGAGGTGAATATTGATGCCGACCTCATACAGCGGGGGGGGATTGTAGGAAAGAAAGACGAAAGCTTGGTAGCACTTCAGAACGGTTGTATCTGTTGTACTTTAAAGATGGATTTGGTGGAGCAGATAGATGATATTATGAAGCAGGAGCGTTTTGATTACATTGTGATTGAGGCAAGTGGGGTTTGTGAACCAGCTCCTATCGCACAGACTATTTGTTCTATTTCAAGTATGGGGAATACGTACGGGGGATGTCGTTTGGATTGTATTGTGACTGTGGTAGATGCCTTGCGTCTGCAAAGTGAGTTTTCTTGTGGCAACGATTTGACCTGTAAGGGTATTGACGAAGAGGATATTGAAAATTTGATTATCCAACAGATTGAATTTTGTAATGTTGTATTGTTGAATAAGGCCTCGGAAGTGAAACGTGACGAATTGGAACGTATCAAACAGATTATCCGTACATTACAACCTGCAGCTGAAATAATAGAATGTGATTATGCTAATGCAGATTTGGATAAGATAATCTATACTGAAGCATTTGACTTTGAACGTACTGCCACTTCTGCCGGTTGGATACGTGGAATAGAGAGTGCCCTTACGGAAGAGCAGAAAAAAGAAGCGGAGGAGCATGAGCATCATCATCACGATGAGGAGCATGCACACCATCATCATCATGAAGGTAGTGAAGTGGATGAATATGGCATCAGTACTTTTGTGTATTATCGTCGTCCGGCTTTTGATATCCATAAATTTGATCGTTTTGTATCCACCCAGTGGAGTCGTAATATTATTCGAGCAAAAGGAGTCTGTTATTTCAGCAATAATCGTGATATGTCTTTTCTTTTTGAACAGGCCGGTGTGCAGAAAAAGTTGAAGGAAGCCGGTTTATGGTATGCTACGGCACCTGAAGAAGAACTGATAGAGGTAATGCGTCAGGAACCGGGCTTATTGCGGGATTGGGATGATAAATATGGAGATCGTATGCAGAAAATAGTTTTTATCGGGCGACATCTTGATAAAGAAGAGTTGATACGTGAACTTGATGAGTGTCTGGAATAGGTTCTCAAAAGAGGATATAATCTTTGGTATGATGGTATCTCATTATACCAAAGATTTTTTATCTTATTTTCTTACCTTATTTCCATTGATATACAGTTCTTTCAGTACTACATCCTTAGCTCCCGTAATTAAATTTCCCTTTTTCTCTACATTATTGAAACGGCTGTTTGTTACATGGATGTCTTCAATATTAACACGGTCATCATATCCGGTAATCAAGACTCCGTACTTACTTTTTTCACTGGTAACATTATCCAGATATACATGGCGTACTACAGGTGGGAAACTTCTGTCACATTTTTCACGGTTTTCATATTGCAGGTTGATTTTCAAAACGGCTTCGCGACATTCACCTACTTCTACATTACGCACATAAATATTTTCAATGACACCACCACGGCAGTTGTTGGTTTTGATGCGGATGACACGTTCTAGGTTCGGGCTGTCCATTTTGCAGTTTTCAACAAACAGGTTATTATATCCTCCCGAAATCTCACTGCCTACAACTACACCACCGTGTCCGTCTTTCATTTCGCAATTGCGTACAATGATATTTTCACTTGGTACATTCCATTTCCGTCCGTCGGCATTCCGTCCGCTTTTAATGGCAATGCAGTCGTCTCCAGTATCGAATATACAGTTTTCAATTAATACGTTCTTACTTGATTCCGGATCGCAGCCATCGCTATTGGGACCGTGACTGGAAACTTTAACCCCACGCACTGTTAGACTTTCACAAAATAAAGGATGGATAACCCAAAACGGAGAATTTTTCAATGTTACATTTTCTATTAAAATAGTGTTGCAACGATATAGATTGATAAGTTGGGGACGTAAACCGTCTTCAAAAGTCATTTGGCGCTTATCTATCGGGGCAAATGTTTCGGCGTACATCAGTAATTTGTCTCTGCCGCCATTTTTTTGAGCTGTCATCCCTTCCTTCCAGCCATAGTGTGGAGCACCACACATACTCCACCAGTTATCATTACTGGCCTGTCCGTCTATAATACCTTTACCGGTAATGCCTATGTTGCTTTCACCATAAGCATAAATTAATGGATGCAAATTGTAACAGTCTACTCCTTCCCAACGAGTGAGTACGGTTGGAGTATATAGATATTTCTCTGAAGAAAATTTTAGATAGGCACCTTCTTCCAAATGCAGATTTACATTACTTTTCAGTGTGATAGGACCTGTTAGAAATTCTCCGGGTGGAACTAATACAGTTCCTCCACCTGTCTGGCTGCATGTGAGGATAGCTAGATTGATTGCTTCATGGCAGAGTATTTCACCATTATTTCCTTCTTTGGCACCGAAATCTTTAATGTTGTACACACGATCGGGAAAAGAAGTCTTTTTGATTTGTTTTTCTATTTGCTCACTTTCTTTCCAAATCTCTTGTGGTATTTGTGCATGAGCAAGTCCAAAATATGCACATATACAAAGTACACTAACTAACTTTTTTACCATATCTTTGATGTTTAATAATTAATAATTTCATAGTTACCAAAAAATATCTACGATGCAATATTAAAGCATATAATTAGAAAATAAGTGGATTAATTGCCCATTATTGTGTAAATTCTAATAATAGAGGAATAACTGCTGCTACATTTTTATATTATTTGTATATTCGTACCTTAATAATCTGATATTATGAAATACATCACTTGTATATATTGATATCTGTTGGGGAATTCTTGTCGTGATAGGAGGTAGTATTTCTACTACCAAAGATAGTCTTCTGAATATTATAAGATATACAAGCGCAGGATTCCATTAATTCTTCTAGTCTGAAAAAATAATTTAGTGAACTACCTGTAAAGTATGGAGTAGATCAATTGAACTATGAAAATTACCGTTTGGAAACTAAGAACAGGAGTTTTTTAGTAATTAGACTTTTTATGGTACTTGTATTGGTGAAATTACCAAAAGGGGAAATGTTTATCTCCACCAATGAATTGCATTTGTCGCTAGTGATAGAGAGCCTGTTTGATAATACTAATAAATTTACAGATTCTGGATCTGTAACTCTTAAAATAAAGTTGGATAAGGCACAAAGTAAGTTACGAATTGAAGTAACCGATACCGGCTGTGGCATTCCTCCCGAAGAACGGGAGGAAATATTTCTGTGTTTGTCTGTATAACTTAGTGTGTGCCTTCTTCAATGTCACGCTTTCGTTTCAATGCTTCCAGGAAATAATAGTCTGCATAATTTAAAGGTACATCTATTTCTGTGCCATGAGGAATACTGCCCACTGAATGCATTAATAAAAAGTTACCATTTTTTCCAAGAGATGCCAGATAGTTTGGTGAGGCTAGAGAGGCCATAATACTGTCTGCATAGTTCTTATAACTGTTTGCATCAGGCACATCCATTGTACTAATTTCATAAAGTGCAGAAGCTATACAAGAAGCACTTGAAGCGTCTCGTGGTTCATTGGGAATATTGGGAGCATCCATATCCCAATAAGGAATCAAGTCTTTGGGAAGCCGGGGATGTGTTTTCATAAATTGGAAAGTCTTCAATGCCTGATTCAGATACTTTTTATCATGAGTTTCCCGGTAACACACAGTGTAACCATAAATCGCCCATGCTTGTCCACGACTCCAAGTCGATTCGTCTGCATATCCTTGGGCTGTTTGTCTATGCCGTACCATGCCGTCTGCCAAACTATAATCTATTACATGATAACAACTTCCGTTTGTACGGAAATGCTCTTTCAAAGTGCGGTCTGCATGGTTCACTGCTATATGATAAAAGGTGGAATCACCAGATAATTTAGTTGCTTCAAATAGTAACTCTAAATTCATCATATTATCTATTATGACCGGACATTCCCAACCGCGTTCCGATTGCCAGCCGCGGGTCACATCCCATGATTGGATAATTCCCGGCTTTTCACGGAAACGAGTAGCTAATGAACGTGCAGCTTCTATCATGACTTCTTTGTATCTGGGTACTTTAGTTGTTCGCCATCCATTGCCGAAACTACAATTTATCATGAAACCTACATCATGGTGCCAAGTCAGTTTTTTGGCTTCTTCTATGGCCGAAGTGTATTTATCAGCTAATGATAAGAGAGTAGTGTCGCCACTTAACTCATATAGATACCACACTGACCCAGGGAAAAAACCACTTCGCCAGTCGGCGTAGTCACAATAATAAATGGTACTGTCAGTTTTCAATGTAACGGGGTTTATAAATTTCTCTGATTTTTCTATAATTTGTATTTCATTCCTGATTTGTGCACGTGCAAATGCTACATTTTTTTCTATAAAGGAATCTGTTCTGGCGGATTGTTTATTTTTCTCTGTGCAAGATCCCCATAAAGTAGAGCAAGCGAGTATTGTAATATAGAGGACTTTCTTCATAGTACTTATTTTTTTATAATTTGCTACGAAGATAATGATAAATTTGTTGAAGAGAAACTTTAAGGTATTCTTTTACTTTGGAAACAGATTGATTCTGCCTCCAAAGTAAAAGAATATTGATCATAGAAATATAATAATCATTTCAGTTATTATTCTTCTTTTTGTAACTGAACTTTTATAGTATTGCTGTATCACTTAATAGTTGATATACCCCACTTATAATTCCTAAAACGAATATGCCGGCTACACATACCAACAGACTGATGCGCATCGGAGTTGCTGTACGAAAATTGCCGATAGGGTCTTCATTAGGTGTGATGAACATGGCTTTTACAATCAATAAGTAATAATACAATGAAATGATTGTATTGACCAATGCGATAAATACAATAAGATAATATCCGCTATGGAATGCTGCCATGAATACAAAGAACTTACTGAAGAATCCGGCAAATGGCGGGATACCTGCCAATGAGAAAAGAGCAAGTGTCATGACCATAGTTAGTTTGGGGTTGGTCTTATAAAGTCCGTTATAATCTTCGCGCTCTATTTTACCGTGGGTATGTTGCTCAATGGTATTGATGACACCGAATACGGCGAGATTGGCGGCAATGTATACTACTATATAATATACTAGGGATGCCATGCCCTGCGGAGTTCCAGCCAGTACAGCCAACATTATGTAGCCGGCTTGTGAAATACTACTGAAGGCCATAAAGCGTTTCAGGTTGTTTTGGCGGATGGCGAACAGATTGGCTATAGTGATGGTGGCTACAATGATAATACATAGTATTTCACTCCATTGTTCAGTCATTGGTCCGAATACTTTCATTAAAATAATCATTAAAGCAAAAGCAGCTGCGCCTTTTGAAATAACGGATAGGTAGGCGCTTACTGTAGTCGGTGCACCTTGATAAGTATCTGCTGTCCACAGATGAAAAGGTACCAAGCTTAATTTGAAGGCCAGTCCGGAGAAGAAAAATACTAGTGCAAGAACTTGTAATGGAGTTCCTGTCAGTCCGGCAGGGATATCTTCAAAATATAAAGTACCTGCTGTCCCATAAATCATAGAAATGCCATAGAGGAAAATACCGCTGGAGAATAAAGCCGAAAGAATGAATTTAGCTCCGGCTTCGGCACTATGTCCTTTATATTTATCGAAAGCTACGAGACAAGCCATAGGAACGGTTGCCAATTCCAATCCAAGGAAGAATAGCAGGAAGTGCCCTGCGCTTACCATGAAATACATACCCAGCAAGGTACTGAGGGTAAGGATGTAGAATTCGCCTTGTTTATGACGGGTGTCTTCACGTTTTAGCCAAGTGTCTGCTTGCAGAAACACCAGTATGGTACCTATGGTCAGGATGCTTTTCAGAACAGACGCCATAGGGGTTGAGTGATACATGCCGCCAAATAAAGTCACCTCTTCCGGCCATAGGTTTGCTAAGAGTTGAATGGTCAGCAGGATACATGCCATGGGGCGTAACCAGTGACGTTGTGGAGCCGGTAAAAATAAATCTAACAGAAACATCAGAATAAAAACGGCTGTCAGACTCAGTTCGGCATGCATATGGAGTATTGCAGTTATGTCCATCATTGCTATTTTTTAATTTTTAATTCTCAAATTTTAATTTAATAATTGACTTATGATTGGTTCTACACTGTTACTGATCAGATCGCTTATCCAGAATGGAGCCATTCCTAAACCTGCTACACAGGCGATGAGGCAGATAACGGCTACTCGTTCATCCCAGGTTGCGTCTGTGAGTTTCAGATGTTCGGGATTCAAAACTTTACCATAAAGAATTTTACCTACTACACGCAGGATATAGACTGCGGTAATGACGATACTTGTTGTTGCCACTAGGGTACATACGCGATGGAATGTATCATCATTTTGGAAAGAACCTACAAAGACCGTCATTTCAGCAACAAAACCACTTAGTCCCGGAAGTCCCAAGTTAGCAAGACCGGCAATAACATAACCTACAGCCAGGAAAGGCATAATCTTCATCAAACCTCCCATTAATCGGACATCACGAGTGTGGGTACGTCCGTATATCATACCAATAAGGGCGAAGAACAAAGCGGTCATTAATCCGTGACTCAACATTTGGAGAATAGCACCCGTACAACTGGTGCGTGTCATCATCAGCAGGGCAAAGAGCACCAATCCGCAGTGGGATACGGAGGAATAGGCATTGATATATTTTAAGTCGGTTTGTACCACAGCACTGAATGCACCGTAAACTACAGAAATAGTGGTCAATATCAGGAATACATCTCCCCACATGGCTGCACCTTCAGGCATCAGGTACATAGCAACACGGAAGCATCCGTAACCTCCTAGTTTCATCAATACTCCAGCGTGAAGCATAGAAACAGCAGTCGGTGCAGAAGCATGACCATCGGGACTCCATGTATGGAAAGGGAACAAAGCTCCTAAGACTCCGAACCCCAAGAAGATAAGCGGGAAGAAGATGCGTTGCATTTCATGAGGTATATGCAGTTTGGCGATTTCCAGCAAGTTCATAGTTTCACCGCCTGCACCATAAAAAATACCGAGAATTCCGATCAGTAGAAATGCAGAACCACCCATTAACATTAATGTAAGTTTCATGGCGGCGTATTCTTTACGTCCGCTTCCCCATACACCGATGAGCAGATACATTGGAATTAAGGCTACTTCATAAAACATGAACATGGTGAACAGGTCTGTTGAAACGAAGAATCCGAATACCCCTACACTCAATAGAGTGAACCACATGAAATATTCTTTTGTCAATGGTTGTAACTTCCACGATGCAAAAGTACCGGTGAATACAATAATGGAACTAAGCAGCAACATTGCTACTGATATACCGTCTACTCCTACTGAGTAACATATATGGAGTGGTGCATACCAAACTGTGCTGGCTGTGAACAGCATCTCTCCTGTAGCACCGGCTTGGCGTAGTTCGATATAATCAATGGTGAGGTAAACGGATAATGCCAATAATATGGAAGATCCGACAACCATCACTCCGCGAACTTGATTGACGCTGCGCGAAGCCCAAAGGCTCGCGAGCATCAACAAGGGAACTATAATGAAAAAACTTAGTATGTTCATCTTTTTAAATTAAAAATTAAAAAATGGCCATGCGGCGGATTTTTTATTATTCATTAAATTAATAGTATCAGCGTCAATATCAATGCACCTGCAAGGAACCAAATACTGTACTGCTGTACGTTTCCACTTTGCATGTCGCGTATTTCATCGGCGGTAGCATGAGTACTCCACGCAGTGAAGTTAAAGAATTGATCGATAACGTGCCGGTCCCACCAGGCTATCGGAGTACTGATGCACCGGAAGATGATTTTCTTGGTTACGAACAACCATATCTCATCCATATAGAAACGGTGGTAAGCTGCTGTGTGCAAACGTGGGAATGTGCGCGCCAGATAGTTGGCTACGGGTTGTCTCTTACCTGCATACATCCATGTAGCTAAAGCGATGGATGCTATAGCAATAATGATACTTGTAGCAGCTATCTGCATATCCAGATGAATGGTATAGGCTTCTCCGTTACTACTGATCAGATTGCCGAAAGGTATGAATCCGGCAATACAGGTGATAGTGGCTAAAAACATCAGCGGGAATGTCATGGTAAGTGGAGCCTCATGCGGAGTATGTGCATCAGGTCCGGATTCGTGGGAGTGTCCTTTCCATTCTCCATTCCAGAAAATACAATAATAAAGGCGGAACATATAAAATGCTGTCATGGCGGCAATGCCTGTCATTATCCATCCCATAACAGGACTGAATTGGAAGCAGGCAGGCAGAATTTCGTCTTTAGAGAAAAAACCTGAGAATGGCCAGATACCCGAGATAGCCAGACAAGCAATCAGGAATGTCCAGTGGGTGACGGGCATGAATTTATGAAGTCCTCCCATGGCGCTCATCTCGTTACTGTGTACGGCATGAATGATACATCCGGCTCCTAAGAACAGCAATGCCTTGAACATGGCATGTGTGAACAGGTGGAACATGGATGCCATGTAGCCTAGTCCTCCTTCATGAGGATTCATGGAAGTACAAACGCCTAATGCGACAATCATAAATCCAATTTGAGATATAGTGGAGAAGGCGAGATCAAGTTTGATATCGCTTTGTGCACACGCCACACTAGCGGCGTAGAATGCAGTGAACGCACCGATATAAGCTATCCAGTGCAGCACTTCGGGCGCATATCCTATAAACAACGGGAACATACGGGCTACCAGATATACACCGGCTACTACCATGGTAGCAGCATGGATTAATGCACTGACAGGAGTAGGACCTTCCATAGCATCCGGTAACCAGATGTGCAATGGAAACATCGCACTTTTACCGGCACCACCGATAAACATTAGCCCCAAGGCCAATGGTATCATACTTCCGGCAACTGCAAGTACCTGAAGTTGGGGGGTGAACGAGAATGTTTCGGCATAATAGCCGTAAATCAAGATACCGATCAGAAAGCCTAAATCAGCGAAACGGGTAACAATAAATGCTTTTTTACTGGCAGCAATCGCTTCTTTCTTGGTGTAATAAAAGCCGATAAGTAGATAAGAAGAAACACCTACCAGTTCCCAAAAGACATACATCTGGAAAATATTAGTTGCTACTACGAGCCCCAACATGGACATGGTAAACAGGCTAAGAAATGCGTAGTAACGTTGAAAGCCTTTTTCACCTTTCATATATCCGAATGAATAGATATGTACCATCAGACTGACGGTGGAAATAACGACTAGCATCATAACTGAAATAGGGTCAAGCATGATTCCCATGTCAATATGCAGGTTCGTTGTGAAAGGTAACCATTCAAAATTATAAGGTGTGAGAGTAGGATAGACGCCTTCTGCCGTACGCCCTCCTGCAAAATAATTGAAGGCAGTGAGGTAGGAAAGCAACGTCACCCCTGCCAGTGAAACGGTGCCGATGGTTCCTGCCAATCCGTTCTTCATACGCATCCCTGCCAGCCCCAGTATCAGGAAACTGAGGAAAGGTAGGATAAGGATTAGTATTGTATGTTCCATAATTAGTTTTTCATTTCATTTAAGTTCTTCACTTGGATATTGCGTACATTGCGGTAGATATTGATAATGATAGCAATAGCTACTGCTGTTTCAGCCGCACTCACGCCGATAGCGAACAGGGCGAAAAAAAAGCCTTCCAGTTCTTCGGGAAAGAGGTGTGGGTTGAATACGGCGAAGTTGATGTCCGTAGCATTCAGCATTAACTCTACAGAAATCAGGATAGCCAGTGTATTTCGGCGGGTAAAGAATCCATAGATTCCTGCAAACATCATGATAGTAGAAACTACCAGATAATATTCCATGTGTACCATAAGTTCTATCTTTTTCTAGCGATTAGGATTCCTCCTACGATGCAAGCGAGTAATAACACGCTGATTACTTCGAAAGGAAGGATATATTGATATTTTTCCATGCCCATCAGTGCATGACCGATCGTGCGTACATCCAGTTCACCATGAACAAAATGAGAGGGCAAGAATTCGTTCTTCAGCATGACGAACAGACAGATAGCCAGTCCTGCTATAGTAGAAATAGCTCCGGCCACCATCTTTCCATTTTTTAATCTCTCTGCTTTGTCTCCCTGTGAAGAGGTCAATAAGATACTAAATACATAAAGCACTGTTATACCACCGGCGTAAATCAGTAATTGTACAGCTCCCAAGAATGAGTAGTTGAGTTGGAAGTAAATACCTGCTGTACCAAATAAAACGAACAGCAGATAAGTTGCTGCACGCAAGATACGTGAGGTCGTGACTGCCAATACCGAACAGACAGCGATAAACAACGCCAGTACAATGAATACAATTAGTTGTAGTGTCATAATATCGTTTGTTTTTTATTTTTTGTTCAGAGTGAGAACTAGTTTGCTGCGGTCGAATACAGCATTTTCGAATTCTGTATCGAACCGAATGGCATCGTGTGGTACACCGTAGCCGGCGGCACCAACCTCATCTACTC
>ERZ859732.848-NODE-848-length-11320-cov-3.337861_pt1 | contig 11320 bp, 7 predicted proteins | sample MGYA00510123_ERZ859732 | MGnify/ENA primary metagenome ERZ859732 (study PRJEB30046, sample SAMN00715133) | human gut metagenome | study: EMG produced TPA metagenomics assembly of the A metagenome-wide association study of gut microbiota in type 2...
GGGGGGGGGGGGGGGGGGGGGGGGGGGGGGGCTGTTTTTTACTTTTAAGATACACGTTCGTCTCTTTGCGTCCGAACCCCAGCTTCTGGTACATACGGTTAGCCGCCACACGTGCAGGTCGCGACGTAAGCATGAGCGTGTCGTAGCCCTCGTGCTCTGCGAAGTCGGCAGCGAAGTTGAAGAGACGCTCGCCGAGATGCATACCGCGGCACGTCTCGTCTACCACGAGGTCCTCCATCCATGCCTTGCGACCGGTGGGCGAAGTGTAGAATCCGACGGTGCACATACCCATCACCTCGCCGTCCACCGCGAGCAGCAGCAGGCGGCTGTTAGGCTCCTCCACAATGCGCTGCAGGCGTTCGGCGCTCATCTCGCAGGGCGAAGAACACAGCTGCTTCAGCAGTCGGTTTACAGCCGCCACGTATTCCGGCTTGCAGCTCTTCGCCTCAAAAATATCTATCTGTGACATTTCGTAACCATTTATTGTTATGTATCGCTGCAAAGGTAAAAACAATTTGCGGAAAAAGAGCAAAGAAAAACCCGAAATTACGACGCCGGGCAGACAATAATTTCGTAATTTTGCAGAGAACATAACTATCACGAAGAATGATAAAAGTCACGATACTCATGCCCGTTTACAACGGCAGCCGATACTTGCAGCGTTCCATAGGGTCGCTGACGGCGCAGACATACACAGATTGGGAGCTTGTAGCGCTTGACGACGAGTCGACCGACGACAGCCTGAGCGTACTGAAGCAACTGGCTGCTGCCGACAAGCGCATAAAGATAATGAGCAAGCAGAACGACGGCAAGGGCAACACGGCACGCAACATAAGCATAATGAGCAAGGAGGCTGAGGGCGACTACATATTCTATATGTCGCAGGACGACTATCTGTCTGCCGATCTGCTGCAGAATGCCGTATCTCGCGCCGAGGAAACGGGGGCAGAGATTGTGATTCCTGACATGCTGCTCGCCAACGCCGACGGTTCTACGGAGCAAGCGAAAGGCTCGTTCGCGCCCGACGGCGACTACTCCACCCTGCTCTCTGGCGAGGAGGCGTTCGCCGCGTGCATCGACTTCTCGATACACGGCTTTGCGCTTATCCACCGCCGGTTGATGTTCGCCGCCGACTGCGACACAAGCTACTTCGACAGCGACGAGTACAACACGCGCGTGCAGTATCTGCGTGCCAACAAAACGGCGTTCTGCCACGGCACGTTCTTCTACTATCAGGGCAACGCGGAGGCTATGACGAAGAAGTTCGCACCGAAGCAGTTCCAGCGGCTCAACACGGCGCTGATGCTCGGCAAGAAGGCTGAGCAGGAGAAGATGAAGAAGGAGGTGATGGCGAAGATGAGGCGTTGGCAGATGCAGGTATATCTGAACGTGCTCATGCTGCTGTTCAACAACGCCGCCAACATGAGCCGAGCCGAATACAAGGAGGCGGTGAAGCGCTTCAGACAATTCGAGCACGGCGTGCGCTTCGGCGGATACAGACGCAGCACGCTGAAGGGTTTCGGCATGTACGAGAAGGCTTTGGCTATGGTCTACTTCGCCTGCGGCACATGCCGACACCTCAGCTTGCTGCACAGCGCCTACAAGCGTCTGAAGCGTTAACTCTAAGAACGGCGCACGAACTTGCGCTTTATGCGGTTGACGATGTCGATGTCTACGTGTCGGCGCATTATCGAGAGCGTATAAGCAAGGTCGAGAACCAGAAGCAACGTGCCGACCGACACGTATATCCACACATTGTCTACGAACGTGAGCAGACTGGTGAGCACTCCGATGCTTGCATGCACGGATATTATCTTCAGCTGCGCTACGGAGAGCTTGTAGCCATAAGCCACACGGCAGAAGCCGGCTGCCACGAACACCTCAAGCACCGAGGCTACGGTCATGCCGACACCCATACCCAGGAGTCCGTAGCGGCTGTAGCCGAGGATAGCCATAGTGAGAAGCAGGGCGTCGTTCACCAGTTCGATGCAAAGAAAACGCTTCGAGTCGCCACGCGACAAGGCGATATACTCTATAGGCAGGAAGATGGCGCGAGCGTACATAGCCAATGCCGCCACCTGCATCATCGGCAATACGGGCAAGAACTTGCCGCTATAAAGCATCGGCAACAGAACGGGCATGGCAAGGATAAAGAACACGAGCATCGGCGAAACGAGATGCAACGACACTTCTATCTGCTTGTTGACCGTGAGGTTGAACTCGCGACCCAATTTGCTTATAGACGACAAGCGCGGATAGTAGTCGGTCTCCATAGCCGTGAACACGGTGCCTACATAGGTGAATATCATTACGTATGCGGCGTTGTACAGACCTACGGTGTCTACGCCGTCTACATTACTAATATATGCTCGTATAGCCATCTCTACCCCACTGCCTGCCATGCCGGCTATGACAAACGCTACGCCGAGTTTCAAGAAGCCGAAACCTTCGCACAACAGCGACCGGCGGAAGTTGAGACGAAACGGATAGGCTCGCAGCGAATAGCGCATAACGATGATGGTCTGCAGCAGTATAACGAGCAGCAACGACGGTATGATGCCTTTGCTGCCGAAGAAATAGTAGATAGGTACGGACACGAAGAGTGTCACAATCATAGCGTAGACTGAGTTCTCGGCTATGTCGCGCAGACGGCGTGTGGCTTTCAGAATGGCAAGTTCGCCGGTGGAGAGCGTCGTCAGAGCCACCACTGGCGCAAGCAGAACGAAGTGGAGCGTGTGGTTGCCGAAAGAGAAAGTCCACCTGCTGAGCAACGGCGACAGCACTACGCATACCAGTAAGCCCAACAGCGAGGTGATAAGACACCAATGGCGGAACACGCTGATGCTACGCAGAAGGCGATCGGTGTCGCCGCAATCGTAAGCGCCCGACATGCTGCGCACCGCACTTATGGAGAGTCCGAGATTGGTAGAGTCGCCAACAAGCTTTATGGTAGAGGAGAACAAAGCCAACAAGCCCATACCCATCGGACCAAGAATGAGCGCAACGAGCTTGTTGCGCACCAGTCCGACGAGGATACCGAGCACCTGAACACCGCCAAACAAGCCGGTGTACTTTAGTATATGTGAATAGCTATTCTGTTTTTCCATCATATAATGTAACGTAATATAAATTATTTTATTACTTTTGCAATGATAAATATCACATGAATACAACCTACACGACTATGAATTCAAGAAAATATATGCTTTTTGCGCTCCTGCTGTCTACAACGATGGTTTGCGCGCAGCAGAAGAAGGCTAAGCCCGTAGCACGTAAGAATGCTAAACCCACCGCTGCCGCACAGATGACCGCCAAGCAGCATGAGATATTCAGCAACATGCTGCCCAACACGCAGAAGATATTCGTGGTGGACAGCACTGTCGTCGACAAAGACAGCGTGCTGGAGGCTATTCCGCTCTCGCCGAAGTACGGCAAGTTCGTAAGCTACAACAGCTTCTTCGACACCGACACGCAACCCAACCAGTATGTCTTCATCAACGGTTTCGCCAACAAGTGCTACTACACCGAGGTGGCTGGCAAAGACAGCGTGCAGCATCTGTACATGCGCAACAAACTGGGCGACGGTTGGGGCGAGCCTCACCGCATCAGCGAGATTGACAAGAAGCTTACCGACATGAGCTACCCGTTCCTCTCGTCAGACGGTCAGACGCTATACATCGCCGGCAAGTCTAACGACGCACTCGGAAAGCGCGACATCTACGTGGCTAAGTACAACGCCGACGAGGGCACATACTTCGAGCCGGAGAACATCGGTCTGCCGTTCAACTCGCACGACGACGACTTCGTCTACGTGGAGGCTGACGCCGAACGCTTCGCATGGTTTGCCACTACTCGCCGACAGCCGGCAGGCAAGGCGTGTGTCTATGCGTTCGTTCTGCCCGAACAGCGCACCAACTACGATATGGACGACATGACAGACGCGCAGATAGAGAGTCGCGCAGCGCTGATGCGCATCCGCGAGACATGGCCTACACCCGAGATAAGAAAGGGCGCGCTAAAGAAGCTCAACGCCATAAAGAAGGAGACGGCAAGCCGAGTGGTGAACGACGAGAAGGTGAACTTCGTTGTGAACGACGACTTGGTGTATACAGACATAAACAGTTTCCGCAGCAACTCGACACGCCAGATGTACTTCGAGGTGGTGAGACTGCGCAACGATATCAAGAACAAGCAGACGAGCCTTGAGGTGATGCGCCAGAAGTATCACAACGCGAAACCTAACAACCGCGAATCGCTCACAAGACACATTCTGCAGCTCGAACAGCAGCTCGACGATGCGAGACGAATGCTGAAGGAAACCGAGACCGACCTGCGCAATGCGGAGAACATACTGCTGAAGAAATAGATCTGACGGAAGACGAACAGTAAAAATCTCAAACTAATTTAATATAAACAATCAAACGAAAGGACATCGGATTATGGAGAAGAAATATTTTGCTGAGTCTGAACTCATCATCAACGAAGATGGCAGCATCTTCCACTTGCATGTTAAGCCCGCACAGCTCGCCGACAAGGTGATTCTCGTGGGCGATCCGGGACGCGTAGACCTCGTGGCTTCTCACTTCGAGACCAAGGAATGTGCCGTTGAGAGCCGCGAGTTCCGCACCGTTACCGGCACTTACAAGGGCAAGCGCATAACGGTTATATCTACCGGCATCGGCTGCGACAACATCGATATCGTGATGAACGAGGTTGACGCGCTGGCTAATATCGACTTCGAGACACGCCATGAGAAGGAGACACTGCGCTCGCTCGAGATTGTGCGCATCGGCACATGCGGCGGACTGCAGCTCTATACGCCTGCCGGCACATTCGTTTGCTCGGAATACTCTATCGGTTTCGACGGCTTGCTCAACTTCTACGCCGGACGCAACGCTGTCTGCGACTTGCAGATAGAGCGTGCGCTGCTCAACCACCTCGGCTGGTCGGGCAATATGTGCCAGCCTGCGCCGTACGCCATCGCTGCCGACAAGGAGCTTGTGGAGCGCATCGCAAAAGACGACATGGTGCGCGGCATAACAGTGGCGTGCGGAGGCTTCTTCGGTCCGCAGGGACGCGAACTGCGCGTGCCGCTTACCGACCCCAACCAGAACGAGAAGCTGGAGAACTTCGAGTATAACGGCAAGCACATCACCAACTTCGAGATGGAAAGCTCGGCGCTCGCCGGACTTGCTCGCCTCATGGGTCACAAAGCCACAACGGTTTGCATGGTTATCGCCAACCGCCGCATAAAGAAGGCGGACACAAGCTACAAGAACCATATCGACAACCTCATAAAGGAGGTGAAAACTTATCAAAAACGTCACCATAGTTTGCTTCCGGCAATGGAGAATTTGTATCAATTGCATCATTAACTGCTGCTACCGCTTCTGTGTATTTTCCTGCATACAGCAATACTCTTGCCTTTAATGCCTTGGCTGCTTCTTTAGAAGCTTGTGAAAGCTTTTTCCAATCAGGAGCTTTTTCAATAGCTATTTCCAGTTGATCCAGAATATATTGATAAGAATCGGCTACGGAGCTACGTGCCTTTAGAGCATTGGATACGGATGGAGCTTCATTACGCATGACAACCCCGTATTCACTATTCATATCCCAAAATTCGCAGTAACGAACCAAGATATTGAAGTAGGCCAAAGCGCGTAAATAGGCTATTTCACCTAACACTTCGGCTCTACGGTTTCCGGAGAACTCTCCGTCACTCATGCGGTTACAGGCTGTTTCCAGGAAGTTGGCGTTTTTGATTACAGCGTAATCTGCATCCCATTCCGTTGCATCACTGAATGATAGGGTAGGCAACATTCGTTCGGAGTAGTAAACGGCATTACCGGCGCTGACAATTTCTTGACGCCACATGGTCCCGGCTTTGAAGGAACCACTTACTGTAGGAAATATGACATTGAATCCATTTCCGGGCAAGGAGTAATAGATTCCGTTTAAGGCTAACTCTACAGCAGCGGGTGTTGTGATGGCACCGTCTAAATCTGCTTCGAATTCGGGCTTTTGGTCCAAGACATCTACCAACTGGCACGAGGAAACGCCCATTGTAAGTAAAGCTAAGAATATATATTTTTTCATTCGATTATACATTTAAATGATTATAAGTTAATTTTTAAACCAGCCGAGAAAGAGCGGAAACCCGGATAAGTGGAGGTTTCATAGTTACCGCCATAGTTGCTGTTACTGTTTACGGTAGCAGGGTCTGTTCCCGGATAAGAGGTGAGCGTGAACAAATTGGTAGCCGAGACAAATAGTTGTCCTTTAATTACTTTGTTTAAAGGTAAATTATAAGTCAGACGCACTTCCTGCAAACGGAAGAAGGAGGCATTAAACAATTCATGATCGGTTAGTCTAGGTACACCGTCACCTATATACAAGGCCGGGTATTTGGCATCTTTGTTGGTGTCAGACCATCTGTCATTCAATCCATAGTCAATCAAACCGGTTAATTGTCCGGGTAGATTCTGCAATGTTTTGTTATAAATCTTCAAACCACCGATCTGATATCCGAAGTTGGCGAACAGGCTGAATTGTTTATAAGATAAATTGGCAGTCAGACCGCCGAACAGATCCGGATCCGGATTACCGATAATAACACGGTCATTGTAGTTGATGATTCCATCTCCATTTAAATCCTTAATTTCCAAATGTCCCGGTTTTAATGAGTTACCATCGTAATAACTTTGTCCCTTTGATTTAGCATAGGCATTCAATTCATCTATTCTGGCTTGATCTTGTATGATCCCGGCATATTCATAACCATGGAAAGCTCCCATTGGATAGCCTACAGCCAATACTTGGTCGGCATAGCTGCCTTGAACTACTACATTCATAGCTGATTGTGCTCTACCTTCTTCAACCAGTTTGGTGACTTTATTCTTGTTATGTGACATATTCAAGGTCAGGTCCAAGTTCCAGTCTTTAGTAGATAATACACGGCCTACCAGGTCAATTTCAATACCGCGGTTGGTCAATGCTCCGATATTACGGTTCATCTGCATAGAGCCACCGGTTGCACTGGGCGGGAAATCAAATGACCAGATCAAGTCTTTGGTATCTTTGATATAGCCGGAGATAGAACCGGTCAGTCGGTAATCGAACAATGCGAAATCAAGACCTAAATCATATTGGGTCGATTTTTCCCAACGGATGTCGCGGTTACCCACTTGTTTATGTATAATGGCTGACAGGGTATTATAACTGGTTGCTTCGTATAAATCACGATTAGAGAAGCTGGTTAAGTTTTGGGTACCGGTAGTACCTACGCTGGCACGTAATTTCAAATCATTAATGAATGTCAGGTTTTTCATGAATTTTTCCTGAGAGATACGCCATGCAATGGCTCCTGAAGGGAAGAAACCATAACGGTTGTTCGAACCAAACATGGATGAACCATCATAACGCCCTGTAAAAGTGAACAGGTAGCGCTCCATTAATTTATAATTGATACGGGCAAATGAAGAGAACAGACCACTTGCATTATATCCGTTACCCCAAGATGAGATGCTTGCGGCACTTCCTAAATTGGTGTAAATATCATTATCCGGATAAGTCTGGCTATTCATTCTTGTACTACGGCTTATACCACGTTCAAAGGAGATACCGGCTACGGCATCCAAAACATGATTCTTGTTGAACTCATAGTTATAATTCAATGTATTGTCGAATACGGTTTTTGAATATTTATAATGATATTCTGACCCACTGGCTTCATTTCTAGTACTTAGAAAACTTGGACTGAATGAATTGTTTTCAGTAAATTGTAAATTACCCGATAAACTGGAACGGAACCGGAATCCTTTCCAAATATCAACTTCTCCGTATACGGTTCCCATGATGCGGTAAATATTATCATGATTTTTCTTATAGGTGTTGGCTACCGGGTTGGCTTGACCTGTGGACATATCAAATTCACCGTTATCATTATATATAGGAAGGTCAGGACGGAATCCTTGCGCACTAAATAGTGATGTGTTCGCATTATTTTGGTCTGTATAACTCATATTGGCATTAATACCAAAACGAAGGATAGGCAGCACGTTCATTTCTGTAGACACACGTGCGTTATATCGGCTTAAGTCACCTCCTTTGACCATACCTTGCTGATCGAATACTGATAATGAAATAAGGTATTTAGATACTTTACTACCTCCGCTTACAGTCAAGTCGGCATTATGGCGGATAGCAGTTTGTTTCACTTCATCAAACCAATTGGTGTTGGCACTGCCTAATGCAGTGGAATTAGGTTCAAGAATTTCCAATGCATATTGGTTGGACGGATCATATACCAAGGTTTCTTTGGCAAAGCGGCGTACTGTTTCCCGCCATTCATCACCATATAAAATACGGAAGTTCTTAATTTGAACATCAGTGGTAACATTGTAGTTGAAGCTGACGGTAGGTTTGGAACCTTCCACTCCTTTTTTAGTGGTAACGATAACTACACCATTTGCGGCGCGAGAACCATAGATAGCAGCCGCAGAAGCGTCTTTCAGTACGTCCATAGACTGGATATCATTGGGCGAAATTGCATCCAGCATACTGGGATCTTCTACAGGAACTCCGTCGATCACATACAAGGGTTCATTGGAACCGGTCAATGACGTGGCACCCCGCACACGTACACGGACAGTTTCACCTGGAACACCTGTATTTTGGGATACCTGTACACCGGCAGCCAAGTTTTGAAGCATGGAGGTTACATTAGGAGTGTTTAATTGGCTCAATTGTTTTAAACCTACTGAAGCAACAGAACCGGTCAAGTCCTTAATGGAGGAAGTACCATAACCTACTACGACAACCTCGTCCAGATTAGTTACTTCACTTTCCATTTTTACATTGAAGACATGTCTGTTACCAATTTTCTCCTTAACCGTCTGCATACCGATAAAGCTGATCATCAGTTCGTCGTTTTTAGTATTTTCGGGATAAGACAACATGAACTGCCCATCCATATTGGCTACAGTACCGAAAGTTGTACCTTGGATGACAATAGAAGCTCCAATGACCGGTTCACCCGTATCATCTTTGATAACTCCGGTAATCGTTCTGCGTTTGGCATTTCTGTCAATCGGTAATATTAACACATAATTGTTTTCCACTAACTCATAACGCATACCTGCCTGGCTACAAATCACTGAAAGTGCTTGCTCTAAAGGTTCTTTGTTTAATGTTAGTTTCAAAGGTACATTGTTCAAAGTTGCATCTTCGTACATGATATTAATTCCGGTTTGCTTTTTGACCATGTTAAGGGCTTCTTTCACACTGATGTTTTCACTTTTGATAGTGACTGTCTTATCAGCTGATACATTTGCAAACACAGCGTTGAATGTGCAGAATATGCACATTAGCATTACTAAAAACCTCATTTTTGGAGGTTTAGCTACTAAACTCTTCCAAAGCTCGTTTCTTTTCATAAAACTCAAATAACTTATTTAATAATTTAGAATATTCCTGTTATACAGGGCTTGATTATTGTTTTTTTACTAATATGGTTTCTCCCTTTTTCTCAAACTTGACGTCGGATACACGATGAATGATGTCTAGTGCAAAGTCCAAAGGCTTGTTGCGGAAAATAACTCCGGTGAATTTCATGGTTTCTAATTCCTTGGATGCTATTTGAATATCTACATTATAGCATCGGGACAGACGGGCTATCAGCAAGGGAAATGGCATTGCGTCAAATTCCATAGCGCCCTCAGTCCATGAAATATAGAATTCAGGATCTACTTTGTAAACTTTTGATTGTGCAGAAGAGTAATGTTCGCCTGGTAGTAGATAATATTCACCTGATGGAGCATTTACCTTTAATTTTCCTTCAATCAAGGTTACTGATAATTCTTCATCGGGATAAGCCGAGATATTGAAAGTTGTTCCTAATACATAAATAGTATGGTCGTGTGTTTTTATTATGAAAGGGCGGGCTTCATCGTGTGTAACCTCAAACATGGCCTCTCCTTCCAAAGTAACTTCCCGGGTATCTCCGAATTGAACCGGAAAGTTGATATGGGAGTCCGCATTCATTTTTACTTTTGTGCCGTCAGCCAGTACTATTGCGTATTCCGAGCCTTTGGGTACTATGATTTTATTCTGTAATAATTCAGCATCCGGTTCTGGTTTATGAGGATAATTACTTTCTTGTGGGAATGTGATCTCTCCATTGTTGATACGACTTCCATTGATTTCCCGTTGGCTGTTATAAAGTGGAACTACAGACTGGTTTGCTTGTACCCAGGTGGCTTTAGGAGTTTCTGGATTTTGGGAAAGAGGTGATTGTTGTGATTGTTCGCTTTGGGTAATAACAGGTGCTAGGTTCCGGTCATTGAAATATAAAATGGAGGTAATCCCTATCAGTATTGCTATTGCAGCGGCTGAGGAATAGACTACGATACGGCGATAAATACTACCGGATTGGTTACAACGATTTTGAAGTGACTTCCATGAGCCTTCTTTATCAAACTGATGTAATAAGTTAAGTTGGTTGTTTACATGATGGAGTGAAAGTAACTTCACAAAAATTTCTCTATGCGATGCGTCCTTTTCAATCCATTGCTTTAATTCTTCAAATTCCTGTTCATTGAGTTGATGGGACAGGTATTTTTGAATTAGGATTTCTGTTTTATTCTTTTGCATAATTGTTGTACTGTTTAACAGAAGTATCACAATTACACAAAATGGGTGACAAAAATCTGAAGAAATTTATAAATTAAATAAGATTAGGATTTCTGTCATATTGAAACGACGCAACATTTTTAGTGCGCGTGATAGGTGGGTTTTTACTGTATTTATGGAAATATGGAGCTCTTCAGCTACTTCTTTGTATTTTTTGTCTTCCAGAATAATTTTGACTAAAACATTATACTCTTGTTCCGGCAATTTTTTTAATTCGGCCAGTAATTGATTCCTTTTTTGCAATAGCTCTTCTTCATCATAAAAATCATCGATAGGAGAATAAGATTCTTCTTCCATTTCGTCTAAAGAAAAGTAACGTTCCCGTTGTACTTTGGTCAGTGAGGAGAAACGGACGGCATTGAATAGCCATGCGTGCAGATTGGAGGAAATAGTGGTATGCGAGTTTTTATCCCAAAAACTCACAAATAAATTCTGTACGATATCTTCTGATGTTTCCGCAGAACCTGTGAACTGTACAGAGTAGAGACATAAAGGGAGATAATAAGTATCATACAGTAGACGAAAGGCCTTTTCTTTGTTTTCTGCAAAGAGAGCTAGTATCCTTTCGTCTACTTCATTATATCTATTGTATTTTCTTGCATTATTGTTCATGGATGCCTTTTGCGGCAAG
>ERZ859732.859-NODE-859-length-11232-cov-6.541201_pt1 | contig 11232 bp, 8 predicted proteins | sample MGYA00510123_ERZ859732 | MGnify/ENA primary metagenome ERZ859732 (study PRJEB30046, sample SAMN00715133) | human gut metagenome | study: EMG produced TPA metagenomics assembly of the A metagenome-wide association study of gut microbiota in type 2...
GGAGAATACACTCAGCAAGAAGGTTCTGTGAATTCCGTGGATTCTGTGGGAATATCGATGTTCTCCCACAGATTTCACAGATCAGCACAGATGTTAGGGTGCGTAGACCTCCCACGGAATCCACAGATCTCACAGAAAGACTTGCTGAGAATATTCTCCCACAGATTTCACAGATGCTACACAGATTGTTAGGCTGCGTAGACCTCCTACGGAATCCACGGATCTCACAGAAGAGAGGGTGCACCCCCTGAAGTTAGCATCCGTGAAAATCTGCTTTAATCCGTTGTTAAATTAACGCATCCATCGAATCTGTGAAAATCCGTGGAATCTGTGGGAGACAAGTGCACCCCCTGAAGGTAGCTTGACAACTTAGAAGTTGCTGCTGATAACGGCATTGACGAGCTTCCGACCCATTACGTCGTGCTCTCCGGAGCGGTCTACGCCGGCGAAGTCCATCATTACGAGGCCCGTTGTCATGCGACCTTTGATGAGGTTGGCGAGGAAAGCATTGGTATCGGCGGCGTTGGCGCGGTAGCCCTCACTGGTAGAAACCGGTTCGGCGGTGTACTCCGTTGAGGTGTATTTGAAGCCCGAGGTGTGGTTGATGAACCACATATCGGGGTACTTCGCTGCCACCTCCGCGCTGTTTGCCACGCCGAGCAGGCGCTTTATGGCTGCGAGCTTCGCCGTTGTGCCGCCCTCCCACGTCATGTTGTAGAAGTCCTGCACGCAGAGCACACCCTTCATGGCATATCCGCGCATGGTGGCAGGCTGCTGCCAGTCGACAGCGGCGTCGAAGCGCCATCCGTCGATATATCCGCCGCGCGGTGTGGGTCGGTAGGTGTCGCGACTGAGCACGAGTATGCGGCCGCGCAACTGTCCTACGGTGAGGTCAGGTCTGAAGTCGACGAGCAGGTCGCTGTTTTCAGCCAGCGCATAGTCGATCATCGCCTCCCAGTGCGAGCCGTCGCGGTGCGACGAGCGTTCGTGCTGCATGATGATGATGGCGAACTCGGTAGGATGCGCCGCAAGCGAGTCGCGCAGCACGTCGAACACGCCGTTGAAGGTCTGCTGTGTGGCAAACTCGCCGTGGTATATCTGCAGCGTGCGCTTCGGCTGGTCGTCGTCCTTATGGTGCTTGCGATACTTCGCGTTAGGGTCTTTCGCGGGCTGCGTGGTGAGCACGTCGGGGCGCAGGTCGAAGGCGCGCACGCCAACCGCCCACTGCGCGCTGATGTCCAACTGCTGTGTGCAGGCGATATAGTTGCCCGCCAGGGTGTCCTGCGCAACGAAGCCGTAGCCTGTGCAGGCGTCGTGGGTTCCGGGGATGGAGAGACGGCACACGCGGCGGTCGTCGTCGATGCGAGAGAGCCAGTCGGATGCGTATGCGGTGGTGATGGCTGCCAAGGAGAGCAGCAGAGAGAGGAGATGTTTCATGTTGAGATGGTGTTATGGTGAGATGGTGAGATATGATGTTGAGATGGTGAGATGGTGAGGTGTTGAGATTTGTTTGTGGGTGTTGTGGGTGTTTTTGCAAATTTACAAAAACATATTTAATAATGTGAGTCCTTCAGGAATTTTTATTATCGCAGCGATGCTACGCACCCTTACTTAGAGTGAATTCTGTAAGAGAACATCAATATTCCCACGGAATCCACGGAACACACAGAACCTTCTTACCGAGAAGAGCCATTTCTACAAATAAACAATACAAAGCATATGTCAACACATCAACACAACAACACTACAACTGATATGTCAACACTACAACCTCCTTTTTTTTGAGACAAAAAAAAAGGACGACACGAATCACTCGCACCGGCCTCTCAAAGAATAATGTTACATTAATAGTTTTGAATCATGCAAAAACTGCAATTGGTCCAAAAAAATAATAACATAATCTTTACCTTAAAATCTATCAAACTACTAACCTAATGAAAAAACATTGCATTCTCTCGAACACGCTGCAAAGATAATAATTTGTGTACGACCACACAAGAAATTTGAAAGTTTTTTATTCAAATTAAGAATAATTTGACATAAATCAAGCCGATTGACTTTCTTCGGTAGGTTTTCAGCTTCTTCATCCACGGATCTGCAGATGGTTAGGATGCCTTTCAGGGGGTGCCCCCTAAAAGTGCGCCCCTAAAAGTGCACTCCCTAAGAGGAGAATCTTGCGGCGCCAACGAAGATTATGCGCGAAAACTCGGAGAATGTGGCGGTATAAGTGTAACTTTGCAGGAGAAAAGAGAAAACGATATGGAAACACTGAAGGAAAAGACAGCGAAGGGCCTGCTCTGGGGCGGCCTGAATAGTGGCGTGCAGCAGGTGGTGGGCCTCGCGTTCGGCATCGTGCTCGGACGACTGCTCTCGCCGTCCGACTACGGCATGATGGCGATGATAAGCATCTTCTCGCTCGTGGCGACGGCGCTGCAGGACAGCGGCTTCCGCACGGCGCTCACCAACCTTAAGGACCCGCGACCGGAGGACTACAACTCGGTGTTCTGGTTCAACATCATCGTGGCTACCACGCTCTACGCCGCACTCTTCCTCGCCGCACCGCTCATCGGCGACTACTATCACACGGAGCGCGTAGTGCCGCTCTGCCGCTACGCCTTCCTGAGCATCATCATCGCCTCGTTGGGCACGGCGCAGTCGGCTTACCTCTTCAAGCATCTGAAGGCGAAGCAGCAGGCAGCCGCCGGCGCCATCGCCGTCATCTCGTCGAGCCTCGTGGGTGTGGGCATGGCGTTTGCGGGCGCAGCCTACTGGTCGCTCGCCACGCAGGGACTGGTGTACGTGTCTATCAACACCTTCTTCCAGTGGCACTACTCGCCGTGGCGCCCCACGCTGCGCGGCATCTCGTTCGAGCCGGTGCGCCGCATGTTCCGCTTCTCGTGCAAGATACTCGCCACGACGATAATGACGCACGTGAACAACAACGTGCTCAACATCCTGCTTGGCCACTACTTCTCGCCGCGCGACACGGGCAACTACAACCAGGCGTATCAGTGGAACACAAAGTGCTACTCGCTGGTGCAGAGCATGGTGGCGCAGGTGGCGCAGCCGGTGCTCGTGAGCCTTGGCAACGAGCCTGGGCGCCAGACCGACGTGTTCCGCAAGATGATGCGCTTCACGGCGTTCATCGCCTTCCCGCTGCTGCTGGGCTTCGGACTGGTGGCTAAGGAGTTCATCGTGCTTGCCATCGGCGAGAAATGGCTCGCCTCGGCTGCGCTGATACAGATACTGTGCGTGGCGGGCGCCACGATGCCCATCGCCACGCTGTTCTCCAACATGATTATCTCTAAGGGCCGCTCGGGCACGTTCTTCTGGTGCACGTTCTCGCTGGGCGTGGTGCAGATAGGCGTTATGATGATGCTTTGGCGTCAGGGCATCACGCGCATGGTGGAGGCTTACACGGCGCTCAACGTTGTGTGGCTCGGCGTGTGGCTCTTCTTCGTGCGCCGTCTCACGGGCTACGGCCTGCGCATGTTCCTGCGCGACGTGATGCCGTTCGCTCTTGCTGCCGCCGCCGTGATGACCGCCGTCCATTACGCTACGCTCTCTATCAGCAACCTCTGGCTGCTGCTCGGCACGCGTTTCGTGCTCGCCGTAGCACTTTATTATGCGGTGATGAAGGTGGCAAGGGTGAAGATACTGGCGGAGTGCGAGGCATTTGTACGCCGCAAACGCGGATAGCGCAGAGTGTGATGGTGTTACAGCAATGTGGTAACGCCATTACAGCAGCGTGGTAATGCTATTACACCATTGCGGTAACAACATTACATCGTCGCGGTAATCGTCTCCAAGTGCACCCCCTGAAGATAGCACTAACAAAATAAAAGGTGCACTTGAGACAAGTGCACCCCCTTAGAGTTTATTCCATTGAAAAAGAATGTTATCGCTTGATAACCTTGTGTGTGCGTCCGTTGAACTTCACGATATAGACGCCACGCTGAACGTCGCCGAGCGTTGTGCCTACGCGTGTGCCGTCGAGCGTGTATACGCCGTCGGCAACGAGCGGTGTGTTGTTCTTAACGCTGTTGATGCCGGTAAGATTGCCCTCAGCGTCGATTTCGACGGTAGCAATCTCTGAGCAGATGGCAGCCTCGCTATCGAGATAAGCAGCCACGACGTAATACTCCTCGCCTTTCTCCAGATTCTGATATTCTACAGCGGCACTGCCCTGGTTAGCGTTAGCCACGAACCACTCGTTCAACTCGTCGTTAGCAAGGTAGTCGTACAGCTGTGCGCTGATGCCGGTCTGCATATAGTCGAGCATGTTCATGTCCTCGCCAGTGAACTCGTCAACCATTTTTGACTTTATGATATGACCGAGGGTGTAGTAGAGGTTAGGATCGTCGGGAGTGCAAGTCACCTTCACACCGGTCGCCGTCTTCTCAGCCTCCAGCTTAATGCGGTTGCTGATGTGCTGCGCAGGTTTCGTGCGGAACGGCAGACGTTTGATCTCTGTAGTGTTGTTGCCGTTTTCGTCGACGCCGTGATACCAGATTACATACTCATGGTCGGGCAGCAACTCAGCCTGATATTCTGCGGCATCGCCCTTGAAGCAGAACGACTGTACAATCTCCTGAACATCTGTCATATAGCCTTTTGCCATCTCCTCGAACCACTTTTTGTCTTCACTGGCGAGAGTCTCGTCGTCGTTATAGCCATTCTCTTCAAAGATTTCCTTCTCAAGATAAGACACATAATAATATGCAGTCTTGTCGGTTGTCGTCATTGTCTCGTGAACATAACACTCGTGAATGTCGAGAGTAAGCGTCACAGGGTTTGGATTTGTTGTCTGCGCTGAAGCTGCGAGCGAGAGTGCTGCAAGCATTGAGAGCGCGAAGTAGCGTAGTTTTTTCATATTGTTTTTTGTTAAAGGGTTATATACAAGTGAAAAAGCGGGGTGTAGAGCCTGTTCGGAGCCGACGATTACTTCTTCGACGCCGAACAGAAATCGCGGAAGCGGTCCATCCACTTGCCGCCAATTATGCACGCCACGCCGATAGCCACGAACGGGATGCTCAGCAGCTGTCCCATGTCGAGCGGCAGCGAAGCCTCGAACGCCTCCTGCACCTCCTTGGTATACTCGATGAAGAAGCGTGCGGTGAAGATGTACGTAAGGCAGAGTCCAAAGAAGAAGCCCGTGCCCACGCGCTGCGGCATACGGCGGTAGAAGTACCAGCCGATGAAGAACAGCAGAGCGTAGGTGATTGCCTCGTAGAGCTGTCCAGGGTGGCGCGGCATGGGGTCTACCTGCTGGAAGATGAACGCCCAGGGCACGTCGGTTATCTTGCCTATAATCTCCGAGTTCATGAGGTTGCCCAGGCGTATGAAGCACGCCGTGAGCGGCGTAGCGATGGCTATGTTGTCGAGCACCTGCCAGATGTTCATCTTCGTGCGGCGCACGTAGACGAACAGAGCGAGCATCAAGCCCAGCGTACCGCCGTGCGAGGCGAGTCCGCGATAGCCCGTGAAGCGCCATCCGCCGTCAGGCAGGAAGTCGATGGGCAGGAATATCTCCACGAAGTGTTTCCACGACGAGAGGAAGAAGTCGGGCTGGTAGAAGAGGCAATGTCCAAGACGTGCTCCGGCGAGTATGCCGATGAAGCAGTAGATGAAGAGCGGGTCGAACAGCTCGGGCTTCACCTTCTGCTCCTTGTACAGACGCTGCACGCAGAGGTATGCCAGCGCAAGACCCACGAGCCAGCAGAGCGAGTACCAGTGGAACTCAAGAGGACCGAGCTTGAAGGCTGTTGCGCTCGGATCCCAAAGGATGTATAAAAAATGTGCCATTTTTTATTGTGGTGAGATGGTGAGATGGTGAGGTGGTGAGATTTGATGGTGAGATGGTGAGATGGTGAGATTGGTGTTGAGGGGTTGAGATGGTGAGATTTGGTGTGAAGTTTATAGCTTCCATTGGGAGTTGTCCCCATTCTTTATTATTGAGAATCTCAAAGAATAAAGAAGACGGGCGATGACCTCCACCTGCTTACTAACAGCATGTTGTTCTTCGTAGCTAACGTATCCCAATTCAGCGGATATTTCTATCTGACACTCTACCTCCATCAAAGAGCCGTAGGCTATGTCAATGAAATGGATTTTCTCTTTAGAAGAAGCTCTTCCAAACCCTTCTGCAATATTTGAAGGTACAGAGATTACGGCTCTACGCAACTGGTTGCATAGAGCGTATTCCTCTTCTTTTGGGAACTTTTTCAACAAGAGGTATATATACTTCACCAATTCCTTGGAGTAGTTGTATACGTCCAATTTCTTAAAATAGAAATAATTCATAGACTATATATTATAGTATAGACTATATATTATAGTATAGTAATGTCAACACATCACCATCTCAACACCTCAACCTCAATGTGTAATGCGCCAGCATTAGACATTGAAACGGAAGTGCATGATGTCGCCGTCCTGCACTACATAATCCTTGCCCTCGATAGAGAGCTTGCCTGCCTCGCGCACAGCAGCCTCAGAACCATACTGCATGTAGTCGTCGTACTTGATTACCTCGGCACGGATGAAGCCCTTCTCGAAGTCGGTGTGGATGACGCCGGCACACTGCGGAGCCTTCCAGCCCTTGTGGTATGTCCACGCCTTCACCTCCATCTCGCCGGCGGTGATGAATGTCTGCAGGTTGAGCAGGTTGTAAGCCTTCTTGATGAGACGGTTCACGCCGCTCTCCTCAAGGCCCAGCTCCTCAAGGAACATCTGCTTGTCCTCGTAAGTCTCGAGCGACGCGATGTCCTCCTCGGTCTTCGCAGCGATGACGAGCATCTCCGCGCCCTCGTTTTTTGCTATCTCCGCAATCTGCTCCGAGTACTTGTTGCCGCTCTTTGCCGACGCCTCGTCTACGTTGCACACGTAGAGCACGGGCTTGGCGGTGAGCAGGAAGAGGTCGTGAGCGTAGCGCTGCTCCTCCTTCGACTCGAACTCTACGCAGCGTGCGTTCTGTCCCTTCTCCAGCACCTCCTTGTAAGCCTCGAGCACAGACACGGCTACCTTGGCGTCCTTGTTGTTGCCGATGGATGCTATCTTCGACTGCTTCTGCAGCTGCGACTCTACGGTCTCGAGGTCCTTCAGCTGAAGCTCGGTGTCGATAACCTCCTTGTCCTCAACCGGGTTGACTACGGCGCCACCCTCGCGCACGATGTTGTCGTCGTCGAAGCAGCGCAGCACGTGAATGATGGCGTCGGTCTCGCGGATGTTGCCGAGGAACTTGTTGCCCAAGCCCTCGCCCTTAGACGCACCCTTCACGAGTCCGGCGATGTCTACAATCTCGCAAGTTGCGGGCACGATGCGACCCGGGTGAACTATCTCGGCAAGCTTCGTGAGGCGTTCGTCGGGAACGGTGATGACGCCCACGTTAGGCTCGATTGTACAGAAAGGGAAGTTGGCTGCCTGCGCCTTAGCGTTAGAGAGGCAGTTGAAAAGAGTGGACTTGCCCACGTTAGGGAGTCCTACGATACCACATTTTAATGACATTGTTATTGTTGTTTTGTTATTATTTTATTGATGTTGTGATGTTGAGGTGTTGAGGTGTTGAGATATGCGGATGAGCGGTCAGCTCCTTACTCCTCCGAATAGAGCACCTGTATAAGCGTCTGACCGACAGCCTTCATCACGTTGGGGTCGATATTGTCCATCGTGTCGTTGACGGTGTGCCATGTGGGTCCGAACGAGCTCTGCTGACAGTCGGGGAAGCAGGGTATGATGTCGATGCAGGCGATGCCAGCCTTCTCGTTCACCGGCACATGGTCGTCGGTGACCATCGCGCCGTCCTTCATCGGGAAGAACGAGCCGTAGCCTATCTGCGCCGCTGTGCGCCACACCTTGTTCACAATCTCTGAAGCGTACTGCTTCGACACGCCCTCCTGGTAGAACTTGGAGCCTTGTCCGCCCACCATGTCGAGCAGTATGCCGTAGCGTGCCTCGTAGCCTTCGGGCAGGTGCTCAGCCCAATACTGCGCACCGAGCGCCCATGTGTCGGCGTCGTCAGCCTGGTCTGCCCACTGCGGTGTGCCCCAGTCTTCGGCGTCGAAGCACACGAAGTCGACACCTATCTGCAGCGTCGTGTCGCTCTGCAGTGCGCGAGCCAACTCGAGCATCACAGCCACGCCACTCGCTCCGTCGTTGGCAGCCATCACCGGACGGCGCCAGTTGGTAGAATCGGGGTCGTTGTCAGCCCACGGACGACTGTCCCAGTGGGCGCAGAGCAGTATGCGTGTGGTCTGTTCGGGGCGGAAGCGCGCTATGATGTTGCGCGAGCGCAGCATCGTGCCGTCCCATCCCTTCAGCTCGGCGTCCTGAGCCTCAACGCTCATGCCGAACTCGCGGAACTTCTGCATTATCCACTCGCCGCAGCGGTCGTGAGCCGCAGAGTTCATGACGCGCGGACCGAACTCGCACTGCTTTGCGGCGAACATGTATGCCGAGTCGGCGCGGAACGTAGGACCTACGAGCGCCACGGTGTCGGGCTCGGCGGCTGTCTTCGATGCGTTCTTGCACGATGCGCACGAGCATGCTATCGACACTATTGCAACCAGTGAAAGCACTGAAAATAATATTTGTTTCATTGTTTATCCAAATAATTCAAAATTGAACAATTCCTCATCGGCGAAGCCGACAATTCAACATTCAACATTCAAAACTCAACATTGTCCTTTGGCCTCGTATGCCAATGCGTACATGCGTATCTGCTTCACCATAGCGAGCAGTCCGTTGGAGCGTGTCGGCGAGAGGTGGTCCTTCAGACCGATGCGCTCGATGAAGTAGAGGTCGGCGTCGAGAATCTCGCGCGGTGTATGTCCGCTGATTACCTGGATGAGCAGCGCTATGATGCCCTTCACGATGAGAGCGTCGCTGTCGGCGGTGAAGACGAGACGACCGTCGTCGGTCATATCGCACTGCACCCATACACGGCTCTGGCAGCCGTCGATGAGGTTCTGCTCGGTTTTATACTTCTCGTCGAGCGGCTCAAGGTCGCCGCCGAGGTCTATGAGTAACTGGTATTTGTCCATCCAGTCGGTGAAGTCCTGAAACTGTTCAATGACTTCGTCCTGTGCTTCGTTTATTGTCATGAGATTTTATGGTGTTTGGTTCTAGGTGTTGTTATGTTGAGATGTTGTTATGGTGACATTTGTGGTTAGGTGGTGTTAGGGGTTGTTATGGTGAGGTGGTGTTATGGTGAGGTGGTGTTGTGGTGAGATGGTGAGATGGTGAGATGGTGAGAAATGTACAAATGTCAACACATCAACATTCAACATCTCAACTTCATATGTCAACATCTCAACACCTCACCACCTCAACATCATTTTCTCAACACATCAACATCATATCTCAACACCTCACCACCTCAACTTCAAGATTGTTACTGCGCCTGCGCAGGAACGATCTTGAACAGTTTGTCGCTTGGTCTTATCTTCGCCGGCACGCGGAACGACACGTGCTGACCCTTATGCGCCGTCTCCACCGGCTTCAGGTCGTAGCGTATCTCGTCTACGTCTACATACATCACGCCCGTTGTCGGACCGGTGATGAGCAGCTTGTCGCCTACCGAGAACTCCATCGCCTCGCACGTGAACTCAGCCACACCGATGTTAGAGAAATACTTCACGCCGCGACCAACGTACACTTTCTTCTCCGTAGCGTTCGATCCGTAGTTGCTGTTCCACTCGCCCAAAGTCTGACCCTGATAGTAGCCGTCCCAAAAACCGCGGTTGAAGACCGTAGCGAGCGTTGCGTCCCACGCGTCCTTCTTCTCGTCGGTGAACGTGCCGTCGAGCACAGCCGCAATAGCCTGCTTGTAGCAGCGCACCACGTTGTAGACGTACTCTGCGCCGCGAGCACGACCCTCTATCTTGAAGACGCGCACGCCCGAACGCATCATGCGGTCGATGAAGCGGATAGTCTTGAGGTCCTTCGGCGACATGATATACTTGTTGTCAATCTCGAGCTGGTTGCCAGTCTCGTTGTCGGTGACGGTGTACGAACGGCGGCATATCTGCATGCACTCGCCGCGGTTGGCAGAGCGTCCGGTGTTGGCAAGACTCATGTAGCACTTGCCGCTCACAGCCATGCACAACGCACCGTGGCAGAACATCTCGATGCGCACCAACTCGCCCTTCGGTCCGCAGATGTGCTGCTTCTCTATCTGCTCGAAGATGTAAGCCACCTGGTCCATGTTCAGCTCGCGCGCCAAGACAACAACGTCGGCAAACTGAGCGTAGAACTTCAGAGCCTCGGCGTTGCTGATGTTGAGCTGCGTAGAGAGGTGAACCTCTACGCCCACCTGACGGCAGTAGCTCATAACAGCCACGTCGGAAGCTATCACCGCAGAGATGCCAGCCTCCTTCGCCGCGTCGATAATCTGGTGCATCAGCTCCACATCCTCGTCGTAGATGATGGTGTTTACGGTGAGATAGCTCTTCATGCTGTGCTCTGTGCAGATGGCTGCTATCTCGTGCAGGTCCTCAATAGTGAAATGGTTGGCAGAATGTGAGCGCATGTTCAGCTGCTCCACACCGAAGTAGATACTGTCGGCGCCTGCCTGAATGGCAGCCTGAAGGCTCTCACGCGAACCTACCGGCGCCATTATCTCATAATCGTGTATGTTTGTATTGATCATATTCGTTGTTTTCTGAGGGAGAAAGAGGGGCGGAACGGCCAACATCTGAACATCATTTGTCACCATCTCGGCCAACATCTGAACATCATTTGTCACCATCTCACCATCTCACCACCTCACCCCTTTATATTAATAAGGTGCAAAGTTACTAAAAATCGGCCTAACACGTGTTTAAAAACAATATTTAACAGTAAAAGTAGCCACTTGAATTGTTATTTCCAGAACAACCCATACTTTTGCAGCAGATTAAGACACAAAAACAATATATATAGTTACTTGATTTTTACTAACTTTAACCTGTTGGCGGAATTAATTTAGTGCATACTTAATTCTGCCAATGGGCTTGTCGTTAATGAAGTTTACGTATTGCAGAATGGTAAGTGCACTAATTTTGCTAATGATTCTGGCAAACAAACCATTCGTTATTTTCGCGTAGTTCCTGATGACCATGAACTGGTCTGTAAGTTGAGAGAATATTGTCTCAATCCTCTTTCTTGCCTTTGCAAACGGGATGAATGTCGGTTTCCAGTCCTTTTGGTTGAGCCGATACGGACACTCCAGTCTTATGTGTGCGGTTTCGAACA
>ERZ859732.866-NODE-866-length-11199-cov-5.555456_pt1 | contig 11199 bp, 13 predicted proteins | sample MGYA00510123_ERZ859732 | MGnify/ENA primary metagenome ERZ859732 (study PRJEB30046, sample SAMN00715133) | human gut metagenome | study: EMG produced TPA metagenomics assembly of the A metagenome-wide association study of gut microbiota in type 2...
GTGAGGGCCGGTTTCCGTCCGCCGTCCGATCGGATTGCGTCCGCCGTCCGATGATAAGTGTTGAGCTTTTGTTGTACGCAAACAGATCGGAAAAGTGTCGTTACGTCACCTAATTGTGTAAAATATTTAGCATTTTATAGTCTGATGTTAAACTTTTTTAGCCGAAATGTCATTGGTTTCAAGATTAAGTCGTATATTTGTGGCGAAAATTCTAACTAACGTGAGTTCGACGAAATATAAGTGTCTAAAATTTGGTGATTAGCGAAAATTATTGTAACTTTAATGTGCTAAAAATCAAAAGTTTACAAACAATAATCGCTATGATCACCGAAGATAAAGTTACTGAAATTTTCTGTATTGCGGATGACTTCTGCAAAGTTTTTGATGCCCAAATGGGAAAATACACGATAAAAAGCAACACCAAACGTAGATATCATCGTGAATTCACCATGTCAAAGGCAGAAATAATGGTTATCATTATTGTGGAACTTCAGAAGACCATTGCCATTCCGTTGGCTATCTTTATAAAGAAGGTTCTTTTGGGAAAATGTACCGGTATTAGTTTCGTAGACAGCACACCTCTTCGTGTATGTAGAACCCAAAGAATCCATATTCACAAGACATTTAAAGGCATCGCACAAAGAGGCAAATGTTCTATGGGATGGTTTTTCGGCTTTAAGCTCCACCTTATATGTAATGAAAAGGGAGAATTGCTTAACTTTATGATAACTCCTGGCGATATTGACGACCGTAAACCATTAGAATACAAAGCATTTGTTGATTTCATATACGGCAAGCTTGTAGGAGATAAAGGATATATAAGCAAGAACCTGTTCAATCGACTTTTCGTTGATGGAATACAACTCATCACGAAACTAAAAAGCAACATGAAGGGTTCTATTATGAGAATATCAGATAGGCTCTTGCTTAGAAAGAGGGCGATTATAGAGACCATTAACGACGAACTTAAGAATATTGCACAAGTGGAACATTCCAGACACAGATCATTCGATAACTTCATTGTCAACACTCTTGGATCTTTGGCTGCTTATTGTTTCTTTCCTAAGAAACCAACAATTGCAGTTCAAAGGACAGTAGATAGACAATTAACGTTATTCTAATTCGTCGAACTCACGTTAAAAAAAGAGAGTTGATAGTTAAGGGCTGAAAGTCACGTAGTGCAGGTTTCCGCTGCACCATCCTTACCTTATTTATAGTAATACGGTAATCATTGCTTTCAATCCTTAACTCTCAACTCTCAATGCTTAATTGTCAGTTGTTCTTGCTCTGCTCTGTTACTTCACAAGAACCTTGTATGTAACGCCAGCTGCCTTCACGATATACATGCCGCGAACCACGCTGATGCGCTCTGCGAAGCCGGCTGTGCGCTGCGCTACGAGTGCGCCGTCTGCAGCATATACTGTGACGGTCTTACCCATTGCGCCGGTTACAACCAGCGTGTTCTTCTCAATGCTCACGTTCACGCCGGCTGCGTCGATGTCGTTGATGCCTAAGTCACCTCAACCTCTGCAAGGTTTGAAGCGAGCGACTCGCCCTTGTCGTAAACTGCTGTCACTACGTAGCCGTACTTAGCCGACTCGGTGAGGGTGTTGTCGGTGAATTTCTCGCCGCTTACGAGCGACTTGTTCACCTTCTTGCCGTCGCGGTATACGTTGTAGCCGTTCAGCTGAAGGTCTTCGGGCTTAGATCCTGCTTCTACGAACTTGATGTCGTCGAGCAGCAACGCGAACTTGTTGTTGGATACGCAGCGTATAGCGAAATACTTGGTGCCCTCAGGCAGCTTGTATTCGTATTCCTCCCAATCCTGAACGTTGTTCACGTCTTCAGTTTCACCCAACTTCTGGAAGTTTGCGATGGCTTTGCTGGTCTTAGAGTAGAGCACCTCGAACTGTTCTGGCACAGCAGCGCCGCCCATGCCTGCCTTGGCGAAGAAGCTGATGGTCTGTGCCTCGCCGTTGAGCTGCGGAGAGATGAGCCAGTCGTCGTTCTGTGCCTTTGTGGCGCCGCCGTCGGTAGTCGCGCAGCTGAAGCTGACGAGCATCGGCTCGCCCGAGTGAGCCTTCCAAGTGAGCGTTACGTTCTGTCCGTTGGCTGCAGCCTTCAATCCGGTAGGCTTCTTCGACTGGTCGTAGCCCAGGCGCACACTCTGCGAAACGGGAGCGCTTACAGCAGCCGGAGTATTGCCGCTGGCAGCAATCTCTGCAGTCACGGTTACGTTAGTCATGCCGCTGACAGTTGTAGTGAAGTTGGTGTTGACAGCTGCGCCAGCCGCTGCGGTGCCCGTTGCAGCCACCTCACCGTTGAGACGCACGGTGTACTTGAGCGAACCGCTGAGCGCTGCATCCTTCACGTCTTTTGTAGGCATAGTGAACTTCACTGTGCCGCTTGTGAGTCCAGTGAGGTCGACAGAGAGGTTGCTTACTGTCTGCGGAACCGTCTTCAGCGTGAGGTCCTGCTTGATATAAAGACCTGTAATCTGGTCTTAGGCGTTGTTATCGATGAAGTTGCACACCTCAGTTCCCTTGCCGGTAGTAGAATCAATCTCGATGATGCGTGTCGCCCAATAGTCCTTATCGAGCATAGCCCAGTAGATTTTGCCGGTAAAGTAGTCGCATGTTGCGCTTTGGAAGAGTTTGAACGGCTCGTAGCCAGTTTCGCCAAGCACTTTTGCCGCACCACTGTACTTGTTCACGGCGTAGAGTTTGCCGCTACGACCGATAGTGTAGAGGTCGCGCTCTTGTTGCAGGTGATAGCCACCATCGACTCAGGCAGTTCGCCGATAGCCACATTGTTTGAGGTATAGTCGTTCTCTCCCCAGTAGATGGTGACGAACTTGCCAAATGTCTTGTATGTGCCAGAGTAGTCGTCGTCTGAGAACAGACCGTACACCTGCTGTGTTTTGGGGTCGAAAGCGAGGTCCATTGAGATGGCAGAGGAAGCCAACTCCGGGCTCGGCTTGTCTATCTTGGAACTTATGTCAAACAATCCGCACCTGTTTGACAACTATTTTGTCTATTTCACGAACAGATTGCGTTTAGGCATCTTGCTGCCGAAGCGCTGTCGCAACTTGTCGAACAGCGCCATTGTGTCCTTCGAGAACTTGTGACCCTTCCACGTGCTTGTGTTCGTTATGAACACCCAACATTCGCCGTCGGGATAGCGCAGAACGATGGCAGATGTGCCCACGAGCGAGCCGGTGCGTATCCACGGACGGTTGCGCGGCGTGAAGTTCCAGCCCAACGAAAACTGATGGTCGGGCATCTCCTGCGTCATCAGTCGCACGGCTTCGGGCGAGAGTACGTCGGGCAGAGTAGGATCGCCGTCGATAGCCGCCACGAGTCGGCACAGTTCAGCCGCCGATGCTGTCCACGCACCTGCACCGAGCGCAGTCTTTATGTCGTTCTCGCCGTAGCAGCGCTCCACAAGCCTGCCGGAGTTGTTGAACTCCTGCGCTGGTAGCGACGAGGAGTGCATGTAGTATACCGTCTCGTTCTCGCGGCGGTCCTTAAGATAGTTGCCCGCGATATGGAAGTCGTAGCAGCCCGCCGGTTCGAGCACATAGCGCTGCATGAACTTCTCGTACGGCATGCCCGTGCGCTTCTCGATGATGAGCGACAGCAGCGTGTAGCCTATGTTGCAGTAGCGTTGCATCGAGCCAGGCGTATATCCGAGGTGACGGCGCAGCACGATGCGCAGCAGATTGCGGTGGTCGGGTGGAGTGGTGAGGTGGTTCTGCTGCATAATGTAGCGCGTAGAGAATATCGGATCGCCGGCATAGTTGGTGAAACCAGCCTTATGGCGCAGCAGCTGCTCAACGGTTATGTCGAAGTAGCGTTTGTCGCGTATGGAGTTGACGTAGAACGTGTCGTTCAGAATGCCCTGCGGTCCGAACACCTTGTCCGTCAGGCATACCTTGCCCATATCGCGCAGCTTCATGATGCCCACAGCCGTGACGAGCTTCGACACCGACGCCATGCGCATGATGTACGACGGCTCCATAGGATACTGCTTGTCGACGTTGGCGAAACCGAATCCGCGTGCGTAGAGCAGCGAGTCGTTGCGCGATATGGCGAGCTGAGCGCCGTTTATCTCCCAGCGCTTGAGGTAGCGGCGCATGATAGAGTCCATGGCGTGCAGCTCGGGCTGGTCGGAGATCGCGTTGCAGAGCGTATCGTTGAGGCGTACGATGTGTGTTGAGTCGTTGATGTCTTGGGATGTCGTGGTGTCACGACCCGAGCAAGCCGAGCAAGTGCAGCGGCAGATGCCCAGCGTAATGAGTACGACAAAGGTGAGGCACCCCATGCAGGAGATCCTCACCTTTGTGCGATATTGTTTCTTTATTCTGTATCCGAACATTTTTATGACAATCCTTCAATTTCGCCGTTCACGATGTCGATGTTCATCGCTGCCGGCACCTTTGGCAGACCTGGCATACGCATGATGCTGCCTGCCACAACAACAATCATTTCAGCGCCTGCGTTGATTACTATGTCGCGCACGTTCACGTCGAAGCCCGATGCAACGCAATACTGCTTGGCGTCGGTAGAGAACGAGAACTGTGTCTTTGCGATGCAGACGGGGAAGTGCTCGTAGCCCAGCTCCTTAATCATCTGCAGCTTCTTCTTTGCCGGCGCAGCGAACGAGACGCTTGCCGCTCCGTATATGTTCTTAGCCACCTTCTCTACCTTCTCCTCGATAGAGTCCTCGTCGTCGTAAACGAGCTTCAACGGCTCAGACGGGTGCTTCTCTATAGTCTCCACTACGAGGTTGGCGAGGTCGACAGCGCCCTTGCTGCCTTCGGCGTAAGCGTCGTTCTCGGCGAAGCCCACGCCAATCTCTGCGCAGTAGTTCTTCACGATGTCGATCTCCTCAACCACGTCGCCTGCATAACGGTTGAATACCACAGCCACGGTCTGACCGAACGACTGCAGGTTCTTGATATGCTTGTCGAGGTTGGCGAGACCCTTGCGGAGACCCTCGCTGTTTGGCTTTTTGATGTCCTCTACAGCCACGCCGCCGTGCATCTTGAGGCCCTGCGCAGTAGCCACGATGAGCGTGAGCTTAGGCTGCAGACCACTCTTGCGGCACTTGATGTCGTAGAACTTCTCTGCTCCGAGGTCGGCACCGAAGCCAGCCTCCGTGATGACGTAGTCGCCGAAGGTCATAGCCATCTTCGTAGCGAGGATGGAGTTGCAACCGTGAGCGATATTGGCGAACGGACCGCCGTGTACGAACGCTGCGGTGTTCTCGGTAGTCTGCACGAGGTTTGGCGCAAGCGCATCGCGCAGCAGAACGGTGATGGCGCCAGCCACGCCGAGATCCTTCACGGTGAACGGCTTGCCCTCAACGGTGTAGCCCAGAAGAATGTTCTCGATGCGTCGGCGCAGGTCGTCCTCGTCCTTAGCGAGACAGAGTATAGCCATAATCTCCGACGCAGGAGTGATATCGAAACCCGATTCGCGCACAATGCCGTTCGCCTTGCCGCCCATGCCGGTCACGATGTCACGCAGTCCGCGGTCGTTCACGTCGAGCACGCGGTTCCAGAGCACTTCGCGCAGAGCGAATCCGTTATCGCGGTTCTGGTACATATAGTTGTCGAGCAGCGCCGTGATAGTGTTGTGCGCCGAGGTGATGGCATGGAAGTCGCCGGTGAAGTGTAGGTTTATCTTGTCCATCGGCAGCACCTGTGTGTGTCCGCCGCCGCATGCTCCGCCCTTGAGTCCGAACACCGGACCGAGCGACGGTTCGCGCAGGGCGCATATAGCCTTCTTTCCAATGCGTGTGAGTCCGAGCGCAAGACCGATAGTAACGGTAGTCTTGCCGATGCCAGCCTTGGTCGGTGTGATGGCTGTAACGAGTATAAGGTTGCTTTTCTTCACGCGCTCCTCGTCGATGAGGCGTGTCGGAACCTTAGCCATGTAGTGGCCGTAGTGTTCGAGTTCTTTTGTCGGGATGCCATACTTCGAAGCAACTGCTTCAATCTCCTCGAGCTTGGTGCTGCGAGCAATTTCGATGTCTGTCATTGTGTGTGTGATGTTTGTAGAGTTATCCTCTTGTTGTTATAGAGTTTTGAACCCTTGTGGTTACAAAGTATGGAGTGCGAGTGCAAAGGTACAATTAAATAATCAATAATGTGAAGATTGTATTGGGTTTTTGTTGCAAATTTGCTAAACAATAAGGGCGTGCCACCTAAAGTGACACGCCCTTAATGCTATTGTTTTGTCATCGGACAGCGAACGCAATCCGTTTACTTAACCTGCTTCTTTACGCTGCCGTCAGCGTACTTAACGAGCACAACGCCACGTGCGTTAGCACCAACCTTCACGCCGTCTACGGTGTAGCGAGCCACCTCAGCTGCGTTCTCCGCAGTCTCAGTCTTGTTGATGCCAGTCGAGAAGTCGACAGCTACGTAGTCGGACGGAGCAGAAACCACCTTCTTGTTGTTGTACATTCTCTGTCCGTACACGCGGTAAGCGTAAGTGTGGTTAGCCTTCGGCTGAGCGAGCTGAGTGAGGGTGTAGCTTGTCTCCTCCTCAATCTCCTCAGAGTTGTCGAGGAAGGTATAAACGCGGTCGCCAGCCTTCAGGTTCTGAGCAATCTTGATCTCGTCGATGATGAACGGATAGTGGTTCTGCCTGGTGAACGCCGTAGCCGCTCCAACCGCTCTGGTGGAAGTAGCTGCTCGGTATTGTGCCGGTCTCTTTGGTTATAATAAGATTAGATAATGCGTACAAAATTAGTTATTTATTTCCGTATTTACCTTACTTTTACTAATTTTGTGTGCGAAAAACATTCATTCACATTGTTTTCGAAACCGACGTAACAAATTAAATAACAACTATATGAAGAAAATCTTTACACTTTTAGCTGTGGCTTTCGCCACAATCGGTGCTTCTGCACAGACCCTGCCTGGCTTGGCTGACATCATTAAGACACAGCCCGAAGGCACACTTCACAAAGACCTCAACCACTACTTCGAGGGTGCATACGTAAACAAATCTGACGGCTTTATCTACGATCACCTCGGCGACGGCCACGTGTAGGACATCGTTGAGGCTGCCGACGGTAGCTTGTACATAAAGAATCCGTTCGACTTCTTCCCGTACTGCGACATTTGGGTGAAGGCAGTTAAGGGCGAGGGCAACACCTACGAGGTGCGCATGCCGCGGCTGTATACGACAACGTAGGTGACAAGCAGGATCCAATTCTCTACGCTTGGCGCTACGTCAAGAACAGCGAGGGCAGCGAAGACTACGCCGCTGTTGACGCCGCATCGCAGGTCGTTAAGTTCGAGCTGCGCAACGACTCGCTCGTAAAGGTTGGCGCTAAGGATGCGTTCATCGGTCTCGGTTCGGCCGACGGCTACTTCTATGGCTACGGTGACATGGTGTCTATATATAATAAGGTGAAGGACGCAGCGCCGGTTCCGGCTGACGCAAGCAAGGCTGTGAAGTATAAGGTTTCGTACTCAACGGCAACAAACTGTAGCTCACAAAGTGGCAGTATATGGGCATCGACCGCGACAACGCTACATACGGCACCGGTCACATGTATCTCTATCCGTTCGGTTGGGGCAAGTTCACAGATGCTGAAGGCGAGAAGTACGGACTCTACGAGATTGAGAACCCTGCGTTCGACTACAAAGACATTCAATACAGCAGTCCATGACCCTTAAAGAATTTATTGACGAATGGAACAATGACGAACCGACGGTGCTTGTACACACCAGCGGTTCTACCGGAAAACCGAAGCCGCTACGCGTAGAGAAGCTACGTATGGCGGCTTCGGCGCATATCACGTGTGCCTTTCTCGGACTGCAACGCGGCGACACCGCTCTGCTTTGCATGCCGCTCGACTATATTGCGGGCAAGATGGTGGTGGTGCGTTCGCTTGTATGCGGTTTGCGACTCTTGACGGTAGAGCCGTGCGGACATCCGCTGCGAGGACTAAGCGAAGCGCCGGTGTTCGCAGCAATGGTTCCGCTGCAGGTGTACAACAGCTTGCAGGTGGAGGAGGAGCGCGCACTGCTCATGCAGATAAAGCATCTCATCATTGGCGGTGGAGCCGTGAGCGGCGAGATGGCAGCCGAACTGAAGCACTTCCCCAACGCCGTCTGGAGTACGTATGGCATGACCGAGACGCTCTCGCACATCGCTCTGCGCAGACTCAGCGGCGAAGAGGCAAGCGACTGGTACGAACCGTTCGAAGGCGTCGACGTTAGTCTTAACGCTGACGGCTGTCTTGTGATAGACGCTCCGGCTGTTTGCGCCACTACGCTCACCACCAATGACATCGCGGAGATAGCTCCCGACGGCAGACACTTCCGCATACGCGGCAGACGCGACAATGTGGTGTGCAGCGGTGGCATAAAACTGCAGATTGAGGAGATAGAAGCCCATCTGCAGCCGTTTGTCAGCGTGCCGTTCATGATAACGAAGCGCACGGATGCGCGTCTCGGCGAGACGGTGGTGCTGCTTGCTGCGGATGCGGACATCGAACAGCTCAAGACAGCGTGCCACGAACACCTCACGAAATACGAAACACCGTGGGCGTTCGTCGCCGTAGACCGTCTGCCATACACCGAAACGGGTAAGCCGGCGCGAGCGGAGGCCCAGAGAATGGCGCAGGAAGGGTAGAACTGCTGCTTGCAGCTTCAGGCTTTTCGAAGCATCAACCAGCCGCTTTCCACTCGTAATCACAACGTTTTTCAAATCAATACCCCGTCACTTTTCAACTCTTAAACTTAAAGAAATATGAATACACCGACAAACATCACTCCCAAACACCGCCTCTTGTTCATCTGTCTCGGCAATATATGCCGCTCGCCGGCTGCCGAAGGCGTGATGAAGGCGAAGGTGCACGCCGCAAAGCTCGACGACAAGTTCTTCATCGACTCGGCTGGTATCGGCGACTGGCATGTAGGACAATTGCCCGACAGCCGTATGCGCGAGCGTGGTGCACGCCGTGGATACCGCCTGGACAGTCGCGCACGCCAGATACGCCAGTCAGATTTCGAGGACTTCGACTTGCTGCTCGTCATGGATCGCGAGAACTACCGCATCATAACCTCGAAAGCTCCCGACGAGGAGTCGCGCAAGAAGGTGCGCATGCTCACCGATTATCTGCAAGAACATCGAGGGGCTGACGTGGTTCCCGACCCTTACTATGGCGACCTCAGCGATTTCGACTACGCGCTCGACCTGATTGAGGATGCGTGCGACGGACTGCTCGAACAACTACTTCACTAAGACACATAAAAGCATATACGCTTAAACTACCAACTATTGATACATACTACGAATTATTTTAATATTTAATTTATTTACATAACTACTCAAAAAACAACAAAATTAATTTTATGAAGAAACAACAACTACTACTACTCATTCCTGCACTCATACTCGGATGTGAAATGACTGCAGTTGCAGCTCCGCTCAGCATGAAACCTTTAATGGCAATGGCTGCTGAAGCAGCAGAAGAGCCTGGCGACTTGACTATCTCTATGGACAACGGAACGTTTACGGCGTTCAACGCAAACGGTAAGTATGCTTCGCATTGGCGTTCGACACAAAACACGCCGATGATTGATATCGATTGCGGAAAGAATAACATGGATGTCAACACAAGCAACACTAATCGTTATCTACAGGCCTGGGTGGGTCTGGATGGCTCATGCGATTACAATATCTCTGTAAGCGATGGTTGGAAGATAACGGGATTTTCAATAGATGTTACACTTGTTAACGCAACCCAGCCCGTTACGCTGAAAACGCAATCAGATGAGAGTTACGTAATCGGCACTACTCCTACACAAATCAAAGTGGAAGGCGTAGATGCACAGAACGCTTTGTTCACCCTTGTTGGCGAGAACCACTCGGTCTACTTGCAGAACTTTGTTGTGAAGTACGCTGTTGACAAGTCGGAGCGTTTCGATATGCGCACCGCAACCTTGTTCAACAACCGTAACAGCACCGCACCTTATCGTATTCCTGCAATCGGTATGGCTCAGAATGGCACACTCGTTGCCGTTGCCGATTACCGTACAAGCAGAAACGATATTGGTACAGGACGTGTAGACCTTCATCTGCGACTCTCTGATAACAACGGACAGACTTGGGGAGAAGAACTTAAACCAGAGGTGTTTGAAGGTAACGGCATTCTGACATATCCAAATAATAAGGCTGCTTACGGTGATCCTTGCATTGTAGGCGACCGCGAGAGTCCGCGAATGTTGATGATGTCGTGCGCAGGTTTCCCAATGTTCACCGACCCAACAGACAAGCATCAAGGCATTGCTCGCTGGTATTCAACGGATAATGGTAAGAACTGGACTGGTCCTGATTATATAGACGAGCAGTTCGTCTACAAACCTATGGACGAGGCTGGACACCATATTCATGGCTTCTTCTTCGCTTCGGGTAGAATTTATCAGAGTAAATATATAAAGATGAATAACTACTACCGCCTCTATTGTGCAGGACTATCACAGCAGAATAATTCTACCTATGAGAACTGGGTGCTCTATTCTGACGACTTCGGCGAAACATGGAGTTTCCTCGGTGGTATGACTAACAGTCCAGTGCCTGGTGGTAACGAGGCTAAGGTGGAGGAGCTGCCTGGTGGCAACGTGCTTATCTCAAGCCGCACAGAGCAGGGACGCTTCTTCAATATCTTCACCTTCACTGGCAACGACGGCGTGACAGGCTCGTGGGCAACAAAGGCTTTGTCGAACAAGGCTGTCGACGGACTCACCGCCAATAACGCTTGTAATGGCGAGATTATGATTTTGCCGGCTATACGCAATGAGGATAATCAACAGACATTCATCGCTTTGCAGTCGCTCCCAGTGCAGGATCGTACAAAGGTTACAATATTCTATAAAGACCTTGGCGACCCTGCTACATACGCATCGCCTACAGCTTTCGCACGCGATTGGGACGGACGTTATCAGGTGAGCAATATGACTTCGGCTTACAGCACAATGTGTATGCAGAAAGATAATACAATCGCTTTCCTTTATGAGGAGGATGGCTATAACAACGGTTACAACATCGTCTACAAGCGTTTGAATCTTGAGACAATCACTTCAGACAAGTATTCGTTTAATGCAGAATACAAGTATGACCCCAGTTCGGGATAAGAAATAGTTCATAAAAAAGTTGGTAGTCTCACAAATAT
>ERZ859732.868-NODE-868-length-11177-cov-2.572649_pt1 | contig 11177 bp, 7 predicted proteins | sample MGYA00510123_ERZ859732 | MGnify/ENA primary metagenome ERZ859732 (study PRJEB30046, sample SAMN00715133) | human gut metagenome | study: EMG produced TPA metagenomics assembly of the A metagenome-wide association study of gut microbiota in type 2...
CGCGCGCCATGACCCGCGACCTCGACTGGGGTATACCCGTTCCCGTGGAAGGAGCTGAGGGCAAGGTGCTCTATGTATGGTTCGACGCCCCGATAGGCTACATCTCAAACACTCAGGAACTCATGCCCGAGGACTGGGAGAAGTGGTGGAAAGACCCCGAGACACGCCTCGTTCACTTCATCGGTAAGGACAACATCGTGTTCCACTGCATCGTGTTCCCCACCATGCTCAAGGCACACGGAGGCTACATCCTGCCCGACAACGTACCTGCAAACGAGTTCCTCAACCTCGAGAACGACAAGATATCTACATCACGCAACTGGGCGGTATGGCTTCACGAATACCTCGAGGAGCTGCCCGGCAAGCAGGATGTGCTGCGCTATGTGCTCACCGCCAACGCGCCCGAAACTAAGGACAACAACTTCACATGGAAAGACTTCCAGGAGCGCAACAACAGCGAACTGGTTGGCATCTACGGCAATTTCGTAAACCGTGCGCTGCAGCTCACCAAGAAATACTGGAACGGCGTAGTGCCTGCCTGCGGCGAACTGCAGGACATCGACAAGCAGACCATCGAGGAGTTTAAGGATGTTAAGGCCAACGTTGAGCATCTGCTCGACAACTTCAAGTTCCGCGATGCCCTCAAGGAGGCAATGAACCTTGCACGCATCGGCAACAAGTACATTGCCGACTGCGAGCCTTGGAAGGTGGCAAAGACCGACATGAAGCGCGTGGAGACTATCCTCAACATATCTCTCCAGCTCGTTGCCAACCTGGCAATAGCCTTCGAGCCGTTCCTGCCTTTCAGCAGCGCAAAGCTCCGCAAGATGATAAACATCGACCAGTTCGACTGGAATCAGCTCGGCTCTACCGACCTGCTCGAGGCCGGACATCAGCTTGCTGAGCCCGAACTGCTGTTCGAGAAGATAGAGGACGACGTCATAGAGTTCCAGCTCAAGAAGCTCGAGGAGACCAAGAAGGCCAACGAGGCTGCCAACTACAAGGCCAAGGATATTAAGCCCAACATACCTTTCGAGGACTTTGAGAAGCTCGACATCCGCGTAGGTTTCATCAAGGCATGCGAGAAAGTGAAGAAAGCCGACAAGCTGCTCAAGTTCACTATCGACGACGGAAGCGGTCAGGACCGCACCATCGTCAGCGGCATTGCCAAGTTCTACAAGCCCGAAGACCTCGTGGGCAAGCGTGTCTGCTTCATCGCCAACCTTGCTCCGCGCAAGCTGAAGGGCATCGAGAGCCAGGGCATGATACTCTCTGCCGAGGACTTCGACGGCTCTCTGAGCGTCATTACAACCTCTGCCGACGTTAAGCCGGGCAGCCAGGTGTGCTGATGTATTGGGCATAACGCCGTGCGGGCGGCCCTCGGGCACGCTGCGGCAGGGCTGACATTGCCTTACGGAAGACAACGTTATAGCATATAAAATATAACCGGATAATATAAAGACGCATGCTCCATGATGCTGGTGCATGCGTCTTTTATTTTTATGAATGCCGCCGCCGGAGGCCGCCAGTCATGCCTCTCAGGCGTCAATACATGCCCTGACATAACTTATTATGCCGCCGCTGTGCCGTTATTTCGTGCCGTGTTATTATCTTTGCGGCATGAAATATGTTTTCATGTTGATAGGTTCTGTGTCGCTGGTGCTGGGAGTTGCAGGCATATTTCTGCCTCTGCTGCCCACCACGCCCTTTCTTCTGCTTGCGGCGGCGATGTTCTTTCGCAGTTCGCCGCGTGCCTACAGATGGCTTCTCGGGCACAGATATCTCGGTCCGTACATACGCAGCTTCCGCGAGGACCGCAGCATACCGCTGCGCGCCAAGATAGTGGCTTTGTCGCTGCTGTGGCTCACGTCGCTTCATTGTGTGGTGCTGATATTCGACTCCTGGTGGCTGCGTGCCGCCATGCTTGCCGTTGCTCTGGGAGTGAGCTGCTATATTTTGTCGTTCAAGACGCGGCGTAATGCCGACTGAGGGCATTCCTTCAGTTGCCTTTCTTGTTGCCTTCAGTCTTATTATGTAGGTGCAGTGCCCTTGTCCCCGTTGTTTCTTTATCGGCGTAAATATATAAAATGCGACCGGCGTCGGTTCTATCCGTGATAGATTCTGACGGCCGGTCGCACTGCGATGTGTTGCGTTATAAATAACTTAAACTATTTATTGGTCTGGTCTATTCGTATCCGTTCTCCATTCCGTTCATGTTCTCAGAGCCTTCGTTGGCGCTGTTGTTGACCTTCTTCTTAGGTGCCTTTGCCTTCATGTTACCGAAGTTCCATGTCAGCGAGAGGTTCACGGTGCGTCCGCTTCTCCAGTTTTTCTGATAGCGTGTGAAGGTGTCCGAGCTTGTGTAGTTCTCAAACTTGCGCGAGTTGAGCAGGTCGCGGCAGTTGATGGCGAGCGTCAGCTTCTTGTCGAGGAATGTCTTGCGCAGACCCAGGTCCATGCTGAAGTTGGCCTTGCGGTATCCCTGTGTGATCACCTGGCGTGCGCGGTAGCGTCCTGACAGCTGCAAAGATATGTCCCAGGGCAGCATCAGCGAAGCCTGCATGCGTGCGTTCCATGTAAAGTTGTTGTTGCTCTCGCCTGTAACGGTCTGGCCGTCCACGTCGTATGTAAAGCCGTCGAGCTTGTAGTAGTAGGCGTTTGCCGTGGTTGTGAGGTCGAGTATGCGGCATATTCTGTTCTTCAAAACCAGTTCGAGACCGGTGCTCAGGCTGTTAGACACGTTCATGTATGTCTGATACATCATGTTGTCCGTGCTGCTCTGATATTTTATCTGCTGTATGACGTCGCTTGTGGGACGATAGTATGCGCTGACAAGCATTGAGTGAGCGTCCCATGTCTTCAGGTAGTTGAGCGAGAACGAGTTGCTGAACTCCGGGGTAAGTTCGGGGTTACCGAACGATATCATCGATGCGTCGCGTGTGTTCTTGAAGCTGTTGAGCTGGCCTCCCCACGGACGGCGCAGGCGGCGTGTATAGTTGAGCTGCAGCTGCTGTGTCTCGTCGAGCTGATAAGAGAGGAATACGCTCGGGAACAGTTCGAAGTAGTCTTTCTTGAACGGATTGTCGCGTTTCGATGGGTCGTGCTCCTGCTCGTAGGTGTAGCTTTCGGTGTTCACGCGCCAGTATTCGCCGCGCAGACCGGCCATTACGCCGAACTTGCCGAACTTCATCGTTGCCGTTGCATAGAGCGCGTGCAGGTCCATGTTGTAGATAAAGCGGTTATAGTAAGCCTCGTCTTCCACCTGGTGTACGCCGTCCCATGACGTGTTGTCGATAAAAGACTCCTGCGGAGAGTTCTCGCGGCTGAAGTTGCCTTGGTATCCTGCCTGAAGCATAATCTTGTCGGTTATGGGGTTCTCGTAGTCGAGTTTCACCTCCCACGACCTGTTGTTCATCAGCATCGGGCGGTTCTGGTAGTCGTATTCTGTGGGCAGCGGCTCGTCGATATATGTGGTGCTGTCCTGGTAGATGTTGCTCTGGTCCATCTTCCATTTGTTGAAGTCGACGGTGAAGTCGAGATAATGCTTGTCGGTGAAGTTGTGGCGGTAGTTGAATTCGCCGTAGTACATGTTCATGTCAGAGCTTCCCGATGAGCGGCGCAGCATGATGTAGCTGTCCTGCGGTGCGCCTATCGTACCATAGTGATACGGCGTTGTGCCTCCGTTCTTGTGTCCGCCGACCATTGTCATTCCGCTCAGTGTGAACTCGTCCTTGTCGGTTGCGCGGAAGGTTAGTCCGGCGCGTGCGAACATATTGTTGCCCATGCGGTCGTTGTCGGCCGTGTACGACTGATATTCGTTGGTGTTAAGATACTCCTGATAGCTCATCGAGCCGCCGTCGTTGCTGCGGTGGCGGTAGCCCAGGCTTGCGTATCCCTCAAAGCGTCCGATGTTGAAGTTGATGTTGCCGTTCACGTTGGCGCTTCCGCGCGTGCTTCCTCCTGCCTGCACAGAGCCGTAGTATCCTGCCTGGCGGTTCTTCTTCAGTATGATGTTAATGATGCCGGCGCTTCCCTCGGCGCTGAATTTTGCCGACGGGTTGTCTATCACCTCAATTCTCTCGATGCTCTCAGAAGGCAGCTGCTGCAGGATTTCGGCGCGGTTGTCGCTTGTCAGTCCGCTTGCCTTTCCGTTGATCCACACTTCCACGCTGGTGTTGCCGCGCAGCGATATGTTGCCGTCAGTGTCAACCTCTACCGACGGGATGTTCTCCAGCACGTCAGTGGCGTCGCCTCCGGCATTGGTGATGTCCTGCGAAACGTCGAACGACTTGCGGTCAACCTCGAGCCTCATTGTTGGCCTCTGTGCCGTCACCGTAACCTCTTCGAGCGTCTGGCTGTCGTCGTTCATGTAGATCTTCTTAAAGTTCATGTGCCTTCTGTTTTCGGCCACGCTGAACGCTTTTTCAACCGTGGTGTAGCCTATGTAGGTAAGCTTCACGGTGTAGTTGCCATAGGGCAGCTTGTCGATGTAGAACAGGCCTTTCTCGTCTGAGATGGCGCCTTTTACGAATTTTGATGTTGCACGGTTATACACAGCAACGTTGACGAAGGGCATAGCCTCTCCCGTCTGTGTATCCTCAACCTTTCCCCTTACGCTGCCTTGCGCATGGCATATGGCGGCGTATAATACTAACAGACTAAAAATAATAAGTTTCTTCATAACACCTATTGTGATGTTTCTAAGCGTGAAAAGTTTAATTGTTAATATGATTTTTCACATTTTATTTGGTTTTACGTCATAAACTGACTAACTTTGCAGTCGGATTGGTCTCATAGTTCAATGGATAGAACAAGTCTCTCCTAAAGATTAGATCCGAGTTCGATTCTCGGTGAGACCACTTTCAGAGCGGCATCCATGCGGTTGCCGCTTTTTTGTTTTGCCGCCTTGCCGTATATGTGCATGCCGTAGCCGCTCAGGCCAGTGTGCCGTCTGGCAGCCGGGGCGCAGGCATGAGCGATGGGCGAGGGCCTTGCGGCAGGTGCGTTGTGCCTCCGCTTTATATATACGCAACAGCCGCTGAATTGTGTCATAGCATTATGATATTTTAACGTTGAGGCCGGTTTCAGCCTTTTGTTTTAACACATCGCGGAGCGCGTTTCTGCGTTTCACGGGGCCGTGTCTTGCCGCTCTAATGTCCGTTTTGTCATGTCCGTCATGCCGTTTATGGTCAGAAATTCCCCAAATTCATCATTCCTTCATTGATTTTCGCCCCGTTTTTCAGTCAGAAAGGCATGCTCTTATGCTGCAAAAGGCATCCTTTTACGCCCTAAAAGCTATCCTTTCGCCTTGCAAAAGGTGCCCTTTCGCATTGCCGTTTCGTGCCATTTGTCATGCCGTTTGCGTAATGTGCTGATTAATAAGGTGTTATAAAACATGCCGTTTTTCGTGTTTTTCATGCCAAAATACGTTCCGCTTTCAAAAATACGGCTGTCTTGGCATAGCCAATTAACTTATTTAACATCTTTTCGTTCCGTCGTCTTGAATACCAATAAATGATTATCTGCCCCGGCAAGTGTGTGCCTCTGCAGGGCCATAAAAATACCGATTTTTTGCTATTGCAGGCATTCTCGTTTACTGCTAATTTTGCAATGGCTCAGGCTGGCGGCATGAAAACAAGCCGTGACAGGGCAGACTGGCATCATGCTGACTGCCGCCCTGAGTGCCGGGTTAGGCTGTCATCGGGCGCGCAAATACACCTTCGGCCACCGGGCACGGCAGTTACTGATATAACGTACTCCTTTATCCGGCGTGTCGGCTGGCGTGTTGCGGCAAATAATAATTTGACAGAAATGACGTTGAATAATAGTATATGAAAAAGATTTTCTTAAAGTTTCACTTGTGGCTTTCGGTGCCTTTCGGCATCATAGTCACGCTGATATGCTTCTCGGGCGCCATGCTTGTGTTTGAGCCCGAGGCCGTTAAGCTGCTAAGGCACGACGTGCTGTATGTAGACAGACACCAGCACACGGCGCTGCCGATAGAAAGTCTCGTGAGGAGCGTTGAGCAGACGCTGCCCGAAGACGTAAGGGTTACGGGCGTAACGATGTTTGCCGACCCTGAGATGGCATGCAAGGTAAATCTCTCAAAGCCGCGCCGCGCTGCCGTGTATGTAGACCAGTATACGGGCGAGGTGAAGGGGCTGTATGAGCGTCCGGCGTTTTTCGCTACGATGCTGAAGCTTCACCGCTGGCTGTTAGACAGTCGTGACGACAGCGGCGGAGTGTTCTGGGGCCGCACCGTTGTGGGCATATCCACCATTGTTTTTGTGCTGGTGCTGCTGTCGGGCGTGGTGATATGGTGGCCTAAGACGCGCCGCATGCTGCGCAACAGTCTGAAGATAACCGCATCGAAGGGCCGCCATCTGCTGTGGCGAGGCCTGCACGTGGCAGGCGGAATGTATGTCCTGCTGTTGTTGCTCGTCATGGCTCTTACCGGACTTACATGGTCGTTCCAGTGGTACAGCAAGGGCTTCTATGCCCTCTTCGGCGTCAGCGAGGTGCCCAAGAGCGGCGCCGTGGCGTATGCCGAGCAGGCGAAGAAGGAAAAAAGCAAGGCGAAAGGAGACAGGAATAGGGCTGAAGGCGCCCGTGAAAAGGGCCGGAATGATGCTGCCGCGTGTGCCATGTGGCAGACTGCCTATGACGCCTTGCGCGCCCGCAACCCCGAATATGAGCAGATAACCGTGTCGGACGGTACGGCCGAGGTGGCTTTCGGCGGACTTGGCAACCAGCGTGCTGCCGACAAATATACGTTCGACAAGTCAACGGGCAGCATAACGTCGGCGTCGCCCTACGCCGATTCGGCAAGGTCGTCAAAGCTGCGCGGCTGGATAATGTCTGTCCACATGGGCACGTGGGGCGGTATGCTCACGCGCTTGCTGTGGTTCGTCGCCGCCCTGTTTGGCGCCACGCTGCCCCTTACGGGCTATTATCTGTGGATACGCCGCCTGCGCCGCCGTGCGCGATGATGATGTCTCGGATGGCGCAAACTGGGCGTATGTATTGAGTTAATGTAGGCGTCCGGACGGTTGGTTTGTGCCGCGTCCTGATGTCATGGCATAGGCACAATTGTCCGGCGGACAGATATATATAAGATGAAAGATGGTCTTTTGCATTCCAAAAGGCCACCTTTTGCCGTCTAAAAGGCCGTCTTTTGCCGTCTGAAAGATGACCTTTTATATTGTAAGCAATATGCTTTGTTTTGCTTAACGGTTTTCTTTTGTAGATATGTCGGCGGCAGATGCTGTAAGTATTAAGGCAAGTTTTGCTTACAGATTTTTGGCGTTAGCGGCTTTACAGGCCTTTTTTTGTTTTCCACATGGCTTTTTTATAATGGAAGTATTGTCCGTAAATAAAAATAAAAGACTGTTTCACGTTCTTTTATTTTGTATTTCACTCAACTTGCATTAACTTTGCAAGCATGTTGAAAAATATACTTTTAGTGGCCTTGGGCGGAGCCTGCGGCAGCGTGGCCCGCTATCTGCTGTCGAAGCTTGTGCAGGACAATGCACTGTCTAATTTCCCCTTCGGCACCATGACGGTCAACATTCTGGGATGCCTGCTGATAGGCATGGTCTACGGACTTGCGGAAAACAACATCAGTATAAGCCCTGCGCTGAAGCTTCTCCTCACGGTAGGCTTCTGCGGAGGATTCACCACGTTCAGCACGTTCATGAACGAGTCGCTCTCGCTCCTGCGTGCCGACAGCGCGGCCATGATGGCCCTTTATGTCGGCGGCAGCGTGGCGCTGGGACTGCTGGCCGTGTTTGCCGGATTGCAAATAATAAAACTAATATAAAATGAAGAAGACGTTTTCATCATTATGCTTGTGCACGCTGGCCCTCATGGCGGCCATGCTGACCTCCTGCAACAACAAGAAGTTTCATATAAACGGAACTGTCACCGAGGCCAAAGACTCTGTGCTGTATCTTGAGAACATGAGTCTCGACGGACCGGTGGTGGTCGATTCGGTTAAGCTCGACGACAAAGGTGCCTTCAGCTTCAGCGGAAAGGCTCCCGATGCTCCCGAGTTCTACAGGCTCAGAATAGCCGGACAGATAATCAACCTAAGCGTTGACTCAACCGAGACGGTTGACGTAAAGGCGTCGTATCCGTCGATGGCAACGGGATATACCGTTGACGGCTCGGCCGAATGTGCCACCATCAGAGAGCTCGCCCTGAAGCAGATAGACCTGCAGAACCGCGTGATAGCCGTGCAGAACAACCCTAACCTGGGCTACGACCTTACGCGCGACAGCATCGGAAAGCTCGTGGCTGCATATAAGGAAGACATAAAGCGCAACTATATCTATAAGGCACCGATGCGCGCATCGTCGTATTTCGCCCTGTTCCAGACGCTCGGCAACATGCTGATATTCAACCCGCGCGAGAATGCCGACGACGTTAAGGTGTTTGCAGCGGTGGCAACAAGCTGGGACACTTATCATCCCGACGCCCTGAGAGGCAAGAACCTGCACAACATAGCCATTGAAGGCATGAAGAACGTGCGCATCATGCGCAACAAGATGGCAGCCCAGAACATCGACGCCAGCAAGGTGAACGTGTCTAACATCATAGACATCTCGCTGCTCGACAATCAGGGCAACCGCCGCAGCCTGACTGACCTGAAGGGCAAGGTGGTGATGCTCGACTTCCACGTCTTCGGCTCAAACGGCTCTACAAAGCGTATAATGGAGATGCGCGAGCTGTATAACAAATATCACGACCGCGGCTTCGAGATATATCAGGTGGCGTTCGATCCGGACGAACACTTCTGGAAAACGCAGACTGCCGCACTGCCCTGGATAAGCGTAAGAGACCCGCAGGGACTGCAGTCGCAGAACCTTGCCGCTTATAACGTGAGCAGCATACCAACCTTCTTCCTCATAGACCGCAACAACGAGGTGAAGAAGCGCGACTCGCAGATAACGGACATAGACGCCGAGATAAACGCCCTGCTTAACTGATATCAGAGGTAAGGCCAAGGCAAAAGAGTAAAGGCGGGTCCTATAAATTCGGAATAGACAGCATGACAGCAGCAAAGACAGTCATCGGAAGCCGGATTTATAGAACCCGCCTTAAATTATAACAGAGCGTTGAGGCTTTGCCCCCGCCTTGTGCATGATGACATTCAACATTTATAAATACGTGATAATAGAGATGAAGAACATTAGAAAAATTAGCTTGCTTACCTTCCTGCTGCTCGCATTTGCAGCCGTAAGGCTGTGCGCCGGGCGTCATTACACGGTGATAGTGTCGCTCGACGGATGCCGCTGGGACTATCCGATGATGTACGACACGCCGTTTCTCGACTCGCTCGGAAGCCGCGGCGTTAGCGCCGTTATGCGCCCGTCGTTCCCCTCGAAGACATTTCCCAACCACTATACGCTTGCCACAGGACTCGTGCCCGACCATCACGGAATAATAGCCAACAGGTTTTATGACGTGGCTTCTGGCCGCACCTACAGCATAAGCGACAAGGCAACGAGCAAGGACGGCTTGTTCTACGGAGGCGAACCGATATGGCTCACGGCAAAGCGGCAGGGCATAAAGGTGGGCGTTGTCTACTGGCCAGGCTCTGATGTGGCCATCAAAGGCATGTATCCCGACTACTACAAGGACTACGCAAAGAAGCCTCTGCTGACCTTTCCCGAACGCCTTGACGAGGTAGAACGCCTGCTGACGCTGCCCGACAGCGTGCGTCCGCAGCTCGTGATGATATACTTTAACGAGCCCGACCACAGCGGACATTCTTACGGACCGGCATCAAAGCAGACGCGTAAGGCCGTCGAGGAGCTCGACTCGCTGATGTGCAGCCTGTACAAAAGGCTGCGCGCGCTGCCCTGCGGACAGGACATCAACTTCATTGTTACGTCCGACCACGGCATGGCATCCACATCGCCAGAGCGCATAATACGCCTATCTGAATATCTGAAACCCGAATGGTGTGAGCGCGTCATGGCAGACCTGCCCACGCTGATATTCCCCAATAAGGGGCACGAGGACGACATAATGAATGCCCTGAGGGGCGTGGCTCACATACGGACATGGAAGAAAGATGAAGTGCCCGAGTGTTTCCATTACGGCACCAACCGCAACATTGCGCCGATAGTGGTAATGCCTGACGTGGGCTGGGTGGTGTCGGAAGACGGCAGGGTGATACCCGGCAACCACGGATTCGACCCCTACAACTCAGAACTTAACGTGCCCTTCCGTGCCGAGGGGCCCGACTTCAAGCACGGATATGTTAAGACCACCATGTTCGACAACACCTGCATATATCCTCTTCTGTCGCGTCTGCTGGGCATAGAGCCTGCCCCTTGCGACGGAAATATTGACGACGTGGCAGACCTGCTTGCGCCGGTTGGACAATAAAACCATATACATATATTCTTTGCGGAGGCAGTGCGGCGGCACGCCTCCGCTTTTTTTGTTCCGTCAGGTGCCGTGAATGTCAACCGTGAAGGACAGAATAAGCACGCTGAACGGGCGTTGAACGGCATAGAGACATCAAGTAACACAATGGTAAACACATTGAAATGCTATTGTCAGACGATAGCAACGCCGGAGTAATCAGTGTTTTGTTACTTTGCGGCATAACAAGATAAAACATATAAAAGATGCTCGGAATTTTCAACGACTGCTTTCCGCCGATAATGGACGGGGTGTCTGTAACGGTGCAGAACTATGCGCGGTGGCTCAACCGCAAGTGCAACAACGTGTGCGTGGTGACGCCTTCGGTGCCCGGTACGGTGTATGATGAGGAGTTTCCCGTTTACAATTACTTCTCTCTGCCCATACCCATGCGCAAGCCTTACCGCATGGGTTTCCCGCGTGTCGACCTGCCTTTCCGCTCCCGTATAGGCAAAGTCGACTTCTCGCTGGTGCATGCCCACAGTCCGTTTTCGTCGGGCAGGCTGGCGCTGAAGATTGCGCGCGAGCAGAACATCCCCATCGTTGCCACGTTCCACTCTAAATACCGGGCAGACTTTGAGCGCGCCATACCAAACAGGATGGTTGTCGACTATATGGTGAAAAACGTTGTTGACTTCTACAGTCAGGCCGACGAGGTGTGGATTCCGCAGGCATCTGTCGAGGAGACTCTGCGCGAATATGGCTAAAAAGGCAGGGGGGGAGGGGGGGGGAACCGGAACCCA
>ERZ859732.869-NODE-869-length-11168-cov-3.511563_pt1 | contig 11168 bp, 7 predicted proteins | sample MGYA00510123_ERZ859732 | MGnify/ENA primary metagenome ERZ859732 (study PRJEB30046, sample SAMN00715133) | human gut metagenome | study: EMG produced TPA metagenomics assembly of the A metagenome-wide association study of gut microbiota in type 2...
CGTCACGGTAATGCCCAAAGTCTGCGCCGTACCGATGGTAATGTCAATGCCGCCGGTGAAATCCGCATACAGCTCCAGTGCATAGAAAAGCATGCCCACAAAGGCAAATGCGCCGTTATAGGTTTCCGTATCCTTGATAATGGCATTCACCGCCACAAGCATCCGGTCCGCAATCACAAGCTTCTTAAAAAAGCCCCACAGAATACGCTCAAGCCCCAGGGTAATGGTACGATAATCCGCTTTGTGTTCGGTATACAAAGACTCCGCCAGATCGCTGTAACGGCTGATGGGACCCTGCACCAGCTGGGGGAAAAAAGACACAAAGAGCGCAAACTTTCCCAGGCTGCATTCCGCTTTTATCTTGCCCTGGTACACATCAATAAGATATCCCATGGACTGGAATGTATAAAAGGAAATGCCCATGGGAATCACCAGATTCACAAAGGACAACGTCTTTTCAATGCCAAAGACATGCAGGATGCCGTTTATATTGGATATGGTAAAGTTGGTGTACTTTATCACCGCCAGAATGCCTAAATTAAAGAGAAGGCAGACAAGCATCAGGCGGAACTGATGCTTTTTCTCGGCTTCCTTCTTCTGTTTCTTTTCTTCTTTCTTTATAGGCAGACTCACGGTGAAGCAAGAGCCCTTGCCTTCTTCCGATGTCACGGTTATGGTGCCGCCGAGCATCTGTACCACCTCGCGGGTGATAGACAGGCCCAGTCCGACACCCTCCTTGCCTTGTCCGTTGGGTAGGCGTGTGAAGGCATTGAAGATGCGTTGGCAGTCGGCTTGGCTCATTCCGCGTCCCGTGTCGCTTACATATATAATAAGGTGTTGTCGAGGCGAAATTCTCATTTCCACCTTCACGCCGCCCCGGTCCGTATATTTCACGGCGTTGCCTATGAGGTTACTCATGATCTGCTTCACGCGGAACGCATCGCTTCGCCACAGGTCGCCACAGTTGGGGGTCAGTGTGCCGAGCGTTATGTCGAGGCCCTTCTCTGCAGCCATTGGCTTGAACTCTTCCACACAGCTTTTTGCCAACTGTTGTGGCACGAAGCTCACGTCATGTCGTTCCGCTTTTCCGCTTTCGAGCAAGTGATAGTCGAGCAGGGCGGCAACAAGCTGTTGAAGGTGTATGGCAGAGTGGCGCATGCTGTCGATGTAGGCGAGCGCTTTCGGTCGGCTCACCTGTTCGCTGAGCAGTTCGATAAATCCAGCTATCGATGCTGCCGGCGCTTTTATGTCGTGTGTGATGGTAAGGAGCAATCGTTCGCGTTGTGCCATAATGCGTTCCGTTTCCGTTTTCGCTTCAACGATGCGTTGCCGGTCTCTGCGTTCACGTTTTATGTCGCGCAAGATATATGCCACAAGCAAGGCAGCAATAAGTATGGCCACCAGACCTATTATGGCAATGCGCACCACCATCTTGTGTCGCGATTGCGTGGCGTGGCCGAGAGCTTTTTGCAGCGCGTTCTTTTCTTCGCGCTGTATGTGTTCGAGCAGCAGACCTGTGCGCTGAGACAGTTGCAGGCTAACCCTTTGCAGCCTGTTCAGCCTTGCAGCCACGTTTTCTTGTTGTCGGCTGTTTTGTTTTTGTTCCTCGTTCTGTATGTCGGTCAAGATGTTGGCTACCGAGTCGGCAATGTTTATTCTTTGTGCCGTGCTGTCGGCTTTGGTGTCGTGCAAGATGTTGGTCACGCCCACCGTGTCGGCATGTTGTCGTCTGAACGCATCGCCCAGCCTTCGGAAGAAGCCGCGTTTGCTTTTAATGATCTCATACACCTTTTCCCTTTGACCGTGTTGCCCGTACAGTTTTGAATGAATGACCACCGAGTCGCGTCCGCTCTGCAAGGCCTGCACCTTGTCTCGGTAGAAAGCGTCGCGGTTGTCAAAGGCCATAAGCTGTGCTACGCGCTTTGTGTTTTCGCGTTTCATGTGTATAAGTTCCACCAGCGTGTCTATGCGTTGGCGTTGTCCTTGGTCGGCAATGAACGGTTTGAGCTGCTTGGCCATCTGCTCAGATGTTGCTACCGACCGGTTGAAATGCGGCCACTCGCTGCCTTCGCCAAGCAACACCGACCGTTCGGCATTGTTTGTCTCAAGCAGCGAGCACACGAGGCTGTCTACCACGTCTCTGCGTTTCAACAGCTGTTCTGACGCATTGTTAAGAGTCACAAACAAGCGGCTGTTGTCATAGACCTGCCAAGTGGCGATAGCTATGACAACAGCCAGCAAGATATAGCCTGTAATGATTTTCTTACTTGTTCCGAATTTTGACATTTATCTTTATTCGTTTTTTGCTGATGGGGGATCAGCTGCGAGGGCTACCGGTTGAGGATCACTCTGCTGCGGGTGCCTCTGTGGCAGGAGCCTCTGCTGCGGGCTGCTCTGTGGCAGGAGCCTCGGTAGCAGGAGCCTCGGTAGCGGGCTGCTCTGTGGCAGGAACCTCTGTAGCGGGCTGCTCTGTGGCGGGAGCCTCTGTAGCGGGCTGCTCTGTAGCGGGCTGCTCAACAGCAGGAGCAACAGAGTCGGTTACGGTTGTGTCTGCCTGGATGGCTACCATATCGCTGTTGGCGTTGATGTTCTTACTTGCAAATGCGTTGCTTACTGATACCATTACGATTGCTGCGATTGCTGCGAAAAATACCTTCTTCATATTCGTTAATTTTTTAAGTGTTAATAATTTTTTTTGTTTCTTTCTCCGCCACTCCCTCAAGCTTTGTCTTTATCAAGATGTTCTCTTCTGTTGAGATGTTCTCTTCTGTTGAGACGTTCTCTTCTGTTGAGATGTTTCTCTTTTTGTAGAGGAGGTTCTCTTGTTGAGAAGAACTCTTGTTTGTCGACTGCTTTGTTGTTTGTTGCGTCGTTCACTTAATAAAATGCAACGAACGTGCCAAAACTGGCATGAAAATGTAAATTGCTGATAATCAGCAGCATAATTTTTTAGTCCTTGTTTTCGGTATGTGGAAAAGTGTGGAAAAGGTGTGGAATAATTCCGCACTTTTTTGTGGAATCCATTTCTTATTCGCCAATACCCAATTTCTCGATCTTGTTATAAATGGTTTTGCGGTCAATGCCGAGCAGACGTGCAGCCTTGCTCTTGTTTCCGTTTGTCTGTTGAAGGGCTTGCTTTATGCGTTCGCGCTCATCGTTCTCGTCATGAAGCGTGAGCGACGGCTGTTGCTGCAAGGTCGGTCCCATGGCCTGTGACAGTTCGGCTGTGGTTATCAGCCGTCCGCGTGTGAGCAGCACAGCGCGTTTCATCACGTTGTTGAGCTGTCGCAGGTTTCCGGGCCATGTGTTGCTTACGAGCATCTCAGCGGCAGAAGCATCAAATCCTTCCACATTGCGTTGCAGCTCTTCGTTGGCTTGTCGGATGAAGAGGTCGGCAAAGAGAAACAGGTCGTTGCCGCGTTCACGCAGCTGAGGCATGTAGATGGTAAACTCGTTAATGCGGTGGTAGAGATCCTCCCGGAACCGTCCTTCTGCCACGGCCTGTTCAAGGTTCTCGTTGGTGGCACACACCAGCCGGATGTCTACCTCTATCTCGCGGTCGCCGCCTACAGGGCGTATGCGTCGCTCCTGCAAGGCTCTCAGCAGCTGCACCTGCACGTCGTAGCTCAGGTTGCCCACCTCGTCGAGAAAGAGCGTGCCCCCGTTGGCGGTCTCAAATGCTCCTCGCTTGTCGCTGTCGGCTCCCGTGAACGAGCCTTTCTTGTGTCCGAAAAACTCTGATGCTGCCACATCCTTAGGAATGGCCCCGCAGTCGAGAGCGAAGAACGGCTTGTCGCTACGGCTGCTCAGCTCATGAATGCGCCGTGCCACATATTCCTTGCCCGTGCCGCTTGCTCCAAGAATGAGCACCGACATGGGGGTGGGAGCAACGAGCTGTACATAGCTGTAAAGCTGCTTTGAGGCCTCGCTCTTGCCCTCAAGGTATCTTGGCACGTTAGAGCTGGTCTCAGCTTTGGTCTCATTGCTCTTGTTTGAAGAGCTGTGAGAGCCTTTGTGTGGTGTTGAAGGGGGCGGGTTAGAGGCATCAGCTGTTGCTGGCGTGTCGGCTGCCTGCGCCAATGCGTCCTTTATTTTCTGAAGAAGAATGTCGGGTTGCACGGGCTTGGCAATGTAGTCGGCAGCTCCCAGTTTCATCGCGAGCACCGCGTTCTGCACCTCGGCATAATTGGTCATGACGATAAACGGCGCGTTGTGTCCACGCTTACGCATCCATCCAAGCAGGAACAGTCCGTCGTGGTCGGGCAACCGCAGGTCCGACAGCACCAGGTCGGGCTTTGTGCCATCCATCAACAGTCGTGCGGCAGCGCCCACGCTTGTGGCTCTGCTCGTTTCAAATCCTTTCTTCTTCAGCCATGTCTGCATCATTGTGCCGAAGGCCAAATCGTCTTCTACAATTAATATGTGTGTCATCCAATTTGTTTAGTTTCTCCAAACCGCTTTCTTAGTTAAGCGACTGAATTTCTTTTTCCGACAGTCCTGTATAAGCCATTATTTTTTCAATCTCGTTCTCACATTCGTTCTCTTCTTTCTTGAAGAGAGGGAGCATGAGAATTATTGTTTGTTGCAAATTTAGACAAAAAAAATGACATTAATGGTTTGGTACGGAAAAATCTCATTACCTTTGCCGTAAATACATTAAAAAACGAACCGTCTTAGAGACATTTCTTACAGCCTATGAGCATACAACAAACCGACATACCACAAGAGTTTAGCCAGTTTTATCTTAAGGATGTGACGTTTGTCAACCTTATGATGCGACGAATCTATAACGTCCTTATCGTGGCCAACCCCTACGATGCTTTCATGCTTGAAGACGACGGGCGCGTGGAGGAGAAGATCTATAACGAGTATATGGAGCTTGGCTTGCGCTATCCGCCCACGTTCACACAGGTGAGCACCACCGAGGAGGCACGCCGCGTGCTGAGCACCATGAACATAGACCTCGTGATCTGCATGCCCGGCAACGCCGACAACGATGCCTTCACCGTGGCTCGCGACATCAAACACTCGTTTCCCAACATCCACTGTGTGGTCCTCACGCCCTTCTCTCACGGCATCACGCGCCGCATGCAGAACGAGGACCTGAGCATCTTCGACTATGTGTTCTGCTGGCTCGGCAACACCAACCTCATCCTTTCCATAATAAAGCTCATCGAGGACAAGATGAACATCGAGCACGACATCCATGAAGACGGCGTGCAGATGATTCTGCTTGTCGAGGACAGCATACGCTTCTACAGCTCCATTCTGCCCAACCTCTATAGCTATATCCTCCTGCAGAGCCAACGTTTCTCAACCGAAGCGTTGAACCGCCACACCGCCACGCTCCGCATGCGCGGTCGCCCAAAGGTGGTGCTTGCCCGCACCTACGAGGAGGCGATGGCTCTCTATGACAAATATTCGGCCAACACGTTAGGCGTGATCAGCGACGTGCGCTTCCCCATAGGGGGCGTGAAAGACCCCGAGGCGGGTCTCAAACTGCTGCGTGCCATAAGGGCCAAGGACGAGTATGTGCCGCTCATCATCGAGAGCTCTGAGGCCCATAACCGTGAGCGTGCTGAGGCCGAGGGCTTCCGCTTTGTCGATAAAAACTCGAAGAAGATGAGTCTTGACCTGCGCCGCTTGCTGGAGGAACACATGGGCTTCGGCGATTTCATTTTCCGCGACCCCAAGACCCATGCCGAGATAATGCGCATTCACAGTCTGAAAGAGCTTCAAGACAACATCTTCAAGATCCCAGACGACTCCATGCTCTACCACATCTCGCGCAACCACATGAGCCGTTGGCTCTCTGCCCGCGCCATCTTCCCCGTGTCGGCGTTCCTGAAGAACGTCACATGGCACAAGCTACAGGACGTTCAGGCTCACCGTAAGATCATCTTCGATGCCATTGTGCAGTATCGTCACATGAAGAACATTGGCGTGGTGGCTGTGTTTGACCGTCTGAAGTTTGATGCCTACTCCCATTTCGCCCGCATTGGCGAAGGCTCGCTTGGAGGCAAGGGGCGCGGCCTGGCTTTCCTTGACAGCGTGATAAAGCGTCATCCCGACTTCAACCAATATAAGGGCGTGAGCGTGCAGATACCCAAGACCGTGGTACTCTGTACCGATGTGTTCGACCGCTTCATGGAGCAGAACAACCTCTACCAGATAGCGCTCAGCGATGCGCCCGACGAGGAGATCCTGAAACATTTCCTTCGCGCACAGTTGCCCGACTCGCTGATAGCCGATTTCTTCACCTTCTTCGATGCCACGCACAGTCCGATAGCCATACGCTCCAGCTCGTTGCTCGAAGATGCCCACTACCAACCCTTCGCAGGCATCTACAGCACCTACATGATTCCGTGGCTCGACGACAAGTATGCCATGCTCTCCATGCTGGCGTGTGCCATCAAGGGCGTCTATGCCTCGGTCTATTATAAAGACTCTAAGGCCTACATGACAGCCACAAGCAACGTCATAGACCAGGAGAAGATGGCTGTGATCTTGCAGCAGGTCGTGGGCAAGCAATATGACGGACGCTTCTATCCCAACATCAGCGGCGTGCTGCGCTCCATCAACTATTATCCCATTGGCGACGAGCAGGCAGAAGACGGCATAGCGTCGCTGGCCTTGGGTCTTGGCAAGTATATCGTGGACGGCGGACAGACGCTGCGCGTGTCGCCATATCATCCTAACCAGGTGTTGCAGACGAGCGAGCTGGAGACCGCCCTGCGCGAGACACAGACACGCTTCTACGCTCTCGACACCACACATGTGGGCAACGATTTCCAGGTCGACGACGGCTTCAACATAGAGCGCGTAAAGGTGAAGGAGGCTGTGGGCGATGGCTCCATAACCTATCTCGCCTCCACCTACGACCCCTATGACAACGTCATGCGCGACGGCATCTACGAGGGTGGGCGCAAGGTCATAACCTTCTCTGCCGTGCTTCAGCAAGACGTGTTCCCGCTGCCCGAACTGCTACAGATGTCCATGCGCTACGGCGCCGAGAGCATGCGCCGACCAGTGGAGATTGAGTTTGCATGCAACCTCAACGACGACCGCACGGGCGAGTTCTACCTCTTGCAGATCCGTCCCATCGTCGACTCTAAGCAGATGCTCGATGAAGACGTGGCAGCGGTGCCCGATGAGGCTTGTCTGCTGCGCTCGCACAACTCGTTGGGCCACGGCATCAACGACGACGTGGTCGACGTGGTTTATGTGAAGACCGACGACGATTTCACAGCCATGAACAACCCCGCCATTGCCGACGACATAGAGCGTATAAACCGCACGTTTCTTGACAGCGGACGGGGCTATGTGCTTGTGGGGCCGGGACGCTGGGGCTCAAGCGACTATTGGTTGGGCATTCCCGTGAAATGGCCACACATAAGTGCGGCAAAGGTCATCGTGGAGGTGGCGCTGAAAAACTATCGCGTGGACCCCAGTCAGGGCACCCATTTCTTCCAAAACCTCACGAGCTTCGGCGTGGGCTATTTCACCGTCGACACCAACCGTGCCGACGGCGGACTCTTCCGAAAGGATCTTCTCGACCTCATGCCGGCTGTGGAGGAGACCAGATATGTGCGTCATGTGCGTTTCAGCTCGCCTCTGCGCATCATGATGGACGGCAAGAAACAGGAGGGCGTGGTGCTTGTGCCTCAGACCGAGTAGGCGTTCTCTTGGTGTCAACTCGTTTCTTGTCAACTCGTTTGCTGTTGAGCAAGTTGGAAACTTGCTCAACTTAAGTTAAGTAAGTTAAGAAAGCAAAAAACTTGACAAATATCATCTGAAAAACTTGCAATTATAAGACGAAACTCTTATCTTTGCAATGTTTTTCATGGTATTAGATTTAAGGTTAACAAAAAGATGGGGACACAGCGGTGCCCCTTTTTTTATGTCCTTAAGTTTTTGGCGCGTTTTAATGAAAAAACTCTAACAACCTTTCGCGTTTCTTGAAAAAAACATATACCTTTGCATGCTTGAAAAGAAACGAAGAAAACTGAGATTATAAAAAAGATAATGATTGAGAAAATGAAACAATGTAAATTTTTACTCATGTTGCTCATGCTCTTTATCGGCATGGGCGCTTATGCACAAAATGTTGCTGACAGCAAGAACATCTTCACCGAGACCTTCGACAAGATGAAGGGCAAAGGCGGCAACGACGGCAATTTTAACGTATTGGGCTCTCTCATCGGCAACTTGTCTTCTGACGACTGCGACAACGCAGGATGGAGCCACTCGGGTGTCGGCAACGGCTAGGCCGACAAGTGTGTGCGTATAGAGATGTCGGCTTCGTTGACCACACCTGCTCTTACCAATCTTAAGGGCGACGCTTTCCTCTTCTTCCGTGCGGCACAGAACCGCAATGTTGCTACCTCCATTAATCTGTCTATATCGGGTGGCGGCTCTCTCTCTGAGAAGAGCGTAAAGCTGGAGAAGACGTTTAACGATTATGTGGTTCTCATCAAGGACGCCACACCCGAGACCAAGGTCACGTTTTCATGTAGCGCATTCGGATGCTTCTTCCTTGACAACGTCAAGATAGAGCGTGCCATCGTGCTCGACGAGGCTACCGACAACGCCCAGACGCTGAGCGACAACGACAAGCTCACCGTGAACGTGGCTTTCAACCGTCCGCTCTCTCCCGACTATTGGAACACCGTTGCCCTGCCCTTCGATGTGCAGGCTGCCGACATGTCAAAGATCTTTGGCGAGGACGTAAAGGTCAAGGCGTTTGACCGTTGGGATGCAGCCGCACAGACCCTCTTCTTCAAAGATGCCGCCGCCATCGTGGCAGGCACACCTTACCTCGTGAAGCCCTCAGAGGCTGTAGGCTCTCTCATGCTCACCGACATCAAGGTCGTAGCCGATGCCAAAACCGTGACCTCCAGTCCCGTTGCCTTCCATGCCATCTTCAGCCCCACAACGATAAACGCAAGCGATGTGTTTCTCGGCACCGACGGCATGCTCTACCGTCCCGACACCGACGTGGAGGGCGCTGACAACATGAAGGGCTTCCGTGCTTTCTTCTCTGGTCTCACCGACCTGACCAACGCCAAGGTTAACATCGATGGCACGCTTACGTCTATCGGCAGCATCAGCGGCAACGCTTCGGTTGAGGCTGCCAAGGTCTACACCATCGACGGACAGTATGTCGGCAACAGCACCAAGGGTCTGAAGAAGGGCTTCTACATTGTGGGAGGCAAGAAGGTTGTGTTATAAACAAAAAAAGAAAAAGATTAGGCGATGTCTATCGTCGCTTCCGACAAAATTATGGAAAAGAAAATTTACTCTGAACCCCAGATACAGATCTTAGAGATTGATGTAGAGGACACGATGGTGAACAAAACCTCTATGGTGCATGACCAAAACCAGATTGTGGTTGATCCAACCACTATAGGCAAGGGCAATGCCAACAATGCCGCTTCAAAGATAACAATCAACGGGGTGTGGGACGATAAATAACCCTTTCTTCCAAAAAAAACGAAAGAAAGGTTTAAAAGCAAAAACTTATTGTTAAAGGCAAAGGTCAGACAATGCACAACGAGGCGTGTCTGGCCTTTGTTTGTATGCCCTATTTTTGTTAAATTTCTCCAAGAAGGGCCATTTAGCTCTTTGCCGATGCTGTGTTTGTCGCATTTTATTTGTATTTTTGCCATGCCTAAAAAGGGCGTATGTCCTTTTTAATTTAGCAACACCAAGCTGTGGAAAAGACAATCAGGATAAGGTAAAAACAGCTTCTTTGTTGAGCCTAATGTTATAAAAACATTTTTATCCTTGGGGTTGCTCTTACAAAAGTTTTAGAACAAAAGAAAATGCAGAAAAGACAAAAAAGAGAGAACAAGAGTTTTTTAACACGTCTTCTTTCGCTTGTGGTCGTCGTGCTCCTCATAGCCACGGCGGCGGTGGTGCGTGACGGCAAACTCTTCGGCCACGAATGGAGCAAGCCGCAGGCCTCACAAGCAGCGGCTGCCGATGGCAACGACACGCTCGTTGTGCTGCCCGACGGTGGCTTCGTCGTGAACACAAAGCCGCTCGCAAAGGATGTTATGGGCTATGGAGGCAACGTGCCGCTGAAGATAAGCATAAGTAAAGACGGGGTGGTAGACAGCATCGTGGCAGAGCCTAACGCTGAGACCCCCGACTTCTTCGATTATGCCAAGACGCTGTTCGACCGGTGGAAGGGCAAAACCGTTGACGAGGCCATGGCTCAGAAGGTGGATGCCGTGACGGGAGCAACGTTCTCGTCAAAGGCCATCATTGGCAACATGAACCGCGGGTTGGCTTATGCCAGGCAGCATGTGGCGGCTGAAGAACAAGACCGTGCGTCGGAGGCAATGGCGTCTGCCGCAGGGGCTTTCCCTGATGGCGGTTGGACCGTTGGCGGCATCGCGGCTGTGGTCGTGGTGTTGCTCGGTGCCGTCGTGCCGCTTCTCACAAAGAGCCGTCGTTGGCGTTATGTGCAGCTCGTGCTGAACGTTGTCGTTTTGGGATTGTGTACAGGCACCTTCGTGTCTTATGCTCTCTTCATGCGCCTCTTTTCGGGTGGCGTGAGCGTTGCTGCCCTCTCGGCCCTTGCCGCCCCGCTGCTCATGGTTGCCGTGGCTTTGGTCTATCCCTTGGTCGGCAAGCAAGGCTATTATTGCGCCAACGTGTGCCCGTTTGGTTCTGCACAGGAGCTGGCGGGCAAGCTCTCGCGTCGCAAGCTTCGTGTGTCACCGCGCCTGAACAAGGGATTGGTGATGTTCAAGAATGTTCTCTGGTGTGTGCTTATGGTGTTGCTGCTCACGGGTGTGTGGACGGCATGGATCGACTATGAGCTGTTCACCGCCTTCCTCTATTCTTCGGCCTCTGTCTGGGTCATAGCAGCAGCCGTTGGTTTCCTTGTGCTCTCGGTGTGGGTGCCCCGTCCTTATTGCCGCTTCGTATGTCCCACAGGCTGCCTTATAAAGCCCTCGCTCTCATGGGCGAAAAGAAAGAACACCAAAGGAACGAAACCCACGGAGAGGAGCTAAGGAAGGTGTGAAAATGTAAAAAACATTTTTGCGCTTCGCGCATTTTTTTAAACATTCTTGCGCTCCGTAGGTGCTCAGGCGCTTCGCGGAGTTATTTCCATTAATTGAACATTCTTGCGCTCCGTGGGTGCTCAGGCGCTTCGC
>ERZ859732.881-NODE-881-length-11017-cov-2.101076_pt1 | contig 11017 bp, 6 predicted proteins | sample MGYA00510123_ERZ859732 | MGnify/ENA primary metagenome ERZ859732 (study PRJEB30046, sample SAMN00715133) | human gut metagenome | study: EMG produced TPA metagenomics assembly of the A metagenome-wide association study of gut microbiota in type 2...
ACGATAAGTATATAGTCTTTTTTGTAAATGAAAATGGTAATGTAGCGTGTGCTATTATGAAAAAAAAGCTGTTGTCCTATGATGTATTAAGAATTAGTGGTGAGTTATCTATAAGAAAAGATAATGAAAATTATTTATTCAGCGCATATGAGGATAATGGATATGAGTGGATAGATTGGGGGTTAATTAGTGAGAGTGATATAGACAAAATTTTAGTAAATGGTAAAGAAATGAACATTATTGATAATTTACAATATTCGTTTAGAATATGCTGGATAACAGGAAATGGTGAAGAAAATATTCCATCTAATCATGAAGAAATAAAAAAAGTTGCTGTTCGGTAAGGACAGCACCTTTTTTATAAAGTTAGTAAGGAATATTGGTTACAGTGCAAACCAAAGACCATTGTTCATCGACATTACTCAAAGTGAAACCTGCAGACACAGTATCGCTTCCTGCACTCATAGAAATACTACCAACTGTTTGCTTATAAGTATGAATATATTTTAAGACGGCTTCGGCGGTATTTCCATTTCCAGTCATGGTGTTCTTTTTTATCGTCATAGTTGCGTGTATGTTTTTATTGTAATTTGCAAAATGGTCTTCAAAAAGACTTTCGTCAAATGACCATACTCTGCCACCGTTTGCGATAGAATCAACCATTACGGCGGAAGTAACATTACCGACTAAATCAGTTGCTTTACAAGAGAAAGCTCTAGTTGTAAAAGAACCCGACCAAGTAATACCCATAAAATCTTTACCAACAGCAGGATTTTTTTCAGAACTTGTAAATGAACCAAAATCCCAATCTGCATCTGCTGTTAATTTACAAGAATCACTTTTTCCGGATTTAGAATGAGTGCCGGAGAAAGTAAGGGTTAATTTCCCGTATGAGTTTTTGGCAGCACGAGGTGTAGCCAAAGTATTAAGATTGTCGAAGTTATCAATTCCGATATCATCTACTTCCTCTTTGGACAAAAGGCGGCTATCGGAAACATAGACTTCTCCATTGCGGTCAACTGCATATGACTCTTCTACAAAAACGGTTGCAGTTACAGTAGCAGGCTGTATTTCTGTACTATCAATAGAATAGCCAACGGGTTCAGAGTTTGTTTCCGTGATAATATAAGCGTCTGGGAACTCTGGAGAATATACACCTCTAACAGAAGTATTATCTGTTTCACTTGCAAAAGCTGTTACAGACATACCCATAACCATGACAGCGGAAAGAGCAACGCTGACGAGTTTCTTAAAATACTTTTTAATCATAAGCAATACCTCACTTTCTATGTGAAAGGTCAATAACTACATTTGAATTGTAACATATAAAGATTACAATGTTATGCTATTTTTACGAAAATATGCAAAATATATCACTATATTCTGACAATTTTAAACAAAGAGAATGTACAGGAATAGCCTGATGTAACATAAAAATATGCCGTATGGCTTTTTTATATATAGTACCGGGGACTCTGGCAATTTGCCTATGAAAAAACTAAAAATTCTGATGCATATTAATATATTTAGCTTGCATAAAAAATTATTATACTTCTAAACTCGTAAAAGTATTGTGAAATTTCCACAAAATCTATGTGAATATCATTATTTGAAAAACCGTTTGAACATACTAATCTTTGTACATTTTCCCATATTTACAAATATTAAATTGATGTATTTTTGCTAAATATTGCAGAAATAAGTTGGCATTTATGTCTATTGAAACGTAAACGCTTAATGTATAAACTGTAAATATAGTTATTGCAACCGATTGCGCTGTTGCGCATGGAACAGATGAAATCATGCGCGGCATGCAATTTGAGCAGGTGCATGACAGTGGCTTAATGGCTTTGATATTTATCAATTTGATAGTCATTTACCACTGCATAAAAACAAGGAGGAAAATATGAGCAGGAAGAGAAAAATGGCATCTATAACAAGTGCCGGACTGGTGTTTGCAATGCTTTTAAGCCAGAGCGCTGTGGCGGATCTGGGTACAGAGCAGGTTAAGGCAGCAGAGAATACCGCAAAGTGGGTAGACACAGAGTATGTGGTGAATGGAGACTTTGAGTCGTCTATAAATGGGGATGGAAGTATAACCGGTTGGACTAAGTCAACGGGAAGTGGACTATTTGTCACAAAAGATGAGTGGGCGAAAAATAATACAACTCAGTTTACAAAGATAAAGGACATAACTGGGGACAATTCGCTATCTCAAACAATCAAGAATGTTGAGCCGGGAACCTATAGGATTTCAATTGATCAGGATGGGCAAAAAGATGTTAAATCAGGCCTGTATGTGAAATATTTGGAACAGGCTAAAGAACTTCCGGCTACAACAGACTGGGATAATTGGGAAACAGTTACAACCGATGAATTTACAATTGAAGCTGTACAAGATGTTGATATATGTATTGGAGGAGATGTTACGAACGGCTATTGGGGCGATATTGACAATATTAAGCTTCAAAAGCTTTATGAAACAAAAGCAGATGATACTGACTCTTCCGAAGAAAACAAGAAAGGCTACACAATCTCAGTAAACCAGACTGAAGTTACCGTAGAAAATGGTGATACAGTTAATCTTGAAGCAAAGATTACCTATGATGGAAAAGAAATAAGTGAACTTCCTGAGGGAGTAAATTTATGGTGGTGGGTTGATAAATGGAACGACCACACAGACGGATTGAAAGACGGAACATTAGAAAACGATAAAAATTCCGGAAAAACTCTTAAGGCTGCTTACACAACAAAGTCAGCAGGTAAGTATTATGTTGTAGCCCAGCTTAAGGATGCAGATAAAAATGTGCTTGGTTATGCATGTACAACTATTACATCTAAGGCACCTGAAATTGATACATCAGTAGACAATGACGATATTGTTGTTGCAAAGGTAAAGGATTTGTCATCTGATTTCATAATGGGAATGGACATTTCATCTGTTATAACAGAATTAGACAGTGGTGTTGTATACAAGGATTATAACGGAAATGAAATTAACAATGTGACAGATTTCTGCAAATTTTTGGCAGAAAACGGCATAAACCATATCCGTGTCAGAGTATGGAATAACCCATATGATTCAAACGGAAATGGATATGGTGGTGGAAACAACGATGTGGCAACCGCAAAGAAAATTGCTGATGCATGCCGCAGCGCAGGCATAAAAATGCTTGTTGATTTCCATTGCTCAGATTTCTGGACAGATCCGAGTAAACAGATGGTGCCTAAGGCATGGAAGGGCTATACAGTTGATGAGAAGGCTGCAGCTGTAGAGGAGTTTATCAACGAATCATTAAACACAATTGATGCATCAAAGGATGTTGTAGATATGGTTCAGGTTGGAAATGAGACAACAGGCGGTTTTATAGGAGAAACAAAAACAGATGTCATGTGTAAGCTCTTTTCCGCAGGCTCAAAAGGTGTTAAGGATTACAACAGTGACGTAAAGGTTGTGATTCATGTGGAAAGTCTACAGAAGAATACACTTACAAAATGGTCAGATAACCTTGAAAATTATAATGTAAATTATGATATTCTTGGAACAAGCTATTATCCATACTGGCATGGTACACTGAGCAATTTAAAGAAAGAACTCAGCTATGTTCAGACGAAGCACAACAAGGATGCAATGGTTGTAGAAACAAGCTACGCATATACACTTGATGATTCAGATGGTCATGGAAATACTGTTCGTGAGGGAAATAATGATGACTCGGCAGATGCCACAGAGCCTTTCACAGTGCAGGGACAGTCTACTTTCATAAGAAACCTCATCAATGCAGTAAATGAGGCAGGCGGCCTTGGTGTATATTACTGGGAGCCGGCATGGATTACCGTGGGAGATACCACAGGTCTTTCAGAGGAGGCTGCAGCAGCAAGATATGAAGCAAATAAAAAGATTTGGGAGGAAAAAGGCTCAGGCTGGGCAGCAAGCTACGGCGGTGAGTATGATCCAAATGATGCCGGAAAATGGTATGGCGGTTCTGCTGTAGACAACCAGGCAATGTTTTATCCGGATGGAACAGCAACAGCAGGTCTTAAGGTATGGAAGTATGTAAAGACCGGTGCAAAGGTTACAAAAATTGGAGTTGAGGATATAGAAACAGCAGATGTTACAGCAGAGGCTGGAAAAGAGCCTGAGCTTCCAAAGACGGTCAATGTGACATACAATACTGAAAAAGTGGCCGAGAATGTTATCTGGAACACAGATGGAATTGATTTTTCAAAGGCAGGAACCTACACTGTAGAAGGAACTGTCAAATTCAGCAGAAAAATCGAGCGTGGTGCTTATAAGGATAAGACAATAGGTACAACAAAATGTACAGTAGTTATAAAGCAGAAAAATCTCATTACAGATGCAGATGATGCAGGTTTTGAAAAGGCTGATAATTTTACTGCCAATAACAAGATTGTCGATTCGGTTTCTTCTACCAAGGATGATAAAAAGTCAGGAGCAGCATGTGCTCACTGGTACAATGCCGGCACAGATGTAGCCGAGGCAGAAATTACATACAAGAATGCTATCACACTTGCTTCAGGAGAGTATATTTTCGAGTACGCAGGACAGGGTGCCGATGGAGATCAGCTTTATGCCAAGGCTGTTGATTCCAAAGGTAATGTCATTGCTAAGGGTGACAATGTAACACTTGCAGGCTGGAAAAACTGGAAGACTCCAAGCGTTTCGTTTAAGCTTGATAAGGAAACCGAGGTTACTCTTGTTGTCGGAATCGTGAGTGCAAAAGGTGGTTGGGGAACAGCCGATGACCTATACTTATATCAGACAAAGTCAGCCGACAAGAGTGATGCCGATAATGGTAATACCGGTGATGATGACAATAATAAGCCGGATACCCCATCTACTGATGATAATAACAAGGACAATACAGGAAACGGTGATACTGCCACACAGCCTGCAAAGGCTCTTACACCGGGAGCGGTTGTAGCAAGCATATCCGACACCAAAACAACTGTAAAGGACACTAATGGAATCCTTCCGGATACAGTAAAATTCGAGTCAAAGAAGGTAACTGATGAGAAGAAAGTGGCAAAGGTTGCAGATGTAGTAAAGAATAAAATTGTAGGAGTAAAGGATGTTTTAATATATGAGCTTAATCTGACAGATGGCACTACACAGCTTCATCAGCTTGCAGACAAGGTTCAGGTAACTATGGATATGCCGTTTGCATTAGCTGACAATGAGGCAGTCAAGGTGTTCCGTGTAGATTCAGACAAGCTTATAGCATGCACATCAAGGGTAGCAGATGGAAAGCTTGTATTTGAGACAGACCATTTCAGTACATTTGCCTTTGTAAAGGTAAATACCAATGCATGTACTAAAGCAGCTGCTGCAGGCGCAGCAAAGACCTCAGATGACAGCAATATGTATATGTGGCTTGTTATCGCAATGGCAGGTCTTGGCGTATCAATCGCAGCTCTTATGAACCGCAAAAAGGAGCAGGCATAGCAGCGTTTCTAAAGGCGTAACATAAAGCACAAAAATAAAACCGTCGTACCGGGCCGTAAATAGCAGGGTACGACGGTTTTACTTATGTTCTTAAATGATTAATTATTTTAATTATTCATCAAACTTTTCAGCCTTATCGAAAAGCTCATAAACTTCTTTTGAAGGCTCCTTTGTGCAAAGTGTTACAACAACAGCTGCGATAAGTCCGAAAACAAATCCCGGCAGCAGCTCGTAGATTCCGGTTGATGTGAGGAATGCATACCACAATATATCAACGGCAGCACCTGTTATGATTCCTGCAACAGCACCCTTGAAGTTAAAGCGCTTCCAGAAGAGGCTGAGCATGATTGCAGGTCCAAAGGCAGCTCCAAAGATACCCCATGCATTGGAAACAAGTGCCATGATAGAGCCGGCATTAGGGTTTGATGCGATGATGAGTGCTGCAACAGAGATTCCAAGAACGACAATACGGCCGGTCCACATCATCTCTTTGTCACTTGCCTTACCTTTTCTGATGACAGGCTTGTACACATCACTCGAGAAAGCAGATGAAGCAGCAAGCAGCTGGCTGTCTGCGGTACTCATGGAAGCGGCAAGCACTGCTGAGAGCAGTATACCTGAGATAACACCCGGGAAAATCTTTCTTACAATCTGGATGAAAACAAGAGAGTTTTCATTGATTGATTCGTCAAAGCCAAGGAAAAGTCTTCCGATTACTCCGATTAAGGTTGCAAAAAATACAATAAGCAATGTCCATGTGATACCGATTTTTGCTGATTTCTTCAAATCCTTCTGTGATTTGATGGACATAAATCTGATGATGATATGTGGCATACCGAAGTAACCAAGTCCCCATGCCAGTCCTGATACGATATCCTGCCAGCTTGAGAACGGGTTTAAGTAACCGCCCGGGAGTGCTGACATAGATGATGTATCAAGCATAAATGCTGCAAAAATCGGTGCTATAAACATAGAACCAAGCACGAGCATGCCCTGAAAGAAATCTGTCCAGCATACAGCCGAGAAGCCGCCGAGGAAGGTATAGCCTACGATGACCACTGCAGCAAGATACATGGCAATCTGTGGGTCCATTCCTATTACAGTGTGGAAAAGAGTACCGCATGCCTTTACGCTTGATGCCGCATAGATAGTGTATGCAACCAAAAATACAATTGCACATATTACCTGCAGTGCAAGTGATTTGGACAGGAATCTGTTGGTCAGATACTGCGGAATGGTGATTGAGTCGTTTGCTACAATCGAGAATTTTCTCAGTCTCGGTGCTTCAAGCAGCCAGCTTATAGTGTAGCCGATTGCAAGTCCTACAGGAATCCATACCTGACCTAAGCCCAGTGCATAGATAGAAGTAGGAAGTCCCATGAGTACCCATGCACTCATGTCTGAGGCCCCGGCTGACAGTGCCGCAACCCATGGTCCCATTTCACGTCCGCCGAGGAAGTAGGTCTTTTCTCCGCCGTTTCTGTTTTTCACGAAGAAGAAGATACCGATACCCAGCATGCACAGCAGATAGACGATAAATACAATAATTTCTGATGTTTTCATTTGTAGTACCTCTTTAATAGTTTATTTAGTAACCATGCTACCACGTTAGCGTGATAAAGGCAAGAAAATTTTAATGATAAAAAAAATCAACAGGCTTTTTTTGTATGGACTCTTATTGACATAAAACATGATTTAAAATAAAATGTCGAAGTTAGCAAGAACTAATTAGAAATAGAAATATAGTATATAGGTTAGGAAGATGTACACAAGTTAGTATACTGTAATCGATTGGCGTGATGTATATAAGTAAGTGCTATATAGGCCTGGCTTACATTTATACAGGTTTACACAAAAGTGTATGAATTAATATATATATTTGATTAAGAGGTAATAAGGTGAAAAAGAAGATAGCAGCTGCGATATTACTGACAGTCGCGTTGGCAGTGACCGGTTGTGGCTCAGGTGGAAGTAGTGATGTGACAGAGAATACGACAGCAACGCATGAAGGAAAAAACACTGATTCAAAATCCACAAATGAATCATCACAGGAAGTGTTTGCAATGGATACATATATGACAGTGACTGCATACGGTAAGAATGCAAAAAAAGCTGTGGATGAATCTATAGCAGAGATAAAGAGACTTGATGAATTGCTTTCAACAGGAGATGAAGACAGTGAAATAGCAAAGCTGAATGTGAATAAGTCAGCCACACTGTCAGAGGATGGGGGATATCTTGTGCAGAGAGGAATTGAGCTTAGTACGATGACGGATGGAGCCTTTGATATAGCGATATATCCTGTTATGCAGGAGTGGGGATTTCCGACAAAGGACTTTAAGGTGCCGGATGATGCAACTCTAAAAGAGCTGCTAAAGCTTGCAGACGTTTCAAAAGTAGATTATGACAGTAAAAGCAGAGAGATTTCCTTTGAGGATACCAGTATGGAGATAGACCTGGGTGGTATTGCAAAGGGATATACTTCATCAAGGATTATGGATATTTTCAAGGAGTATGACGTGGATAGCGGTCTTGTGAATCTGGGAGGCAATGTCCAGACTTACCGAACCAAGACTGATGGCAGCAAGTGGAGAGTTGCTGTGCAAAGCCCAGAGGATGAAAGTCAGTATATAGGAGTGGTTGATGTGAGCGATAAGGCGGTTATCACCTCCGGTGGATATGAGCGTTATTTTGAGCAGGATGGAAAAATCTACCACCATATCATAGATCCTGCTACAGGCTATCCTGCAGAGAGTGGACTTAAATCTGTCACCATTGTGAGTGATGACGGAACACTCGCAGATGGATTGTCAACATCGCTGTTTATCATGGGAAAGGACAAGGCGTGTGAGTTCTGGAAGGCACACAGCGATGAATTTGATTTCGTACTGCTTACAGATGATGACAGCATGTATATTTCAGAGGGGATAGCGGATGACTATTCATCTGACTATGAATATGAGGTAGTAAATAAAAAATAGAGCAGAGTAAAAGTAATATGCACAGATAGCTGTGCTATCGGAAATATAAGAGGTATATATGAAGTTCAAGGAAGTTTTGGAAAAAATAAAGGTATATGCACCACTTGGAGTGTCACTTGTGATTGCTGCCTGTGTGGTGATTTCATTGAGTGGATATCAGACAAAGGCGAGTGAACCTTCAAAGGATAAAAAGCAGCAGGTTTCAGAGAGGGTGACTGATACTGAAACTGAAACAGAGAATGCTGCAGAGAATACACAAACAGCCACAGGCTCGTTTGACCTCGCAGATGGTGTGTACAAGGGCTCTGCGACAGGCTTTAGCGGACCTGTGACAGTGGCTGTAACTATCATGGATAAGAAGATTACTTCCATTGATATTCTTTCATCTACGGATGATGAGGCATTTTTCAATAGGGCAAAGGGTGTGATAGACAGAATTATATCGTCACAGTCTTTTGATGTGGATGTTGTATCCGGAGCTACATACAGTTCAAACGGAATAATCGGAGCAGTGAAAAATGCCCTGACAGGTGAGAAGGATAATGGTGTTACAGGAAAATCAAAACAGGAAAGCACATCGGAGTCAGAGTCCGACAGCTCTTCGGTAGAGATAGCGGCTGTACAGGACGCGTCCGCATATAAGGATGGCACATATTACGGCACCGGAAAAGGATTTGCGGGCACTATGAAGGTAAAGGTTGATATAGCAGGCGGTAAAATAGCCTCTATAAGCATAGTCAGCACAAAGGATGGTGACAGCTATGTAAAGAGTGCATCATCACTGCTTGATACGATAGTTGAAAAACAGAGCACCAACGTGGATACAGTTTCAGGTGCGACATTCAGCTCACGTGGAATCATATCTGCTGTAAGAAGTGCACTTAGCCAGGCTGCTGTGAGCAAAAATACAGCGGACAATGTTACAGATAAACAGGATGAAACGCAGACATCGGGAAATGGACAGACAGGTGAAAATCCATCCGGTAGTGCACAACAACAGGGCACAGAGGGGACACTTCCATATGTTGACGGTATATATTACGGTACGGCAGAGGGCTACAAGGGCGACATAAAGGTAGCGGTTGTGATTCAGGACAAGACGCTTAAAGCAATTCTTGTTACTGAAAAACAGGATGATGAGCCTTTTATCACTAATGCTATGGATGTGTTAAAAAATATGATGAAAAAGCAGAGTGCGGATGTTGATACGGTATCCGGAGCTACCTACAGCTCTAAGGGACTTATAGGAGCAGTAAAGGCTGCATTTGAGGAAGCACGAAAGACAACTGCAGGTGAGAATACCGGTGACAGCAATTCAGGTAACAATAATAGCAGTAATAATTCGGATAACAGCAATATTGCAGGAGATGAGGACAAGGCGGTCCTGTCAAAGCTTGTGCAGTCACAGGCATCGCTTGATGGCACACAGTACACACAGCTTAGCTGGTACCTGCTTCAGATACGTCTGGAGGATGCAAACGAAGTATTGTCATCCGCAGAGGCCACTAAGAAGGATGTAAGTCGCGCACAGGAAAAGCTTCAGGCTGCAATAAATGCACTTCAGAAAAATGATACATCCACAAATGTATACGAGGATGGCACATATGATGTATCTACACTGTGCATACCGGATGATGATATGGACTTTAGTGCATATAATCTGAGCATGAAGGTGACTATAGCAAATGACAGGATAGTTTCCATTACTGATGTAAAGGGAGATGGAGATTCACAAAATGCTTCTTATATAAAGAAGGCTGCAGATGGCACAAAAAATCAGCAGGGTATGGTTTCTGTGCTCACATCACAGGCAAATGCAGACAGCATCGATTTTAGCGGCATTGATACTGTTTCCCGTGCCACATGCACATCAAAGGCTATAATTAATGGCTGTAAGAGCGCACTTGAAGCTGCTAAGAAGAAATAAAACCGCAAGGACATTTACAGGATGGAGATAACATGCAGGAATTTTGGATCAGACTGGCAAGCCTGTTTATAGTTGTATCATCACTATGGGGATACAATATGACAATAGATAAAAGAGAACAGGAAAATAAAAATACACAGCGTATTGCTTCACAAACTGAAAGCACAGACAGTGAGGGAGCATATAAGGATGGCACATACACAGGCAGTGCAGAGGGCTTTGGAGGCAATGTGGATGTCGAGGTGACAATCGAGGCAGGGAAAATATCATCGGTCGACATTACATCGGCAGAGAAGGAAGATGGTGCATACCTGGCGATGGCAGAGGATATCATACCGTCCATCATTTCATCGCAGTCCGCGGATGTGGACACTGTAAGCGGTGCGACATTCAGCTCAACTGCAATAAGAAATGCCACTAAGCAGGCACTTGATAAGGCGGTGAAATAGATGAGAATAAAAGATATGAATCCAAAGCTTCGAAAGAGAAGGATACAGACATGGTTTCGTGTAGGAGTGCAGCTTTTATTTTTCATACTATTTCCGTCAATGTTCACGGCAGCGTTCAATGGTGTCAAGTATATTTTTACACAGATTGGAGCAGGAAGAAGAATTGAGCTTACATCATTTGTGGCGGTTCTTC
>ERZ859732.882-NODE-882-length-11012-cov-2.288674_pt1 | contig 11012 bp, 10 predicted proteins | sample MGYA00510123_ERZ859732 | MGnify/ENA primary metagenome ERZ859732 (study PRJEB30046, sample SAMN00715133) | human gut metagenome | study: EMG produced TPA metagenomics assembly of the A metagenome-wide association study of gut microbiota in type 2...
TTTATTGATTAGAAATGGTTCTTTAATGTAATTTATTGGTGTAATAAGTTTACATGGTAAAGTTAGGGTAAATATAACTTCATAAGATAGATTACCATGATAGTCAATATAATCTGAAATTTTAATAAAAAAAGTGATATTCACTTTTGAACGCTTTTGAAAACGCTTTAAAATTTATGTATATTTATGTTTTCTTTTGTTTACTTTTGAAGAAAAACGTTGTACAATTACAGTATAATAATTTCAGGTAATTATTCAGAAATTTACATTACAAGGTGGAGGTATATTATGTCAGACGTAAAAAGTGTTATTGAAAGCGGCAGGGCTGTACTCGGAATAGAGTTCGGTTCTACCAGAATAAAGGCGGTGCTTATCGGGGAGGACCATGCTCCTATAGCCACAGGTGCCCATGATTGGGAAAACATGCTTGTGGACGGCATCTGGACATACAGCCTGGATATGATTTGGGAGGGCATTTCAGACTGCTACAGCAAGATGGCGCAGGATGCAAAGGAAAAGTATGGAGTTACTATCAAAAAACTTGCGGCAATCGGTATTTCCGGCATGATGCACGGCTATCTGCCTTTTGACAAGGAGGATAATCTGCTTGTGCCATTTCGGACATGGAGAAATACCATCACAGGTGAGGCTGCAGCAGAGCTTACTGAGGTGCTTGGCTTTAATATTCCGCAGAGGTGGAGCATAGCGCATCTGTATCAGGCTATATTAAATAAAGAAGAGCATGTATCAAAGATATCATATTTCACAACATTGGCAGGCTATATTCACTGGCAGCTCACAGGTGAAAAGGTCATGGGTGTCGGTGAGGCATCAGGCATGTTTCCTATCGATTCGAAGACCAGGGATTATGATGCGGCAATGCTTGATAAATTTGCAGCATTAGATAAGGTAAAAGAATATCCGTGGGATATAAGAGACATTCTGCCAAAGGTGCTTACGGCTGGAGAAAAGGCAGGTACGCTGACAGAGGAAGGAGCTAAAAGGCTTGATGTAAGCGGCAATCTGGAGAGCGGTATATTGCTTGCACCGCCTGAGGGAGACGCAGGCACGGGAATGGTCGCAACCAATTCTGTTGCAGTGCGCACCGGAAATGTATCAGCGGGCACATCTGTATTTGCTATGGTGGTGCTTGAAAAGGCACTTAAGGCAGTTCATGAGGAGCTTGATATGGTCACCACACCATCGGGAGATGCGGTAGCTATGGTGCACTGCAACAACTGTACGTCAGACTTAAATGCATGGGTGGGATTATTCAAGGAATTTTCAGAGCTGTTTGGCATGGATATAGATATGAATGACATATATGGAAAGCTCTACAACAATGCACTTACAGCCGATAAGGACTGTGGCGGCCTTGTAGCCTTTAACCTTTTCTCGGGAGAGCCTGTCATCGGACTCAACGAGGGCAGACCTATGTTTGCCAGAAAGCCGGATGCAAGGATGAATCTTGCAAACTTTATGCGTACACATCTCTATGCAAGTCTTGCAACACTAAAAATCGGCTGTGATATTCTCTTTAAAGAGGAAAAAGTAAAGGTAGACACACTTTACGGTCATGGTGGTCTGTTCAAGACAAAGGGTGTGGGCCAGAGCATACTTGCAGCAGCCATGGATGCCCCGGTTGCGGTCATGGAGACAGCCGGAGAGGGCGGCCCGTGGGGCATGGCAGTGCTCGCAGCTTATATGGTGAATAAAGCAGATGGAGAGCCTTTGGAAAAATATCTTTCAGACAGGGTATTTAATGGCGAAAAGGGCATAGTAATGCAGCCGGACCCTGACGATGTAAAGGGCTTTGATGAGTACATAAATACATATAAGGCGGCAATTGAGGCAGAGCGTGCCATGGTAAAGGCGCTCCCGCTGTAATAGCAGTAAAAAATAATAAGAGAGGAACAAAAAATGCTTGAAGAATTAAAGAAACAGGTTTACGAAGCAAACATGGAGCTCCCAAGAAGAGGGCTCATCACATATACATGGGGCAATGTCAGTGGAATTGACAGGGAAACAGGCTATTTTGTCATCAAGCCAAGTGGAGTGGATTATGATGTGCTCACTCCTGATGATATGGTAGTCATGGATCTTGAAGGAAATAAGATAGAGGGAAAATACAAGCCTTCGTCAGACACTGCAACACACTTAGAGCTTTACAAAAAGTATCCGGATATCGGAGGAATTGTACATACGCACTCACCTGAGGCAGTTGCATGGGCACAAGCCGGCAGGGATATTCCGCTCTACGGCACCACTCACGCAGACTATTTCCTGGGCTCAATTCCATGTGCGAGAAATCTCACCACAGAGGAAATCAACGAAGCCTATGAGAAAAATACAGGCCTTGTCATTATAGAGACCTTTGAGAACAGAAAAATCAATCCTGTATACACACCGGCTGTGCTCTGTCAGAATCACGGACCGTTTGCCTGGGGAAAGGATGCGGCTGAGGCTGTGCACAATGCCGTTGTCCTTGAGGAAGTGGCAAAGATGGCAAGGCTCACGGAGTCAGTAAATCCTGACGTTAAGCCGGCACCGGACAACATTAAGGAGAAGCATTTCTACCGTAAGCATGGGGCTAACGCATACTATGGACAGAACTGATTTGTAGCTGTTATACGGCCCGTAGCATTCATATTATTTTGTGTTTACATAGCACAAAAAATGTGCTAAATTTTTATGTAAAGTACAGTCTCAAATGACTGTAAATAAGACATAAGGTGGTTGATAGAATGGTACTGGCAGTTGAGATAATAGTCTGCTGCTTAATATTTGGCATATACAGAGTAATACGGATAAAGCGGGATCCGGCATATAAGATAAGTAATATGCCCGAGAAGCTGCAGAAAAAGGTCATGCATATGCGTGGCTACAGAAATCGGAATATCCGTATCATGACAGACTGGGAGAAGTTTGTAAAGAAGCTTCCGACACTTATATTCTGGACGATAGCTCTTGTTATACTGACATCAATAGCAGGGGCAACAAGCTTTTCAACGGGCTTTGTGTTTGCACTTTTGATATGGATGGCAGTCCTATTGTTTCTTGAACTGGTAGTATACTGTGGCTGGTATGCACATACTCCGAAGGTGTGGATAAAGGGCACCGAGGATATGGCGAAAAAGACATATACCAATTATGCACATTATATCGGGCTGATACCACAGAGAGCTCTGATGGGAATAGTGGTTGCTATTATAGTGGGTCTTGTGATAGATATGATACCAAGGCTTGACAACAACAATTATTCGCCGAAATATACAGAGATAGAGGATACCTTAAAGGCAGCCTGTGACAATTACAGGATTCCGGGCATGGCTGTTGAGGTGGTAGATGCAGAGGGCGTGCTTTTCTCCGGTACATATGGGGAATGCAAGAGCCTTGACACACCGTTTATCACCGGTTCACTCAGCAAGTCGTTTACTGCGGCATGCATCATGAAGCTGTATGAGGGAGGACATCTGAATATTGACAGCCCGGTAAATCCTTATCTGGATGCAGCTGAGGTATTCAAAAATCCAAAGGATGCGACAAGGATTACAATAAGACAGCTGCTCAATCACACCAGCGGACTTGGCGTGTACCAGCATGTGGGAAATGCAAAGATTGTTGGCAAAAATGGAGAATATACCTATGCGAATGTCAATTATGACATACTTGGTCTTATAGTGGAAAAAGTATCAGGTGTTAGCTACAGCGATTATCTGACAGCGACATTTTTTACACCACTTGGCATGACTCACAGCAGCGCAGCCTATGCAAAAGCGAAGAAGGATGGTCTGATTACAGGCCACAACAATTATTTCGGTTTTTCGGTGGAAAGCGATGTGAAGTATCCGCTCAGCGATTCATGGTCCACTGTACCGGCGGGCTATATTGCATCAAGCGCAAATGATATGGGAAAATATCTTCAGATGTATCTGCGTGGCGGCTATGGAATACTCTCTGACAAGAGCCTTAGCACAATGTTTCGGGCAACAGTTCCTATGGATGAGTCCGGTGAGACAGGCTATGGTATGGGCTGGGTACGTTCGGATAAATATGTCGAGACAGTGTACAATCACACAGGTCTCACTGAGAACTATATCGCAGACATGTATCTGCTTCCGGAGAGCGGTGTGGGCGTTGTATTCCTTGCAAATACCAATGACTATATGGTCACAAACAATCTGATGAACAAGGTAACCTCAAAGGTTGTGATGACGCTTATGGGATATGCAACAGACGAGCTTGACCCAAAGGATTATGTCGATGCGCACCTGTTCTATGACCTTGTTTTTGCAGCATTTATATTGGTTGCGCTGATGGAGATTATCAAGTCGCACAAATGGAGAACAGACAATAGTGGAAACCTGATAGCGAATATTTTTCTGCATCTGTTTTTGCCGGTGGGCATAGTTATTGCGCCTATTGTCGGAGGTATACCATACTGGGTAATAAAGGACTATGTTCCTGATTTATTTATTGTGGCATGCCTGAGTGTAGTACTTCTTGCAATAGGTGGAATCCTGAAGCTTAAAAACAGGAGAAATTCATAAGATAAAAGCAGAAGAAATAGAAATGCGGCTACTGTAATATGTAGCCGCATAATTTTTTGACCATAGCATCGTGGGAGGAGTCACAGCACACTCCGACAGTACATGAAGAGTATAAGCCGGAGGCTTTGACAAATTCATTGTCATCTGCTGAAAGCCTGATACCACAAGGATATTCCTTACCATCTATTGTCACATATGCAAGCCTGTCCTTATATTTTTCAAGGGCGGCTTTATCCAGATATTTGCTTATATCTTCAAAGCAGACATTTTTGGCGTAATAATCAAAGGTCTTATCATCCATAAAGCATATATCGTATTCGTTAGAAGCAAAGTATGCTGTGAGGACTGCCATGTTCTGATAGTCTAGGCCGCTTTTGTCTACATCGACACAGATATTTTTGTTTAAGGCAATTTCATCCTTTGACAAATCATAGCCGTTATCTGTGAGAAAGTCATTGAAAATATCGGAGCCGCTGTCCTCTGTGGTGCTGTTTTCTGCATTTACGCATAATACGCTCAAAACAGTATTTTTCTGTGCAAGCCGGTCGCAAATAAAGGTTGTGACTGCTATGATTCCGATAATGACAAGAAATATCGGTATTTTGTAATAGTCCCATATATATTGTATTTTCTGACTGAATGTCAGTTCCTTAAAAGGTGTCTTTTGTTCCATGATTTTATCTCCCTATGATATGATGTGCTGTAGTTTAAAAATATTATAAGGTAATTTATAGAAATTTACCAATAAACATTCTATTAACTGCCTTTTTCTTTTTAGATTATTATGCTATAATGAGCCAAAACACAGATAATACAAAAGGAGAATAATATGAAAGCGAGCCACAGAAAAGATGTTATAATCGCCAGACTGATTTTTGCAGCAATATGTCTTTTTCTTATTGCCCTGATTGCTACAATAGTGATTACCGTTACCTCAAAGGGCGGCAAAAAAAAGGAGCAGGACAAGGTACAACAGAATGCGGTTAGCGAAAGTGAAACTGACAGTGCCGGCGATAGTGATACAGAGATAGGCGCCATATATCTGCCACAGCAGACTACAGAGGGTACAGAAAAAACTTACGTCACCACTACAAGCAGTGTAAACATGAGAGAGAAGCCTGATAAAAACGCAAATATAGTTACTGTTATAGCACAGGATGTGAAGCTTGAGTTTGTATCAGAGGACAATGGCTGGACACAGGTTATCTTTCAGGGACAGACAGGCTATGTCAGCTCTGACTACGTCAAGTCAGATATGGCTGACAGCACTACAGACAGCGGCACATCAGGTGCGGCAGGGAGCGGGGCGGCCAGGCAGGGTACAGCAGATGGCAGTACAACAGGAGCTGCAGATAGTGCTGCACAGTCACAGTAATAGATACGTGGTGAGGTAATGTATATGACAGGAATTATATGGGCATGTGCTGCAACGTTTATTGCAGCATGTGTGCCTATTTTGGCCAAGGTTGGAACTAAAAAGACAGACCCGGCGCTGGCGGGAAGCATTGCCGGGATTGTTTTATGTGCGTCTATATTTTTTTACAGGAAAGATAATATAATGGGAAGCAGCCTGATTGCACTCGGCCAAAGGAGCGTTATATTTATACTTCTGGCAGGGCTTGCAACAGGGCTTTTTGGCATCTGTTTTTTTAAATCCATACATGAGGGCTACACATTTCAGGTTACAGCTATAGTTAAATGCAGCTATATAATCACGCTTGCAGCGGGATTTTTTCTGTTTCATAACACTCCTGACACTTTTGACTATATAGCGATTGCACTCATGATTGTTGGAACGGTTATTTTAAATCTGGATGGAACAGGTATTTTGTTTGCGCTTCTTGCTGCAGTTTGTGCGTCGGCAGCACATATTCTGGTGTCACTTGGCGGGATACAGCCGGATAAGGGCTTTATTGCGTTCTGGTGTGTATTTATAGGAACGCTGGTGCTTATTATATTTACTATTGCAACAGGAGGCATGAAGAAAATCAGATCCATGTCATTTGTTGATGGTATATGCCTGATTCTTGCAGGCATTGCATACCCGTTAGCATATGATTTTTATGGCAGGGCAGTTTCAATGTCCGGCAGCTATGCAGGTTATATTTTTAATTTGACGATTATTGTGATGATGATATGCTCCAGCGTGATACTGAAGGAGAAGGTATCGGGAAAGAAATTCCTGGGCGCATGCATTTTTATTGCAGCATTGTTTGTTATAGCATGCAACTAATAGCTGAATATAGCATATAATGATTAAAAAGAGGTTTTTTGATGTTACCTTTTTATAAAACATTTCCGTTTATGGATTACTATAAAAATGAGGATGCATTTGCAAAGGACCTGGGGATGATAAAGGATATGTATCCGCATGATACGGCGATGATACAGTCCGCAGTAGAGCAACGCATGGATGAGCTGGAGTATGAGGGCAGCTTTATCTATGATGAGGTGCCTGACAGACAGCGTCTTTTCGATGAGGCAGACAGGATTGCCGGCAGATTTATCTCAGAGCAAAGCAGCAGGTGCTTTATCTGTACAATAGCGGGCATACTTTTTAACTGTGAACTCTGCAGACGAAGATGCAGATACAGAAGGTACCAAAGATTCTGGTAGATATAAGGATATGATTTTATGAGTAAGAAAGTGATAAAGCCGATAGTACTTATAGTAGTATTTATTGCAGCATTAATTACATTTTGCATAACTACAAACAAGGGAAATAAGGATATGACCACGAAGCAGGCGGATGCAACGCTGCCGGTTATGTCATTTAATCTGGATAAAATAAAGATAAACACCCTCCATGGATATACTACTGAGATGGATCCGACAAAGATGCGCGATTGCGTTATTCCAATTTCGGATGACAGGAAGCTCTCATTATCCATTTCAACATATGGCATGGCTGTTGACAGGATATCATACAAGATCAGAAGCATGGATGGCAAGAGGCTGGTGGCCGATGACGAGATATCTTCTTTTTCTAATAAGGATAATACTATTCAGGCGGACGTAAGCATGCCGAATGTTATGGATGAAAATACTGAGTATCTTTTGGTGTTTACCATCACAAGCGGTCAGGATAATGTATATTATTACAGCAGGATTATGCAGACCGATGGAAAGGCAGCTGCAAAGGTTGTTGAGTTTGCAAAGAAGTTTCATGATGAGACGTTTATAAAGGATGACAAATCCTTCTTTACAACATATATGGAGACAACAACCGGTGACAGAAATACGCTTGCACATGTGGATCTGACATCTACGGTGAGTCAGATTACCTGGGGCTCAATGGCCGCTGCACAGTATACGAATCCTGTCATAGCCCTAAAGGAAATAAACGATTCTTATGATGTGGTTACAATAGACTATGTGATGAGCTGTGTGGACGGTAAGGGTGAGACTGAGTATTACAATGTGAGAGAGTATTTCAGGCTGCGCCAGACGGAAAGCCGTATGTACGTGCTCAACTATGAGAGAACGGCAAATCAGATTTTTAACAGTGAAAACAGCTTTATATCGGATTCTGGCAGCGTAATGCTTGGCATCAGAAGCAGTGAGGCAGAGTACAGGGCCAATGAAGCAGGCAGTGTGATATGCTTTGTCCAGGAGGGAGATTTATACTCCTATGATATCAACAATGGAATGATAATCAAGGTATTCAGCTTCAGGGACGCTGAGGGCATTGATGAGCGTGAGAACTGGAATCATCACGATATAAAGATTGTCAGTGTAGACGAAGCGGGCAGTATTGATTTTGTGGTATACGGATATATGAACAGAGGCACCCACGAGGGAGAGGTGGGAACCGGTGTGTACCATTATGACGGTCTGGCACATACTATAGATGAGGAAGCGTTTATCCCTTCTAAGACATCATATGAGGTGCTAAAGGCTGAGATGGGCAAGATGCTTTATCTCAATGAGAAGAATGAATTCTATCTCATGATGGATGACAGTCTCTATAGGATTAATTTAGGTTCGATGTCAGTAAAGAAGGTGGTTGAGGGCTTGTCTACAGGCTCTTACTGCGCATCGGAGAGTAACAGATACTTTGCATGGGTGGATTCTGCAAATCAGTACTCATCAAATACCATAAAAGTAATGGATTTAAAGAGTGGCAAGACTTTTGAGGTCAAAAAGGGCGACGACCAGTATCTGCGTCCGCTTGGCTTCATAGGTGAGGATTTCATATATGGACAGGCGAATGCTGCTGATGTGGTCTCTGATGCAGCCGGAAACACAACATTTCCGATGAATGGCCTTATTATTCTTGATACATCTGACCAGTCGGAGCTTAAGACATATACCCCTTCGGGCGGCTATGTCGAGAAAATTTCTGTGGATGGATATACGGTAACGATAGATCTGATTGCGCAAAACAATGGTGTGTACGCAGAAATCGGTCAGGATACCATTATGAACCGGGAGGCCGATTCGAAACAGAAGATAGCTCTTGATACGAGCCAGTCCGATACAAAGATGACGGTCAGCGCTATTAGTATAGCAGGTGGTAAAAAACCGGATAAGCTGAAGCAGCTGACAGCACAGATGACTATAAATTCGCATGATACTACTGTTGATTTAAAGTTTGATGACAATACAGTCCATTTCTATGTTTATGCAAAGGGGGATGTGATTTTTGCATCTGATAACATCTCGGATGCCATAAAACAGGCAAATGACAGCATGGGAGTGGTAATTGACTCAAACCAGCAGTATGTATGGATGAGGGCAAGAAAAAATGCAGTAAATGCATTTGCGAATATTGCATGTAATGAAACCGATAAGGATGCTGACAGTGTCGTGAAGTCAGTAAGTGCAATGCTTACCTACAATGATGTTACGGTAAGTGTGTCTGAGCTGATTGGAGCAGGCAGCAGTGCTGTTGATGTGCTCAAAAACAACCTGCCGGACAAGGAAATCCTGGATTTACAGGGAGTGTCTTCTGAGGATATTATCTTTTATATCAGCAAGGGCAATCCGGTATTTGCGATGACGGGAAATACGTCGGCAGTGCTTGTGACAGGATACTCTTCAAATGGAGCTTTATATATTTATAATCCGGATAATGGCGCAACAACATCGATGAGCTATGAGGATGCTGACAGAATGTTTTATAATGGTGGCTTGCATTTTATCACGTACATGACAAAATAAACAGAATAATGTTGTAATAATGCCGATTTTGTGACATTAAATGTAAGCTCCTTAGGTAAAGTTTAACAGAAATTTTCATAAGGATTGAAAAGCGGTTACAATTGGGATATATTAAATAAGTATGAAACAGGTTTAATACTTTTTGTTTAAGGAGAACGTATGAGTAAGAAGAGTATTGTCGTTACAAAAGTATGTGAAGGTCATGATAATCCAATCGCAGAGCTTGTTCAAGTGGCATGCAAGTTCGATAGTGAGATTACATTGGAGAGTGACAATCGCAAAATCAATGCAAAAAGCATCATGGGTATTATGGCATTTAATCCTTCAGATGGAATGTCTGTTGATATTGTTACAAAGGGTGATGATGAGCAGGAAGCTTTAGTTGCAATTGAAAATTTTTTAGTATGTGAATAATGAGCATGAGGAGGAAAATAGTATGCGTAAAAAGAATAACTCAAAGACAGCAAAGCCAGCAGTAAAGCCGGTTGAAGTAAAAAAAGAGGAAACAGTGGCACAGCCGGTTTCAGAGCCTAAGGCTGATGCAAAAGCCGATGTAAAGGCTGAGGTAGAAAAAGCCGTAGAGAAGACAACCGAGAAGGTTGAGAAGGCTGTTGAAAAGACAACTGAGAAGGTTGCTGAGAAGGCCGCTGAGGTTAAGGACACTGTTAAGAAGACAACAGCAAAGGCAGCAAAAGCTGCAAAGACAGCTAAAGAGGCAAAACCTGCAAAGAAGGAGCCGGTAAAGCCGGAGATTATTGTTCAGTACCAGAACAGCGAGGTTGATACAGCAGCTGTCGAGGAGCGTGTTAAGGCTCAGTTCGTTGCTGAGGGACACAAGGCAGGCTTCATCAGAAAGCTTAACATCTACATCAAGCCGGAGGAGTATTCTGCATACTATGTTATAAATGATAAGTTTTCAGGTCGTGTAGATTTATTCTAGTCAGACATTATTAGGGAATACATATTTTATCTAGCGCATAATAAAAGCCGATACATTTCGTGGAGACACGGGGTATCGGCTTTTGTTTTATGTATAGGTATGTGTAAAAGAAGCTGTACGACAGTTTAAATGCATTATGAAATATTTAGTGGACAAACAAAAAAGGGTAACAAAAAAGCGGGTGATGGGAATCGAACCCACGTATCCAGCTTGGAAGGCTGGTGTTCTACCATTGAACTACACCCGCATATTTAATTGTTCACAAGTCGGGGTGACAGGATTCGAACCTGCGACCTCCTGGTCCCAAACCAGGCGCTCTAGCCAAGCTGAGCCACACCCCGAGTCAATTGTATTCCACT
>ERZ859732.883-NODE-883-length-11008-cov-2.172921_pt1 | contig 11008 bp, 7 predicted proteins | sample MGYA00510123_ERZ859732 | MGnify/ENA primary metagenome ERZ859732 (study PRJEB30046, sample SAMN00715133) | human gut metagenome | study: EMG produced TPA metagenomics assembly of the A metagenome-wide association study of gut microbiota in type 2...
GAATTTCTCCAGATCTCTTATTGCATCAACATTCCCATGGTCAACAACAGGGCCATAATCAATAAATCTTATCTCACCAGTTGTCACGGCTGTTAAAACATATCCTTGCTATCATGGTTTAAATGCCCCCATTATTCTAAGTTGATTAACTTCATCAGCTTTTTATAACAGGTTACATTATGCAAATACATCCATGCAATATTTTTCCAGATTTTTTTGTATCCTTAATCATGGTGTTAAAATCCCCACCCTTTTTCACTATGCAAAGCCCGGAATTATAACGATTAGTAAACTTTTTAAGTACCTTTACCTTTGTTACAAATCATATTATAGACATTATTCCTCATAGCAAATCGCTTTGTCCACGACTAGATGCCTGCAAATATGTGTTTTATCCGCAATCTCTCCTAGCCTATGACTTGACAAATTTAAAATACATTATAAACATTTCCCATTTCATAAATATTATTTACCTTCAAATGTAATTTCTTGTCAATCACATTTCTCAATAAAATCTGTAATAACAAATTTCTTCCTATTTACTCCATTTTCTCTATAAACTGATTCAAATTTAACTTAAGCCAGTTAATCTGCATTAGTTGTATCTTGTCCCACTCATTCTCTCCATTAAGTGTTACATCTATCAACTTAAGCAGTTGTTTCATTGCTTGAACATCCGCTTCATCAAATTCACCTCTCTTAGCATATCGATATACTGTAAATAAAATTCCTCTAAAATTTTGCAACTGCTCTGATGTTGATTTCATCAACATTGCCATTATCTTTCCTTGATCATATTTACTTAAAAACCGATGTCCAGAAATATAAAATAAACTATCATTACAAATATCATTATAAAAATCTTTCAGCTCCGATGGAGCATATGTAAAATAGTTCGTCGACTCTTTATAAGATATTGCTTCCGATAATCTAGATATAAAACCTTCATACAATTCTTTTATTTTGACATCTTCTATATTATATCTATCCCAAAAAAACATCTCTGCATCCATATTTGTTTTTCTCCCTACGCCTTTTGCATTTTTTATCATCAATTCACAAGATTCTTTACAATCAAACCCTACAACTGATCCAACATAGATCATGTAGTATGCCAATTTACAATACATATGAATACCTATAGTGTCTTGGGTATAAAGCTTTTTTTCTATATTTTTTAATGCAATTAAAACATGCTCTTCTGTTTCTTTATCATAATTGCTTAATATTCTAAAGTCTGGATCTTTATATTCCATATTACGTTCCAAGAATTTAAAGTCCTTATATGCTTTATATACTTCATCAACCAATGCCCCATTAAATGTCTGCCATCTAACAAATTCATATGCAAATCTCATAAGGGGCATATCGTTAGAACCTAATTTTGTAGATAAATATTCGCTTCCTTCCCATCTAGGAAATGAAGCTCCTTTTATACGAGCCGAAAGGGAAATAATGCCGAACATTAAACATTCAAAAAAATCTTCATCATATTCTTTTTCACTTATCTTATCTATAATATCTACTGTTTTCTGAATTGCATAAATAAATGTACGTAAATTACAATTACATATATTTTTCACCATCTGAGATACATTATTATAAAGCTGTTCATTGTCATTGAACAACATATTAAGTTTTTGATTGTCAAATTGATTAATAATCTGTTTAATTGCAAATTCAACATTTCCATTAAATTGAATAGTATCGCTTATCGTCTTTTCTTTAATACGAAGATAGCTATTTATTTCTTCCGGTACAATTTCTTTTTCATATTTTGCCTCGTCTTTATTACTGGTATTTTCATAATCCCACTGTACACCATTTTCTTTTTTCAATATCTCATTTTCATTTGCAATTAAAAGTACCTTTACACCATCTCTTTCAACTAAACCATTTACATACCCCAACAGATATGCAATATTGATGCTACTCCTTTCAACATCCTCTAAAATGAGCAGTTTGTTTTCAAGATTTACAGACTCATATAACTTTATCAATTCATCATCAGATAATTCTACATTAATTCCTGCCAACCCAATGATATTTTTGATTATATTCTTAGCAATAAGCTTCCCGGTAGTTACAACTTCTGAAGATTTCCCCCCAAGCACACTCATCCTAAGCTCCATATAAATACTCTTGCTAATCATAGCAACATCATTTAAACCATATAGTGACACAGTAATCGCAGTAACTTTGTTTTCTTTCAAAAAAGTAATTAAATCATGTTCCACATAATATGTTTTCCCAGACCCCCACTCGCCTGTTAACATTATTGCCGTATGTGTCTTATCTTTTCTAAGATAGTGCAATATATAATTATTTAATTCTTCTGTTGTCATAATATCTCCGTTTTACAATAGATTTAATAGTTAATCATTTTTCTTCAAAATCATCCACTTTCTTTGTTTTATAAGTCGCTGCACTTTCAGCGACCATTTTTGACGAATAATTTGATTCAGTATACGATATGGATTTGTCTCGAAAGTTGATAACCTTTTCCTCCTCCATATCATTATTATCTGTCCAAAGTTCGCACTGTGTCATAACTGTCTGGACCGCATCCTCCATGCCTTCAGGTGGATATTTATGCTTCTTCAGAAGCTTCTTTATCAGCATACGCATTTTCGCTCTTGCTGACTCCCTCTTTTGCCAGTCGATGGTTTTATTTTTTCTGAGGGTTTCGGCAAGCTCTTTCGTTATAGCAATTAATTCTTCATTTTCATAGAAGTCCTTAATGGCCTGTGGCTTCGTAAGTGCATCATAGAAAGCCAATTCGTCGGCTGTAAGTCCTAACTGTTCGCCCTCTTTTTGTGCTGCTGCAATCTGTTTGGCAAGGTTAAGAAGTTCTTCGATAACCTGCTCATTCGTAAGCATACCATTAAGGTACCTGTTCATTGCCTCATGAATGAGTTCACTAAACTTTTCAGATTTGACAACATTAGTCCTTTTATAAATATGTACCTGCTCAGCAATCAGCTTTTTAAGGAGCTCTACTGCAAGATTTTTCTCTTTCATCTTCGAAATTTCTTCAAGAAACTTCGGATCAAAAAGTGAAAATTCCTCCTTAACGTCTGAGAACAAATTAATTACACCGTCACTCTTTATACTTTGCTTTAAAAGTTGATTAATTCTTGCATTTATTTCAGGCAACGAAATCTTCTTACCGGTTCCGGCATTCATTAATCTTCCCACAAGAACTCTGACAGATTCAAAAAATGCCGCTTCAAATCGCATTTCTTCATCAACAAGAGAAGAACAAAGTGAAAGTGCCTGGTGAAGCATTAGAGACTCTTTAATAAAAGAAGTTTTTTCTTCTTCCTTGTTCCTTGCTATTATAAAGTTTACGGCTCCACTAATTGTTTTTGCACGTTCAAGATCAGAACCAGTTTTAAACATTGAATAATCATATCCATAAAACAAATCTCTGCAGACAGATAATTTTTCAAGAAATTTAGGATATGCCACCTTCGCAACATCCGTATCTCCATAATTCTTTTTATCACGGGTTGTATAATCATTCATTGCCTGTTTCAAGGCAGACGCTATACCTACATAGTCAACGACAAGCCCACCTTCCTTATCCTTGAATACTCGATTTACACGAGCAATAGCCTGCATAAGATTATGTCCAGCCATCGGTTTATAAACATACATTGTAGCCAATGAAGGAACGTCAAATCCCGTGAGCCACATATCAACAACTATGGCTATTTTCATAGGGCTATTGTTATCCTTAAACTTTTTTGCCAATTCGTCTTTGTGCTGTTTGTTGCCGATAATTTCTCTCCATTCCTCAGGATCATTATTACCAGATGTCATAACAACTCCGACTTTTTCCGTCCATGCCGGACGAAGTTCTAATATTTTTTTGTAAATCTTCATTGCTATCGGTCTTGAATAAGCAACAATCATCGCTTTACCGGTAAGCAAATTCTCACGATTGTTTTCGTAATGGTCAAGAATATCACATACCAGAGAATTAATAGTCTGATCATTACCAAGAATAGCTTCCATCTGTCCAAGTTGGCGCTTACTCTTTTCAATAACTTCCGCGTCAGCATTTGCAGCCATTACATCATATTCCGCGTCCATCAATTTCAACGTATCCTCATCAAGATTCAACTTGATAACTCGACTCTCATAATAAACAGGTCTCGTTGCTCCATCCTCAACAGCCTGTGTCATATCATATATATCAATATAATTTCCAAAGACCTCACGAGTGCTTCGATCTGCTGATGATATAGGAGTGCCAGTAAATCCAATATAGGTTGCATTCGGTAAACTGTTACGAATAATACGTGCTGTACCTACCACTCTTTTTGCGACTTCTTCTCCATCTTCATTCTTTGTTATCTTAATCTTTTCTGCCAATCCATACTGTCCTCGATGGGCTTCATCCGCCATAACGACTATATTTCGTCTATCTGAAAGTTCATCAAAGGACTCTTCAAATTTCTGCATTGTTGTAAAGATAATGCCATTTGCCTGTCTTCCAGCCAGCCAAATCCTCAAGTGTTCTCTACTCTCAGCATGCACCGGTTCTTGTCTCAAGAAATCTTTACACTTAGCAAACTGACCATACAACTGGTCATCAAGATCATTTCTGTCCGTAAGCACAACAATAGTCGGGCTATCTAAAGCTTCTTGCAATAAATGGGCATAGAAAACCATAGATAAAGACTTTCCACTACCCTGAGTATGCCAAAAAACACCACCTTTACCATCAGTAACAGTAGCCTTCTGCGTTGATACAATAGCCTTACGAACAGCAAAATATTGATGATACCCTGCCAGTATCTTAAAACTATTTATCCCTTCATTTGAAAAGCAAATGAAGTTTTTTATAATATCAAGCAATCTTTTCTTTTCAAACATTCCCTCAAAGAAGGTATCAAACTGCGCATATTGAGTATTTTCATAACTTCCATCTTTAGTTTTCCATTCCATAAAGCGGTCTTCACCTGAAGTGATTGTACCTGCCTTAGATGTCAACTGGTCGCTCATAACGCAGATAGCATTATAAATAAACATAGATGGGATTTCCTGCATATAATTACGAAGCTGTCTGTATGCTTCAGAAGCGTCCGTTTCTTCACGAGATGGAGATTTAAGTTCAACTAAAACAACAGGAAGCCCATTTAAAAACAAAATAACATCAGGGCGTTTATTGCTATTTTCAATAAATGTCCATTGATTAGCCACAATAAAGGAGTTATTGTCTGGATTTTTATAGTCAACAAGATACACTATCGAAGAACGTTCTTCTCCTTTAACAAAAAATCTTACTGGGATACCATTCTGCAAATAATCCATAAAGACTGCGTTCTTCTGTACTAGTTCACCATTTTCAAAGTTCTTCAACTTAAACATGGCATCCTGAATAGCATCCGAAGGAAGCCCCCTGTTCAAACGATACAGAGACTCCTCTAATACTTCTTCATATAACGGACTATGAAAATCCCTTTCAATATTCGGACCATAAGCGTATTCATAGCCCAATTCATTTCTAAATAACTCTATAACTGAATTTTCATAATTAGCTTCTGTGAATATCATAGACATATGTATCACCCCTACTCTGTTTCGTATATAATTTCTTTTATACGTTCAGCCTCTTTACTATTATTATTCTCACATATCATACAATAAAAATCTCTAACATCAGCATCTTTCAAGATGTATGTCACCTGATTGTTTTCAAGTGCAATTTTAGACAATTTATATTTTTGGTCTTCTGTCCATTCTTTAATTACTGACATCTGTTCAATAATCGCATGTGTATTGGAAAAACTCGAACTATCTTCCAGTTTATCTATTAGTTCTTCTTTCTTAATATCTTCCTCACTTTGGTCTTTTGTTTCGCTTATTTTCTTTTCTATGCAATCAAAGTGAATATCTTCCAATGTCTCATTAACTACTGTTCTGTCAATTATTTTTTTTACTAAGCATTCTAAATCCGCCCCCTGCGTATAGTCCGCTGGTGCAAAGTATTTTATTCTATTTTCATCAAGCATTCTAAATACTTTTGACTTATCTTTAGTTTCAGAATTATATACTCCTATAGAATGACCGCCATTGATATTTACAAGTTTCATACACGGAATATCTGTATCACTATCGCCTATGTATACCATATTTCTAAATGGTACGCGATACTGATTAGGCTCAAAATATGAATTGACAGCCTGATCATTTATATCAAGTACTCCTTTTTCTATTCTAAATAGGAACTGTGTTTTATTAGTATAATTAACTACCTGCGCTGGCCATACCGCCACCCCATCTTTATCAAAATAAAACGAACTTGCATAAATTTTTTTAAACTTATCTGCTACTTCAGTTCCCTCAATCATCTCTTTTAGCCCAGATGAAATAATATAGTGTTCCACTATAACGCCCTTGTTTTTACCATACTCATTAATTCTATCAAACCATGTTTTCACACCCGGGAACAATTGTACCCTACTACCATCTTTACGTAATGTCTCTTTCGTAAATAAAACTTTTCCTCTTGACTTACTAGACATCATATACATATAAGCAAGATTCTGATCCATATCATTATCAGTTGCTAATTGGTTTGATTGTTTCCAAAATTCTGCTATTTCATAATCTATAGATTGTATATACCCCTGTGCCTGCATGTCATCTGGAGATAATGTTTTATCAAAATCATAACAAATTGCTAAAATCGGCTGTTTCATAATGGATCATCCTTTCTTAATTATAATGTCATAAATGCTATAAACAATAATTTAACGGCTTAAATGTCGATGTCGGAGACATCAAGTTCACCAGACATTAGTTTGGGCAATAATGTATCTCGCAAAATGGTTAATGATATATTTTGCTTTTCATTAGCAAAAATTGTTTCGTGCAGAGGTGTGCAAACATTTATAAAAGACCTAATTTCCTGAGTTGATGGTTCGTTGACAGGAACAGCATTTAATATTGCCTGTGTCATCAGTGGCTGACCTGTGCCAATGTGTCGTGAAGGCAGAGAAGCATTCCTTAATAAATAATAAATAAACAATTGGGAATCCTCATTCTTGCTTTTAGCCTGTATTGCATTATCACTTATCCAACATTTTTCAGGACAAAGGAAAGTGTTTCCGCAATATGCTCCAACTCTGCCGATAATGACACTATTTTCAGCATTCGATTGATTGGTATATGCTAAGATTCCATTACCACCATATACTGGGATATTCCCTATTGCTTCAGGTCGCTTCTTTCCATTTGAAAACTCAATTAAATTTTGAAAAGAAGATGATGACGAGGCTGAAAATATATCTGGAAACATTTTTAGAAAAATTGCCTGAGCTTGTTGCTCTAAATTATTGTTTATCTTATTATTAAGTTCAATTTTTTTATCAAGCATGCGCAGTACGCACGCAATTTTTTTCTGCCGAACAATATCATAATGAGGTACCCCATATTGCATTATAGACGTTTTGTCTCCTCGAGGCATTTTCGTACCTTTTGAAGTAACCATAGAATAATTGAAAAAAGCATCATCAGCCAAAACATAATACAAAAAGTCTTTATCTGTACTTTCGTTCGCCTTAAAGACAAGTACGTCATTTGAACACCCACCATCATATTCTGCCTGCCAAATCTTTTTAAAATATGGTCTAATGTTTGAAACTAATACGTCACCCTTTTTATATTCTTGAGTCTGTGATATAGCTGGCAAAGATACAGCTTGAACTACACCGCCTTTGTTTGGCAACATATTCTCTGTAGATATATATGTATCTCTGTCCAACATATCGACATCAACTTTTCCTTTTCTATATTCGCACAGCGATGATAAATTATATTTCATACCCTATCGCCCCCAATTTTTTACGAATTTCTTCTTCAAGTTCGTGAGACTTAACAAACATATCTGAAAGTTCTGAAGTCAATCGACTCATTTTCTCTTCAAATGGCTCGCCGTCATCTTCAACTTCCTCAATACCGACATATCTGCCCGGTGTCAAGATAAAGTCTTGCTTTTCAATCTCTTGCAGATCCGAAACACGACAGAAACCTTTTACATCTTCTAATGTCCCATTCTGAAACGCTTCAAATGTATCTGCAAGTTTCTGAATGTCTTCGTCTGCAAAATCTCTATGTTTACGATCAACCATATGTCCCATCTTACGAGCATCTATAAAAAGAGTTTTCCCTTTTTGTTTTTTGTTCTTACTAATAAACCAAAGTGTAACCGGAATTGTCACACTGTAAAACAGCTGCGTCGGTAATGCCACAATGCCCTCTACAAGGTCATCTTGAATGATATTTTTTCTGATTTCTCCTTCACCTGATGACTGAGATGACAACGCACCATTTGCAAGCACCAATCCTATTTTTCCATTTGGTGCAAGATGGTATATCATGTGCTGAATCCATGCATAATTGGCATTTCCTGCCGGTGGTGTTCCATATTTCCAACGCTTATCATCTTTTAATTTGTCCTGTCCCCAGTTAGAAAGGTTAAAAGGGGGATTTGCCATGATGAAATCTGCCTTTAATGTAGGATGCAAATCATTAAAGAAAGTGTCAGCCTGATAAGACCCGAAGTTGGCGTCGATTCCTCGGATAGCCATGTTCATCTTGGCCATTTTCCAAGTATCAGCATTTGACTCCTGACCGTATACAGAGATAGAATCTCTATTTCCTCTGTGTGCTTCAATAAAATCTGCTGATTGAACAAACATGCCACCCGATCCACAGCAAGGATCATATACACGGCAATTATCATAAGGTTTAAGTATAGCTACTATTGTTTTAACAATACTTTCAGGAGTATAGAACTCTCCGCCCTTAACACCCTCATACGCAGCAAATTCTTTGATACAGTACTGGTATGTTTTTCCCAGTAAGTCTTTGCTTTCCTTGGTATTTCCCATATCCATATTAGTGAACAAGTCGACGACATCGCCCAATACCCTCTTATCCAAGTCAGGGCTTGCATAATTTTTTGGCAACACATTTTTAAGTGAAATATTTTCTTTCTCTATTGCCCTCATTGCTTCATCAATAACCGTTCCAATTTCGGGAGTATGAGCACAAGCCGCAATCTTATCCCACCGAGCCTCCTCAGGCACATAGAAAATATTATCCTCTACATAGGCATCCCTATCATCCTCGAATCCATCGCCCTCCGCAACCAATTCTTCATAACGTTTCTTAAAGGCACTTGAAATATATCTAAGGAATATAAGACCGACTATTACCTTTCTGTACTCGGCTGCAGGAATGTGTCCCCAAAGAACACAAGCCGCGTCCCATATTTGTTTTTCAAATCCAATATTGGTGTTATTTTGTTCTTTCATTTATAACTTCCTTCTTTCGTTGTATTTATCTTATCCATTTACATACTCTGCTCCCTTTTCGACGTGTTTATCCACAAATTGCCACACCAAAAAGTCTTGTTATCTTAAATTTTATTATAACATTGGCTTTTCAATTATACAATTATAACTTTTATGTTCTTAACACTATTAACTTCTTTACTCATTTACAAAATTAGCATATTTTGCTATATCCATTTATCAACTAATCTTTCAAAAATGAATATTAACTAAATTACCTTCCTAATAAGACTTATCTTCATTCCATTTCATCCACAAATAATCCCCGTAAAAAAGACAAAAGCCCCATAAACGGCTTATTTATGCCATTTATGAGAATTCCACAGTGTTTAACAATTATTTATCAGTACCATAACTAGTGAATTTATTTTATTTCCTCCTCAGCTCGATTCCGCTTCGCTTCATCTCGCTGTATGTTGTCGCCAAGCACTTCCATTAGATAATACAGCATTCGGCTATTCAGCCGGATGTCTACACACAAGAAAAGGATGAACCATTTCATGCAAGCATGATGGCTCATCCTTTTTTGTGTGACATCTGCTTCGCAGATGCTGTATTTCTTATGTCGTGTTCGGCTCGTTATCATTCAAACTCGGCAAGTCCAAAGATGTTGTTAAATATATTTGTTTAAGTTTTGTATCTTTTTTGCCGGAAATCTATTCTTGTTGTATATATTATTTTGGCTCGCTGATTTTCTGTTGCCAATTTGTTGCCAGCTTATTGTAAATGGTGTAAATAAGTTTGACAACCTTTATTTTGAGAACACTGCATCATTTCTGGAAAGAAGGTACACACAATACTGATTCATACTGATTCCTTCTCTCTGAGAATGTTCTGCCAGTGATCTGTATAGGCTTCGTGGAATTCTTAATTTAAACTGTCCAGAATAGTCTTCCAGACTGTCTGGTTCATGAATCTCTACACCATCTTCTAATGCAGCTTCAATCCATGCTTTTTTTGCATCCAGTGCATTTGCTACCGCACCCTCCACTGTCTCACCACAAGTAATGCAACCAGGCAAATCCGGATAAGAAACTACAAATCCGCCTTCATCTTTATCTTCCACGATTTCCATACGATAGGACATTGCCATATAATCATTCAGCGTCTTCATCATTCTTCGCCTCACTTTCTACAATCCGCCTTACCATTTCTACATATACTTTCTTGATTGGTTCGTGCTTTGGTATTGTAATTGGCATACACCCTTGCTTTCTGAAAGTGTAATGACTGCTTCCACTTCTTGGTGCATTCATTTCGTATCCGTAGCTTTCCAATACCTTCCGTAACTCATCAAACCGGAGGTCTTTCGATAAATTGCATATACGTGTTATCAGTTTATCCCATTTTGACATTTGTTATACCTCCTACGTATATTATATGTGGTGTCGTATATGGTGTCAATCTTTTTATGTATTATACATTATTTTTATAAAAATCACTATGAGAATTTTGTCTTTAAATATCTTACAAATTCAAGTGCATCCTCATGCATTTGTTTTATATCAGAAAAAGATTTCCCTCTGATTCTATTACTTGTAAATTCAACAAAGGTCTGGTGAGCAATAAGATTACGAATTGCAAAAATTTCCTGAAATGCCTTTAGTTGTCTTTCTTTGTCTTCGTTACCATTTATT
>ERZ859732.884-NODE-884-length-10990-cov-4.398811_pt1 | contig 10990 bp, 10 predicted proteins | sample MGYA00510123_ERZ859732 | MGnify/ENA primary metagenome ERZ859732 (study PRJEB30046, sample SAMN00715133) | human gut metagenome | study: EMG produced TPA metagenomics assembly of the A metagenome-wide association study of gut microbiota in type 2...
TGATTTTGTAGGCAAAGAAGAGATGACCCGCTTAGTTGGATTAAACCCGCTTATTTAGGAAATATACTCACTTATTAAAAATAAGAAAAAGAAATGAAAATCGCAGATTTCAATTTTGCCGGTAAGAAGGCAATTGTACGCGTTGACTTCAACGTGCCCTTGGACGAGAACGGAAACGTAACTGACGACACCCGTATTCGCGGTGCCCTGCCCACCCTTAAGAAGGTGCTGGCCGACGGTGGTGCACTCATCATGATGAGCCACATGGGCAAGCCCAAGGGCAAGGTTAACCCCAAACTGTCTCTGAAGCAGATCGTTCCTAACGTATCTAAGGCCCTCGGCGTAGACGTTAAGTTTGCTGAGGACTGTGGCAACGCAAGCGAGGCTGCTGCCGCCCTGAAGTGTGGCGAGGCTCTGCTGCTCGAGAACCTGCGCTTCTATCCCGAGGAGGAAGGCAAGCCCGTAGGCGTAGAGAAAGGCACACCCGAGTATGACGAGGCAAAGAAGGAGATGAAGGGCCGTCAGAAAGACTTCGCAAAGAAGCTCGCTTCTTACGCTGACGTTTACGTTAACGACGCCTTCGGTACCGCTCACCGCAAGCACGCTTCTACAGCTGTTATCGCCGACTCGTTCGACGCTGACCACAAGATGCTGGGCCTCCTCATGGAGAAAGAGGTTACCGCTATCGACAACGTGCTGAAGAACGCTCAGCACCCCTTCACCGCTATCATCGGCGGTTCAAAGGTAAGCTCTAAGCTCGCCGTTATCAAGAACCTCCTCGACAAGGTTGACAACCTCATCATCGGTGGCGGTATGGGTTACACCTTCATCAAGGCACAGGGCGGCCACATCGGCGAGTCTCTGCACGAGGACGACCTCATGCCCGAGGCACTGAACGTTATCGCTGCTGCCAAGGAGAAGGGTGTAAACCTGAGCCTCTCTGTAGCTACCGTTGCTGCCGACGCTTTCTCTAACGATGCTAACCGCAAGGTGGTTGACATCTACAACATTCCTGACGGATGGGAGGGCATGGATGCCTCTGAGGAGAGCCTCGAGAACTGGAAGAAGATCATCCTCTCTTCAAAGACCATCCTGTGGAACGGTCCTGTAGGTGTGTTCGAGATGGAGAACTTCGCTCACGGCACTGGCGAGATTGCAAAGTATGTTGCTGAGGCTACTCAGGAGAACGGTGCTTACTCACTCGTAGGTGGTGGCGACTCTGTTGCTGCTGTCAACAAGTTCGGTCTTGCCGACAAGGTAAGCTATGTTTCTACTGGTGGTGGTGCCATGCTCGAGGCTATCGAGGGCAAGGTGCTCCCCGGCGTTGCTGCAATCAAGGGCGAGTAAAATTAAAGCTCACAACTGCTCTTAGCAGATAAACAATAAGCGGCATATACCTTCAAAGCTTAGGTATATGCCGCTTTTCTTTTGTCAACGGGTTGCGCGAAGCGCAATATTGATGACTGGAGCCAATCTATAAAAGCAGGCTCCACCAATCTGTTAGTGACAATTTAATCTTTCTCCTCCTCCTTCACATATTTCTTCTCGTGCACCGTCACCTTAACCTTACTTATGCGGCGCTCCTCAATGGCCATCACCTCAAAGGTGTAGTTTTTATAATCGATCTTCTCGTGCATGCTGGGGAAGTCGCCCTTGATCTCAAGGAGCAATCCGGCGAGCGTGTCGGCATCACCCTCAACGTCAGCAAACTCGTCGTCATCAACGTTAAGGTCCTTGCAGAAGTCGGTGAGCAACGTCTTGCCCTCAAAGAGATATGTGTTGTAGTTGAGCTTCGAGTAGTTCTTTGTGTCCTCATCATACTCGTCGTTGATCTCACCCACAATCTCCTCCAAGATGTCCTCAAGAGTGACGATGCCGCTGGTGCCGCCAAACTCGTCAACCACGATGGCAATGTGGACCTTGTTCTCCTGAAACTCGCGCATGAGGTCGTCGATCTTCTTGGTCTCAGGCACGAAATAAGGAGGACGGATAAGGCTCTGCCAACGGAAGTTGGCTGGCTTCGACAGGTGCGGCAGCAGGTCCTTGATGTAGAGCACGCCGCGCATGTTGTCCTCGTTTTCCTGATAGACGGGAATGCGACTGTAGTTGTTCTCCACAATACATTTCAGCACATCAGCAAAACTGCAACTGATGTCGAGGTCGACGATGTCCTGACGACTGGTCATCACCTCCTTTGCCGTCTCGTCGCCAAACCTGATGATGCCTTTCAGCATGCTCTGCTCGTCTTTGATGTCGTTCTTGTCGGTAAGCTCCAGCGCCTGCTCCAGATCATCCACACTCAACACATGGTTCTCCTTCTGCACCACCTTCTCTGCCAAGATGCCACTACGCAGCAACACCGTCTCAAGAGGCCAGAAGAGGCTACGCATGATCATGATGCCTCCCACCGAGCGACGACAGAAGCCAAGCGGATTCTGACGGCTGAACACCTTCGGCATAATCTCGCCGAAGAGCAGCAGAAGGAACGTCAGCAGCACGGTTATGCACAAAAACTGCAGCCACACAGCGTTGCCAAAGTTGATGAGCTGTCCAAAGATATAATTGCACAGCATGATGATGGTCACGTTGACGAGGTTGTTGGCAATGAGAATGGTTGCCAACGTGCGCTCACTGTCATCACGCAGCAGCTGTATCTTCTTGTCGCGCGACGACTTAGAGGAGTTAAGTTCAGAGATGTCGCTTGGCGACAAACTGAAAAATGCTATCTCTGAGCCACTGGCAAAGCCAGAGAGACCCAGCAGCACCAAGGTGAGCACACAGGCCACAGCCACACCAACAGACATGGTGCCGAAGCTCACCTCGGAAAATGAATTTATAAGATAATCTATTGTTGTCATGATGATAAAAAATAAAGCCAAAGCCCCACCCCCGCGCCGCTTCGCGGCTAACCCCTCCCCTTAGGGAGGGGAGTAGAATGCCTTGGCTATTGAAAGCCCCTCCCCCGCATACCTTTTAAAAAGGCTATAGGATTTTCGTTTTTCTCTTTTCCCTCAAACAGCCTTGGCTATAGGATTTTTCACTTTTCGTTTTTCTCTTTTCCCTTAAACTGGCGCCAGCCCTTTTTACCTTTTTACCTTTTTACTTTTTTACCTTTAAAACGGCAGGTTCGAGTCGTCGGTTTCGGGTTCTGTTTGTGCTGATGTTGAAGGCTGTGATGCTGCAGGCTGAGCAGCCTGTGGTGCTGCGGCTTGACCGCCAGCAGGTTTGGGCGTAAGCAGCTCCATGTTGTCGGCATAAATCTCGGTGATATATTGGCGCTGTCCCTTACGGTCATCGTAGCTACGATAGCGCACCTTACCCTCAATGAACACCTTGTCGCCCTTGTGAAGATAGCGTTCGGCAATCTTGGCAAGATTCTTCCATAACACGATGTTGTGCCAGTCGGTACGGTCGGGCACCTGTGTGCCGTTGGGCAGCGTGTAGCCACGTTCGGTTGTGGCAAGCGGAAACTGTGCCACCGCTTGGTCAGCATCATAATAGCGCACCACGGGGTCTTTGCCGAGGTTGCCAATAAGCATCACTTTGTTCATAATCGTAAGAATTTATAAAAAACACAAAGTGCATGAGCCTGCAACGTTGGCCGTCTGTTCTTTGGAGCGGCCGCGATGCAGGCACATGCACATGCTTTGTTTACATTTATTTATTTCCACATTCCAAGATACTTGAAATGGAAGTTTTTTCCTTTAGCCGAAGGAAACTGCGATCGTGTGTCGACACGCCCACGCAGATGATCAACGATGCGGTTGTAGCAGTCGATGCCCGACATTGCCTTACACTGCACCACGAAATGGGTGTCACGATACTCGTGCTTGCCTGTTGCAGGAATCATAACCACACGTTTGAAGTCGAGCGCACCCTCATACCATCCCGGACGTTCCTCGTTAAGACGTGTTATGACGTTTGTTGTGAGGTCGCGCTTATCCATGACAGGAGCGTTCTGCTGAGGCATGGTGTGCAACGCCTTCTTCTGCTTGAAGTCGAGCATTGTGGCTGCCGTGGTCTTGATGATAATGAAATAGACGCGCTGACGCACCTTATATCTCTTGGGGTAGAAAACATCACTGGCCACATAATCGCGGATGTCGTTCTCGATATTAGCATTCATCCCTATTTCGGGTATGGAACGTAAAAAATCAATTGCGTCATCTACATTATGAACCAATGTTTCCTTATCAAAATATCGTAAATATAAATTCATCGGAAAAATAATGTCTTTCTGTGGAAAAATAATAAAAAATTTGAGCGGAAAACGGGACTCGGACCCGCGACCCCAACCTTGGCAAGGTTGTGCTCTACCAACTGAGCTATTTCCGCAAGATTTCTTATTTCTAAGAAGCATCTCTCTTGATTGCGGTTGCAAAGGTAGCACATTTTTCTGAACCCACAAACTTTTTCGATGTTTTTTTTCATTTTTTCTTCAAAAAAGTTGATTTTTCTTGAAAAAGAGGGTCAAAACGGGGTTTTTGGCCCTCTTTTCCGCCCTTTTTGAAGTGTTTTCATCGAAAACGGCGTTCGTCTTGCTTCAAAGACCTCAATCCATGCGCGACAGATAATCGTCGGGTGAGAAGCGTCGCAACACCTCCAGTTGGTCTGTTCCCTCATGAACCATGGCTATGACGGGGTGTGAAATGCCATTAAAGGTGTTCGTCTTGACGGTGGTGTAATGGATCATATCTTCAAAAATGACGTTCTCGCCTATCTGCAACTCATGGTCGAAGCGCCATGAACCCATAAAATCGCCGGAAAGACAACTGTTGCCGCCGAGCCTATATATATAATAAGGTGGGAGGGGAGAATTTTCTGCATCAGAAGAAACAGCTCCCGACACATCCTCCACCGTCTCTGCCCCACGCACAGCCGGCATGTAGGGCATCTCAAGGCAGTCGGGCATGTGGCAAGTGAAGCTCACGTTAAGGATGGCGGTGCGTATGCCGCGGTTCTCAACAATGTCTACCACCTGCGACACCAGCGGTCCCGTCTGCCAAGCGAAGGCGCTGCCGGGCTCCAGCACCACCTTAAGCCACGGGTAGCGACGGCGGAACCCTTGCAACAGGTTGACGAGACGCTCCACGTCATAGTCGGCACGGGTCATGAGGTGACCGCCGCCAAAGTTTATCCACTTCAGCTGAGGGAACCACTTCGCAAACTTTTCCTCTATATGTGCGAGTGTGCGCTCAAACACATCCGATCCACTCTCGCAATGGCAATGGCAGTGGAAGCCGTCGATATCCTCGGGCAACTGATCCGGCAACTGATCGGCGGTGACGCCAAAGCGTGTGCCGGGAGCACAGGGGTTGTACAGGTCGGTGCCGACCTCCGAATATTCGGGATTCACACGCAGACCCATGCTCACCGCTGCGTTCTCCTCCTTCACGCGGTTGTGCAGACGGTCATACTGAGACAGCGAGTTAAACGTCAGATGACTGGAGCAGCGTGCTATCTCACCGATTTCGTCGTCGGTATAGGCTGGCGAGTAAGTGTGGGCAGGGCGTCCAAACTTATGATACGCCATGAGCGCTTCTGACAACGAGCTGGCCGTCGTGCTGTTTATATACTCGCGAAAGATGGGGAACGTCTTCCACAGGGCGAACGCCTTGAAGGCAAGGATAATCTCCACGCCAGCACGGTCGGCCACGCTCTTTATAAGGGCGAGGTTACGGCGCAGACGCTTTTCTTCAAGCACATACATGGGTGTGCTTATTTGGGCAAAGGTGTCGGTGTTTACTTTCATAAATGCAAAATTAGGGAAAAAATCCGAGCACTTTCAATATTTTTATATAATTTTGCAATTCAATACTGCTGAATTTCAGTTAACAAGCAAAGCAACAAGATAAACAAATATGGCAAGAAAAAAGAAACCGCTACCCATACTGGAGAACATCACAATAGAAGACATTGCCGCCGAAGGCAAATCGCTCGCAAGGGTGAACGACATGGTGGTGTTCGTGCCCTTCGCCGTGCCCGGCGACGTGGTGGACCTGCAGGTGCGCAAGAAAAAACACCATTACTGCGAGGCAGAGGTTATACGTTTTATAAAAAAGAGCGAGAAGCGCACAGAGCCGATGTGTCAACATTTTGGCGTGTGCGGAGGCTGCAAGTGGCAGAACCTGCCTTACGAGGAGCAGCTCAAAGCCAAGCAGAAGCAGGTGCATGACCAACTCACACGCATAGGCAAGGTTGAGCTGCCCGAGTTCAGACCCATCATGGGCAGCGTGAAGACTCGCGAGTATCGTAACAAGCTCGAGTTTGGTTGCTGCAACAAGCGCTGGCTCACACGCGAGGAGGTGGCGGCAGGAACGGCCTACGACAACATGAACGGCATTGGCTTCCACATCACGGGGGCTTTCGACAAGATTCTGCCGATAGAGAAATGTTGGCTCATGGACGACCTCCACAACCGCATACGCAACTCCATACGCGACTATGCCTTCAACACCGGCATGACCTTCTTCGACCTCAGACAGCAGCACGGACTCTTGCGCGACATCATGATACGCAACTCGAACACGGGCGAGTGGATGGTGCTCATACAGTTCCACTACGACGAGGAGGGCGACGAGCAGCGCGCCAAGGGTCTGCTGCAGCACATCGCCGACAAGTTCCCCGAGATAACATCGCTCATGTACGTCGACAACCAGAAGTGCAACGACACATTCGGCGACCTCGACCTCTCTGTGTTCAAGGGCAACGACCACATCTTCGAGACGATGGAGGACCTGCGCTTCAAGGTCGGTCCGAAGAGTTTCTACCAGACCAATACGGAGCAGGCTTATCACCTCTATTCGGTGGCTCGCAACTTCGCCAAGCTCACCGGCGACGAACTGGTGTACGACCTCTATACCGGTACGGGCACCATCGCCAACTTCGTGGCGCGTCAGGCACGCGAGGTTATCGGCATCGAGTACGTTCCGGAGGCTATCGAGGACGCAAAGGTGAACTCTCAGGTGAACAACATCGGCAACACCAAGTTCTACGCCGGCGACATGAAGGACATTCTCAACGACGAGTTCATCGAGAAGCACGGACGCCCCGACGTAATCATCACCGACCCACCACGCGCCGGTATGCACCAGGACGTGATAGACACCATCCTGCGCGCTCACCCGAAGCGCATCGTCTACGTCAGCTGCAACCCGTCTACGCAGGCACGCGACCTGCAGGCGCTCGATGTGGCGTACAAGGTGATGGCGGTGCAGCCGGTGGACATGTTCCCGCATACGCCGCACGTGGAGAACGTAGTTCTTTTGGAAGAAAAACTGTAAAAATCAAAACTCATAATGAAAACATTAGCAACTCTCGCACTCGCCGCTCTCACTTTCGGCAGTGTGTCAGCACAAGAGAAAGAAGCTAAGCTGAAGGTGCTCAGCGACATCAAGTTCAGCGGTTACATCATGTCGCAGTATCAGTACAGCGACAAGGAAAGCAACAAGGGCGAAAAGGATATCAACTCGTTCAACATCCGTATGGTGCGTATGGCGCTCGAAGGACGACTCGCAGGCGACTTCTACTGGAAGGCGCAGCTACAGGTGAACGGCAACACGTCGAACCTCACCGTGTCGCCACGAATGGTCGACGCGTTCGCCGAGTGGCAGAAATACGACGCCTTCAAGGTGAAGGCGGGTCAGTTCAAGCGTCCGTTCACCTTCGAGAACCCCATGCACCCCATTACTCAGGGCTTCATGAGCTACTCGCAGAACGTCACTAAGCTCGCCGGATTCAGCGACCGCAACGGCGAACACTCAAGCAACGGACGCGACATCGGCGTACAGCTGCAGGGCGATCTGCTCAAGGCCGCCGACGGACACCACTACCTCCACTATCAGGTGGGCGTCTTCAACGGTCAGGGCACTAACATGAAGGATGTAGACCAGCGCAAGGACGTAATCGGCGGCGTATGGGTGGCTCCCGTGAAGGGCCTGCGCATCGGCGCCTTCGGCTGGACCGGTTCGTATGCTCGCAAGGGCACATGGACGGAGGTAGACGCTAACGGCGTGGAGCAGACTAAGAACGGCGTGCGCTCGCTCGAGAAGAACCGCTATGCCATCAGCGCCGAGTATGCAGCTCACGACTGGACCGTACGTTCGGAGTACATACACAGTCAGGGCTACGGCTTCAAGACATCTAACGCTTCGGGCAAGGAGACCGACTGCACTATCAACTACGCTGCTGGCGACAAGGCTGACGGTTTCTACGCGCTCATGATTGCGCCAGTTATCAGCAAGAAACTCTATGCAAAGGCTCGCTACGACATCTACCGTCCGCAAGCCGATTGGCACACATCGAAGACTCAGTACGAGATCGGTGCTAACTACTGGATTGGCAAGCACGTCATGGTGGCTGCCGAATACGCGCGCGTCAACGACCGCAGTCTGAACAAGTCGAACTATAACATGTTCGACCTGCAGCTCGACGTGAAGTTCTAAACGCCACACGGCCTTAAACGCTTTTCTTGATTTGTCAAACAATTAAAAAAAATCTCATACGATGCCAGAACATAAACACAAGCACAGCCGCAGACAGCGCCGCGACGATATAGACATCTTCCGCGAGAACAACCTAAACGCTATACACAGAAGGAAGCAGTACGCACGAATAATGTTCGTCGTGGTGTCGATAATCGCCGCTCTCATGCTGGCGCTGGTATACGCTGCCTACTTCCTCGACAAATAAGAAACTCTCACCCCGTATAACTTTTAAAAACTGACACTACAAAGATGACAAACAAATCATTAGCAGCCCTCTTCTTCGGCTGCATCCTTACAGCCTCTGCCGCTTCTGCGCAGTCGCTGCTCCCAAAGCCGCAGTCGTTCGTTGCGGGCAAGGGCGCGTTCAGCACCAACGCAAAGCTGAAGGTTGTCAACGAGGTTGGCGCCGAGGCAGAGAACATCTACTCGAAACAGTTCACAGCCAACACCGCAGACGACGCTCGTCAGGTGGTGCGCTTCACACGTCTCGACGGCGCTTCATCGCCCGAGGCTTACCGCCTCCACGTCACTAAGGACACGCTGCTCATCAGCGCCGCTTCTGCCGACGGCTTCCGCTTCGCTTGGCAGACCATAAACCAGCTGAAGCAGAAGAACGCCGTCATGGCATGCGACGTCGTTGACGCTCCGGCTTTCAAGTGGCGCTCGCTCATGCTCGACGTGTCGCGCCACTTCCAGCCCATTTCGTTCCTCAAGAAGCAGATCGACGTCATGGCGCAGTACAAGTTCAACCGACTCCATCTTCACCTCACCGACGCTGCCGGATGGCGCATCGAGATTAAGCGCTACCCGCGCCTCACCGAGTTCGCTGCGTGGCGCGAAGGAAAGACATGGAAGGAGTGGAGCAAGCTCGGATGCAAGTATATGCAGGAAGGCGAAGCTGGCGCTTACGGCGGCTACCACACCCCCGACGCGCGGCGCGCCCCCCCGGGCGCCGCCCCCCGGCCTGGCATCACCATCGTGCCAGAAATAGAGATGCCGGGACACTCGGCTGAGGTGCTCACCGCCTACCCCGAACTCTCTTGCACGCACGAACCCTACAAGCAGATGGACTTCTGCCCGGGCAGCGTCGCTACATACGACTTCCTCGAGAACGTGCTGAAAGAGGTGATGGACATCTTCCCCTCTAAGTACATCCACGTCGGTGGCGACGAGGCAGACAAGGCTTCATGGCCTTCTTGTCCGCTCTGCCAGCTGAAGATGAAGGAGCTGGGAACAGACAAGGACGGTCTGCAGGCGCACCTCATCGCCCACTTCGGCAAGTTCCTCACCGAACACGGACGACAGCTCGTAGGTTGGGACGAAGTGATTGCGGGCAACCTCGCCCAGAACACCACCGTAATGGTTTGGCGCGGTCTCGAAAAGGCGCAAGAGGCCATCGACCACGGCTACGACGTAGTGCTCTCGCCCAGCGGCTACTGGTATCTCGACTACTATCAGGACGCACCAGATACTCAGCCCGAGGCTATCGGCGGCTTCCTTCCGCTCGAAAAGGTATACAGCTATGTGCCTGGCGGCACCCTGCCAGAAGACGTACGCAACAAGATCACCGGTGTGCAGGCTAACCTCTGGACCGAATACGTGCCTACAGCAGAGCATGTAGAGTATATGCTCTATCCGCGTGCTCTGGCTATCGCCGAAATCGGATGGAACGGCACAAAGACCAAGAACTACCCCGAGTTCCGCAAGCGTGCCATCGTCGAGTGTGAGCGTCTGCACAAGCAGGGCGTCAACACCTTCGACCTCAAGAAGGAGCGCGGCGAACGCCCAGAGTCGTTCAAGACTACCAAGCACAAGGCGCTCGGTTGCAACATCACCTTCAACCACCGCTACGAGGACAAGTACAAGGCGCAGGGCGACAAGACTCTCGTAGACGGACAGCACGGCGGATGGACATACGGCGACCAGAAATGGCAGGGCTTCCTCGGCAATAAGGGCTACTGTCTCGACCTCACCATCGACCTCGGCAAGGTGCAGAAGATTTCGTCTGTGGCTGCCGACTTCATGCAGGCGTACGGCGCATGGGTGTTCTTCCCGTCTGAGTACAAGATTTCGTTCAGCGAGGACGGCAAGAACTTCAAGGAGGTCTACAGCAAGTCTACTCCCGTTGACCGCGACATACAGCTCGGCTTCCGCAACTTCGCATGGAAGGGCAAAGCCAGCACACGCTATATCCGAGTGCAGGGCAGCACTACCGAGGACGGTGGATGGCTCTTCACCGACGAAATCGTCGTGAAGTAAGCGTAGGAGCCTACCCCGTAGGAGGCTACGGCATTCCTGCCGTAGCCACACACCCACACACACCACAATTACAGCCACAAAGAAAATCCGCTTAATCCGCTTAATCCGTTGTTAAACAACCTCAACCAAACAACCGATTAACCCGATTAAACGGATTTTTTCATCCCAACTCCAAAAAAAAACTTAAAACTATAATCCGCAAAACGAAACGTTTCGCCATTCCAGAACGAGCCGTCTATTTTCTT
>ERZ859732.893-NODE-893-length-10964-cov-3.667156_pt1 | contig 10964 bp, 9 predicted proteins | sample MGYA00510123_ERZ859732 | MGnify/ENA primary metagenome ERZ859732 (study PRJEB30046, sample SAMN00715133) | human gut metagenome | study: EMG produced TPA metagenomics assembly of the A metagenome-wide association study of gut microbiota in type 2...
TCCGCCATTGGCAACGCAAGGCACAACGGCGTAAAGAACGCCCGCTTCTTTGCCGCCGACGCCACACGCTGGATTGGCGAAGCGGCCGCAGCAGGGGAGAAGGCAGACGTGATCTTTATGGACCCCCCGCGCGAGGGCTCCACCCCGGAATTTCTTGCCAGCGTGGCCCGCATGGCACCGAAGCGGGTGGTCTATGTCAGCTGCAACCCCGTCACCCTCGCCCGCGACCTTGCCACCCTGACAAAGCTGGGCTATAAGGCCGAGGGCTTTACCCCGGTGGATATGTTCCCGCATACGGAGCACGTCGAAGCGATAGTTTCGCTACAAAGAGAAATCTAGTAGAAATCCTCCGTTTTACGTTATTTTCTCGTCACGTTGTGTTCGATGGCGAGGGCGATAAACTCCGCAACAAACGCATTGAAAATCACATTACTGTTTCGGTGGTAATTGATATGGAGTGCGGAAACACAAAGAATTGAATATCTAACAATCGGCATAGCCGCAGACTTTCACAAAAAGCCTGCGGCTTTTTCTTTGCCCAAAAACAGAAAGGAGGCATCCGTGAAATGGCAGTTTTTCGGGTAGAAAAGAACAGCGGCTACACGGTCATGTCAAACCACCACCTGCGGAACCGGGCCTTGTCCCTGAAAGCCAAAGGCTTACTCTCCCAAATGCTCTCCCTGCCGGAAGATTGGGACTACACCCTGCAAGGGCTGGCCCGTATCAACCGGGAAAGCATCGACGCGATACGGCAGGCTATCCGGGAACTGGAACAGGCAGGCTACATCCAGCGTTCCAGAGAACGGGACGAGAAAGGACGGCTGCGCGGTGCAGACTATGTGATCTTCGAGCTGCCGCAGCCTGTTCCTGCATCGGTTTCACCTACATTGGAAAATCCAACGTTGGAGAATCCCACGCAGGAAAACCCTACGTTGGAAAATCCAATGCAATTAAATAAAGATAAACTAATTACAGAAAAACAAAAGAAAGAGGGATTAAATACCGATTCCATTCCTATCCATTCCCCAAACCCCTTGCCTTTGGACGAGGACGAGGCAGCGGCACCGCCGCCGGAACGGACAGGAAGCCGAAAGGAAACGGCCTATCAAATCTACCGGGACCTGATTTTGGAGAACATCGAGTATGACACCCTCACCCAGAATCCCCGGATAGACCGGGAACAGCTGGACGAAATCGTGGACATCCTGCTGGAAACGGTCTGCACTTCCCGCAAGTCCATCCGGGTGGCCGGGGACGATTACCCGGCAGAGTTGGTCAAGGCGAAATTCTTGAAGCTGGACAGCCATCACATCGAGTTCGTCATGGACTGCCTGCGGGATAACACCACCAAAGTCCGTAACATCAAGCAATACCTGCGGGCCATGCTGTTCAATGCCCCCAGCACCATCAACAGCTACTATGCGTCCCTTGTGGCGCACGATATGGCGCAGCCCGATTGGGGCCGCCCGCCCAACACCTGACCGAAAGGAGTACCCATCCATGAGAACCCTTTACCTGCGGCGGCTGGTGGTTCCACCTTAGCTGCCGCTTTTCCGACTACCTGCCAAGGAGGAATGCTGAATGCAGGAAGAAGTCACCCAGAAAACCATTGCCCTGTCCATGAAAACGGGCAAGCTCACCGCCCAAGCCCTGCAAACTGCGTTGAAAAAATACTTGCAGCACCGGGCCAAGGGACCAAAGTTGCACCACGGCAGGCAAAGCCTGAAACAGCTGAAAGCCCACGGCGCGGCCCTGACCAACATTGAAGTCACGGAAGCGAACATCGGGGCGTTCAAGCCCTGCGCCAAGAAGTACGGCGTGGACTTCACCTTGCGTAAGGACAAGACCACCCAGCCGCCCCACTACATCGTGATCTTCAAGGCCAAGGATGCAGACAATCTGGAACAGGCGTTCCGGGAGTTCACGGCCAAAACGCTCTCCAAGAAGCAGCGGCCCTCTATCCGCAAGGTGCTGGCAGTAGCCAAGCAGAAAGCCGCCCAGCAGCCGAAACGTGCGAAGGAAAAAATCAAGCAAAGGGGGCTGGAACGATGAAGCCTGAACTGAAAAGGCTGCTGGTGCTGAATCTGCCATATCTGCTGTTCATGTACCTGTTCGCCAAATGCGGGCAGGCATACCGTCTGGCGGCGGGCGTGGATGCTTCGGCAAAGCTGCTCCACCTAACGGGCGGCATCTCCGCCGCCTTTGCAAATCCGCTGCCAAGCCTGCACCCGTTTGACCTGTGCGTGGGCGTTGTTGGTGCGTTGGCCGTCCGGCTCATCGTGTACAGCAAGGGCAAGAACGCCAAGAAGTACCGCAAGGGTGAGGAATACGGTTCTGCCCGGTGGGGCACCGCCAAAGACATTGCCCCGTACATCGACCCCAAGTTTGAAAACAACATCCTGCTGACCCAGACCGAACGCCTGACCATGACCGGGCGGCCAAAAGACCCCAAGACGGCCCGGAACAAGAATGTGCTGGTGATCGGCGGCTCCGGCAGCGGCAAGACCCGCTTCTATGTGAAGCCCAACCTCATGCAATGCTTTCCCACTTCCGACTATCCAACTTCATTCGTGGTCACAGACCCGAAAGGCACACTGGTTCTGGAAACGGGCCAAATGTTCCAGCGGGCAGGCTACCGGGTGAAAATCCTGAACACGATAAACTTTTCCAAGTCCATGAAGTACAACCCCTTTGTCTACATCCACTCGGAAAAAGACGTGCTGAAGCTGGTAAATACGCTTATTGCCAACACCAAAGGCGAGGGTGAAAAATCGGCAGAAGATTTTTGGGTGAAGTCGGAACGGCTGTTCTACACCGCGCTTATCGGCTACATCTGGTACGAGGCCCCGGCAGAGGAAATGAACTTCACCACCCTGCTGGAAATGATAAACGCCAGTGAAGCCCGTGAAGATGACCCGGAGTTTCAAAGCCCAGTGGACCTCATGTTTGAACGGCTGGAACAGAAAGACCCGGACCACTTCGCCGTCCGGCAGTACAAAAAGTTTTTGCTGTCGGCGGGCAAGACCCGTTCCTCCATCCTGATAAGCTGCGGTGCCCGTTTAGCCCCATTTGACATCCGGGAGGTGCGGGAACTGATGGAGGACGATGAAATGGAGCTGGACACCATCGGGGATGAAAAGACGATTCTGTTTTTGATTATGAGCGACACGGATACCACGTTCAACTTCATTCTCGCCATGCTCCAAAGCCAGCTTATCAACCTGCTGTGTGACCGTGCAGATGATAAATACGGCGGTCGGCTGCCTGTCCATGTACGGCTGATTCTGGACGAGTTCGCCAACATCGGGCAGATTCCCAACTTCGACAAGCTGATCGCCACCATCCGCAGCCGGGAAATCTCGGCATCCATCATTTTGCAGAGCCAGTCGCAGCTAAAAGCCATCTACAAGGATGCGGCCGAAATCATTTCGGACAACTGCGATTCTGTTCTCTTTTTGAGTGGGCGGGGCAAGAATGCCAAAGAGATCTCCGATGCGCTGGGGAAAGAGACCATCGACAGTTTCAACACCAGTGAAAACCGGGGTTCTCAAACCTCCCACGGACTGAACTATCAAAAATTAGGAAAGGCGTTGATGTCAGAGGACGAAATCGCAATCATGGACGGCGGCAGGTGCATCTTGCAGCTGCGAGGCGTGAGGCCGTTCTTCTCGGAGAAGTTCGACATCACAAAGCACCCGCACTACAAGTACCTTGCAGACGCGGACAAGAAAAACACCTTTGATGTGGACAGGTCCTTATCCACCCTGCGCCGGAAGCGGCAGCAGGTAGTCGCACAGGACGAAAGTTTTGACCTGTACGAAATCGACCTGTCGGATGAAAATGCAGCCGAATAATTTTATTTTTGAGTGCCGCAGAACAAGCGGCAGAAAGTGAGGACCTTATGGAATTTTTCAACAGCGCAGTCGATACTTTGCAGACGATCGTGGTCGGTCTGGGCGGTGCCCTGTGTGTCTGGGGCGGCATCAACCTGTTGGAGGGCTATGGACAGGATAACCCCGGCAGCAAGAGCCAGGGCGTGAAGCAGCTGGTCGCGGGCGGCGGCGTTGCCCTGATCGGCGTGACCCTTGTCCCGCTGCTGTCCGGGCTGCTGGGCTAAGTCCTGCATCGCTGCCCACAATTTTCCGAACAACTAACACTTAAAATCCTACTCCGCGCTCTCCCTCACACATGGGGAGGGCGCGGGAAAGGAGGTATCTTTGCTTGATTAGTGAGATCATCGAGAAATGGATAAAAGGCATTTTGATAGATGGCATCACGGGCAACCTCTCCGGCCTGTTCGATAACGTGAACGCCAAGGTGGGCGAAATCGCTTCGGATGTCGGCTCTACCCCGCAGGCGTGGAACAGCGGCATTTTCAATATGCTGCGCAGTCTTTCCGAAACGGTGGTGCTGCCCATTGCAGCGGCTATCCTTGCCCTTGTGATGTGCCATGAGCTTATCCAGATGATTACCGAAAAGAACAATATGCACGACTTTGACACCTCCATGTTCTTCCGCTGGATTTTCAAGTCTGCTTTTGCCATCCTCATTGTCAGCAACACATGGAATATCGTCATGGGCGTGTTCGATGCCACCCAGAGCGTTGTCAACCAAAGCTCCGGCGTTATCATCGGTGAAACATCCATCCACTTTGACCGCCTGATACCCGGACTGGAATTTCAGCTGGAAAGCATGACCATTGGCAGTCTGCTCAGCCTGTGGTTCCAGACCCTTGTGGTGGGCCTGACCATGAACATCCTTTCCATCTGCATCTTCCTTGTGACCTACGGCCGCATGATCGAGATTTATGTTGTGACCGCACTGGGGCCTATCCCGCTGGCGACCATGGGCAGCAGCGAGTGGCGCAGCACCGGGCAGAACTACTTGAAGTCTTTGCTGGCACTGGGTTTCCAAGCGTTCCTGATTATGATTGTCGTGGGCATTTACGCGGTGCTGATACGCAACATTTCAGGCGCAGCGGACATTGCCGGGGCCATCTGGGGCTGCATGGGCTACACCGTGCTGCTCTGCTTCTGTCTGTTCAAGACCGGCAGCATCAGCAAATCCGTGTTCGGTGCCCATTGAGAAAGGAGCGTTTGAATGGCGTATGTGACCGTTCCCAAAGATTTGACCCATGTAAAATCCAAAGTCTTATTCGGGCTGACCAAGCGGCAGTTGGTCTGCTTCGGCGGTGCGCTTTTAACGGGCGGACCGCTTTATTTTTTGGCCCGGAACTATCTTTCCAACAGTGCAGCGGCCCTGCTGATGATTTTTGCCATGCTGCCGGGGCTGCTGTTCGCTCTGTTTGAGCGGCACGGCCAGCCCCTTGAAGTAGTGATTCAGCAAATGATTCAGTGCTGCTTTATCCGTCCCAAGGAAAGGCCCTATCAGACCAACAATGCTTACGCCGCCCTTGTGCGGCAATACCAAATGGAACAGGAGGTAAAGGCCATTGTCCAGAAAAACGATACCCCGCGAAACCGAAAAGCCCAAAAAGCTCACCCGCGCCCAGAAAAAAGAAATTGATGCTGTTCTCCGCAAGTACAAGGGTGACGGCAAGCCCCGCACGGCACAGGCCACCATCCCGTATGAGGCCATCTACCCGGACGGTGTGTGCCGCATTGACCGACGCACATTCTCCAAGTGCATTGCCTTTGAGGACATCAGTTATCAGCTGGCCCAGCCGGAAACAAGAACCGCCATCTTTGAACACCTGTGCGACCTCTACAACTATGTGGATGCTTCCATCCATGTGCAGCTTTCGTTTTTGAATCGCAAGGTTGACCCGGTGCAGTACGCAAAAAGTTTTGAGATCGCACCGCAGGGGGATGATTTTGACGACATCCGCGCCGAGTACACCGCCATCCTGCAAAAGCAGCTTGCCAGCGGAAACAACGGCATTGTCAAAACCAAATATCTGACGTTCACCATCGATGCCGACAGCTTGAAAACAGCACGGTCACGGCTGACGCGCATTGGTCTTGACCTGCTGGGCTATTTCAAGACCATGGGCTGCGTGGCGCACGTCATGGATGGGCGGGAACGTTTGGAGGTGCTGCACGGCATCTTCCACCCGGACGGCGAACCGTTCCGCTTTGACTGGGACTGGCTGGCACCCTCCGGCCTGTCTACCAAGGATTTTGTGGCCCCGTCCTCCCTCTGTTTCGGTACGGCCAAAACCTTTGGTTTGGGCGGCAAGTATGGAGCTGTGAGCTTTTTACAAATCCTTGCGCCGGAACTTTCGGACGAAATGCTGGCCGACTTCCTCAAAACGGAAAGCGGGATTCTCGTCAATCTCCATGTGCAGGCCATCGACCAGACCGAGGCCATCAAAACCATCAAACGGAAAATCACAGACCTTGATGCTATGAAGATTCAGGAACAGAAAAAGGCTGTCCGTTCCGGGTACGACATGGATATCCTCCCCAGCGACCTTGCCACCTACGGCGAGGATGCCAAAAAGCTGCTGAACAAATTGCAGACCCGGAACGAACGGCTTTTCATGCTGACTTTTTTAGTGCTGAATGTGGCCGACACCAAGCAAAAGCTGGGCAACGATGTGTTCCAAGCCGCAGGTGTGGCCCAGAAATACAACTGTTCCCTTGTCCGGCTGGACTACCAGCAGGAACAGGGCCTTGTGTCCAGCCTGCCGCTTGGCATCAACCAGATAAAAGTTCAGCGCAGCCTCACCACCTCCAACGTGGCGGTGTTCGTGCCCTTTGTGACGCAGGAGCTTTTCCAGAGCGGTGCGGCCATGTACTACGGCATCAACGCAAAATCCCACAACATGATCATGCTGGACCGCAAGCAGGCCCGGTGTCCCAACGGCTTGAAGCTGGGCACGCCCGGCAGCGGCAAATCCATGAGTTGCAAGTCCGAAATCGTCAGTGTGTTTTTAACGACTGCTGACGATATTTTTATTTCAGACCCAGAGGCCGAGTATTATCCGCTGGTCAAGCGGCTGCATGGGCAGGTCATTAAACTTTCGCCCACCAGCAAGGACTATGTGAATCCTCTGGACATCAACCTGAATTATTCCGAAGATGACAGCCCGCTAGCCTTGAAATCAGATTTTGTGCTGTCGTTCTGTGAACTGGTCATGGGCGGCAAAACAGGTCTGGAAGCGATTGAACGCACCGTGATAGACCGTGCCGTGAAAGCTATCTACCGCCCCTATCTGGCGAATCCCTGCCCGGAGAATATGCCGATTTTGTCTGACCTCCACCAAGCCCTGCTCGACCAGCACTTGCCGGAAGCGGACCGGGTGGCGCAGGCATTAGACCTGTATGTGTCCGGCTCGCTGAATGTGTTTAATCACAAAACGAATGTGGACATCCACAACCGGCTCGTGGCCTTTGACATCAAAGAGTTAGGCAAGCAGTTAAAAAAATTGGGGATGCTCATTATCCAAGACCAGATATGGGGCCGTGTTACCCAGAACCGCAGCCAAGGCCGGGCCACATGGTATTTTGCAGACGAGTTCCACCTTTTGCTGAAAGAGGAACAGACCGCCGCGTACAGTGCCGAGATTTGGAAGCGCTTCCGCAAATGGGGCGGCGTGCCCACAGGTGCCACCCAAAATGTGAAGAACCTTCTTTCTTCCCCGGAGATCGAGAACATTCTGGAAAACAGCGACTTCATCACGCTGCTGAATCAGGCATCCGGCGACCGCAAAATCCTTTCGGAACGGCTGAACCTCTCCGCAGACCAGCAGAAGTACATCGACAATTCCGAACCGGGCGAAGGACTGCTGATTTTTGAAAATGTGGTGCTGCCGTTTTCCAATCCCATTCCGAAAAACACCCAGCTTTATAAAATCATGACCACCCGGCTCAACGAGGTAGTGGAGCTATGAGCTTAACGCATTTTAGCTTGTTTTCCGGCATCGGCGGCATTGACCTTGCCGCAGAAGCGGCGGGTTTTACTTCGGTCTGTCAATGCGAGTGGGCGGCCTTTCCCGCCGCTGTTCTGGCAAGCCACTGGCCGGAGGTGCCCCGTTTTCAGGACATCACCACAGTAACAAAGGAGGCTTTCTTTGAAAAAACAGGACTTCGCACCGTCACCCTCATTTCAGGCGGCTTCCCGTGCCAGCCGTTCTCCACCGCAGGGCGGCAGCGCGGCTTCCACGATGAACGCTACCTGTGGCCCGAAATGCTGCGGGTTATCCGGGAATTGCAGCCCCGTTGGGTGCTTGGAGAAAATGTTGCTGGCTTCCTCCGTATGGGGCTCGACAAAACGCTCATTGACTTGGAGCAGGCAGGTTACGATGTTCGGGTTTTCGTATTACCTGCTGCTGCCGTTGGCGCGTGGCACGAACGGAAACGGGTATTCATCATCGGCTCCGCTGCTTCCCACACCCCTTGCCAGCGACACCGGGGATGTGGGCAAGGGGCTGGACATCCAAATCTCTGTGAACGGCAGCTACCGCAAGATGAACAAGGACGGCAAGGCGTGGACGGCGCGGCTTTCCCATGTGGTCTACCGGATAACCCCCACCACGCTGGAAAAGCCCTACCTCAACCCGGACTGGGTAGAGTGGCTGATGGGTTTCCCGCGCAAATGGACGGACATTCCCTTTGGGCCGAAGAACCCGCCGACATCCCGCGCCTGACCGAAGATGTGCCGAACCGCAGCAAGCGGATGAAAACACTGGGCAATGCGGTTTCGCCGCCGCAGGTGTTCCCGATTCTCAAATACATTGCGGACATTGAAACAAGCTGCTGCCCGATGGGAGGTATCATTGCAATCAAGCAGGTTCAGAATCTGGCTTCGGCTATTACCATCGGTCACCTCCGCCAGCATGGCAAGAGCCATATAAATATTAATCGGAGAACAAGCTTTGTTTTCTCCACCGGTTTCACTGAGCAGCTGTGGCACAAGCGTGGACAGATAGCTATCCAGACCATCTCTATAACCATCCGGTTGATTCATCTGTTTTTTGCGATCGGCCCACCATGCATCGTAAACCTTATCAAAACCATCACTGTCAAAGTCACCATTTAATTTCGTATATTTACTTTCATCCGGATACTTTGCCATACTCGGATACTCAGCAGCAACAACTTGATATTTTTCATTTTCCCCTGCCTTCTGCGTACAGGCAGTCAGAGAAATTATATTGATTGAAATAAGTAAAATTGCGATCACTCGTTTCATCACGATACCTCCCTACAGTCGAGTAGACTCACACCTCACAATGTAAGCCCCTCACAGAACCGTACGTGCGGCTTTCCCGCATACGGCTCTTCATAATAATATTTACAGTATCAAAACAGGCTGACATATATCTTTGGCAATGCCAATGGATAGTATTTCAGCATTTCAATGAATCCTTCTCTTGTGTAGCTCTTTCTGTCACTTCGTCTATTCAGCACCTTAAACAGAAGCTCTCTGACTTGCTGTTTGTAATTTGAAATCATTCTGCCATTAAAGCTGATGCCATAGTATCTATAGTGACCGACTAACTTCAGATTAAGCATTCCCATTAGTTTCTTCAACGATTGGTCTCTATTCGCATATAGCCATACTTTAATGTCTCGGATTTTCTGTCTGAATTTCTTAGAGCTTGTCTTTGGCATTATGTACGGCATGCCTTTGCGTGAACGTCCACAGTAGAATGTGAATCCCAAGAAATCAAATGTCTCTAATCTGGTAGACTCACCGCTCTTTTGCTTCGCCCTCGCAATGTAAGCGCCACTTTGCAATAGACGGCTTTTACTTTCCTCTAATTGCAAACCGAACTTTTCCATTCGTTCTTTTAGAAGCTTATAGTAGTTTTCAGCTTCCCATTTGTATTGAAATCCTGCAACAAAATCATCTGCATATACAATTAGAAAGTTATCTCCCTTGCATTCTTTGGTAATAATAAACTTATACCATAGTGTCAATACATTGTGCATATATATGTTTGCTAGGATTGGACTTATGATATTGCCTTGAGCTGAACCTTCTTCATTCACCATAAGTTCACCATTATCCAGCACTCCCACTTTAAGATACTTCTTGACAAGACCAATTATATTGGGGTCTTTAATATAAAGTTTGAGAAACTTGATAATCCATTCATGCTTCATATGGTCGAAGAATCCTTTGATGTCAGCATCCACAATATAGCAGATTTTCGTGTTGTTTAATCTCTTATACAGTTCTTTTATTGCGTTATGACATCCTCGGTTTGGTCTGAATCCGTACATGCAGTTCAGAAATCTCGGTTCATAGATAGCTTCCAATATCTTCTTTAATGCTAATTGGACTATTTTGTCCTCATAGCACGCAATTCCTAATGGTCGAAGTTTTCCATTGCTTTTAGGGATATATACCCTAATTGATGGCTGTGGTTTGTATGATTTTCTTTTCAGTCTTTCTACCAAGTCATCTATGTTTTGCTCCAGATTTCTCTCGTACTCTTTCTTAGTAATCTCATCAACACCGACTGCTTTGTTTCCGTCTAATTCTTTGTGACATTGCAAAAGCATTTCTTTATTGATTAGATGATACAACGATGTGAACTCTGGTCTCGGCGAATTTGCCGATATTTCTGCTATTCTTTCTAATTTTGTTTCCATCAATACCTCCGTCCCTGAGTACGGTTGATGTGTCCTCAGAAAGACCATTATTATGTAGCTCCCTTTCCTCCGTTGGCATTACACAACTTTTTCAGTACTATGAAGCTATCCGACTGCCTACTGTTCTTTTGACATTCTCCTATTTTGCAGTTGTTTGCCATACTTGCAATGGCAAGAAACAATAGGCTCTCCCCAGTTGACTGAATAATCACAATGTAAAACATAAAGTGCTCTTTGACCCCGTAGAAGCAAACCATTTCTCACCAATGCGAATTGATTTGTATTGCTTTCCGTCGGAATTAGAACGTCAGCCTTCTAAATGTCAAATTTCGAGGCTCAATCACACTCTCTATTTTCTCGCTGTCTACGCTTAGCAACTACCATTACTGACAGCCACCC
>ERZ859732.895-NODE-895-length-10961-cov-1.856501_pt1 | contig 10961 bp, 10 predicted proteins | sample MGYA00510123_ERZ859732 | MGnify/ENA primary metagenome ERZ859732 (study PRJEB30046, sample SAMN00715133) | human gut metagenome | study: EMG produced TPA metagenomics assembly of the A metagenome-wide association study of gut microbiota in type 2...
CAAATGCTTTGCCTAATCAGTTTGTGTTGAAACCTACAAATGGAAGTGGAGATGTTGTTATTTGTAAAAACAAGTCACATTTTAATTGGGAGGAAGCTAAAAGAACACTGACAAAATATAGTAAGCGTAGTTTTGCAACAAAGACAAAAGAATGGGCTTATTATGATGTGCCTTTCAGAATTATTGGAGAGAGATTAATAAAAAGTTCAGATGAAAATCAGATAAAAGACTATAAATTTTTCTGTTTTAATGGTGAACCGGAATTCTTATTTGTAGCAAGCGATAGAGGAACAGAGCATCTTAAGTTCGATTTTTTCGATAAGAAATGGAATAGGCTCCCCATTACTAATGCACATGAACATAATATGACTCTAAACAAACCCCAATACTTCAATGAAATGCTTGAAATAGCAAGAAAACTTTCAAAACCATTTCCGCATGTAAGAGTAGATCTTTATGAAGAGGAGAATAAAGTATTTTTTGGAGAACTAACATTTTATCATTTTGGTGGATTTACAAAATTTGAACCAGATGAGTGGGATTACAAATTAGGAGAGTATTTTGATTTGAAATCTATACAGAAAAAACACTAAAGATATCAGGTTCGAACTTTACTTGTTTTGCGTGTTAATTTTACTGTGCACTTGAAATAATGCTCTTTGCTCATCTGTTTGATAATGGTTTGATTCTATACATTTTTACGATAGTCTCAGTCATCTGTGATTCAATCGTGTTCTCAGTATGTGCAAAGTGGTTCTTAAATAAAATCGAAACATTCTTAAAAGAGAGAGTTAGGAGAGTTAATCATGTCTGAAGAAAAGAAGTTAAATGGTACGGTCATCGTCACTTATCGTTGCAATGCGCGTTGCTCTATGTGCAATCGCTATAAAGCGCCTTCCAAGCCGGAAGAGGAAATAAGCATCGAAACCATTAAGAAGCTGCCGAAAATGTACTTCACAAACATCACTGGCGGCGAGCCGTTTATTCGCACTGACCTGAAGGATATCGTGCGTGAACTGTACAAGAAGTCCGACCGTATCGTTATTTCCACTAACGGTTTCTTTACCGATCGTATCGTAGACCTGTGCAAGGAGTTCCCGCAGATCGGTATTCGTATATCTATCGAAGGTCTGGAGCAGACCAATAACGAGATCCGTGGTCTGCAGAATGGCTACCAGCGTGGTTACGGCACACTGAAGAAGCTGCGTGAAATGGGTATGAAGGACGTCGGCTTCGGCATGACTGTTCAGGACAAGAACGCTCCTGACCTGGTTCCTCTGTACAAGATTTCCAATGAGATGGGCATGGAGTTTGCTACTGCCTCTCTGCATAACAGCTTCTACTTTGTTGAGGCAAAGAACATTATCCATGATCGTCCGATGGTTGCTAAGAACTTTGAGAATCTGGTCAACGAACTGCTCCGCAGCAACAGCCCGAAGAAGTGGTTCCGTGCTTACTTTAACCACGGTCTGATCAATTATATCTACGGCCAGAAGCGTCTGCTGCCTTGCGATATGAGCTTCGATACCTTCTTCATCGATCCGTATGGCGATGTTATGCCTTGTAATGGCACCAAGGACAAAGAGGTTATGGGCAACCTGAACAATCAGACTTGGGACGAGCTGTGGAACAGCTCGGAGGCTGAGAAGGTTCGTGCAAAGGTTCGCTGCTGCGACCGTGATTGCTGGATGATCGGTTCTGTCAGCCCGGCTATGCACAAGTATATCTGGAAACCGGCTACCTGGGTTCTGGTTCACAAGTTCAAGACTCTGTTCACCAAGCATCCGTACAGCATGTATGAGCTGAAGATTTGCCGTGATTATCGTGATGGTAAAGTTACTAAAGAGGATCTGGATAAGTGCAGCACCTGCGATATGAACTGCGTGATCAACAACGGTCTGAGTGAAGCTTCTAAGGAGCAGCTGAAGCATAAGACCGGCGAGGAAATCGTGGACGCTGATATCGCACAGCAGATGGAAAAATGATAACTTTGTGTCTAGATAAATATGAAAATTGCGATATTTATAGAGGGAAAGCGTGTAAAAGGTATAATATGAAAAAAGTAGCGATTGTTGCTCAAGGGCTAGGCGATGGCGGTGCTGAAAGAGTTGCTTCAATATTAGCAAATGGATTGTCAAAATACTATACAGTATTATTTGTGGCGGCTTATTCATCGGATAAAGAATATGTCCTAAATGATCATGTTCAGTATACATATATTGATGTTTCTGCTAAGAATGGGATTGAACGTTTGGAAAAACGAAATAAGAGAATTAAGAAGGTTATAAAAGAATTTGGGGCAGATGTAATTATCTCATTTGTGATTAACGAACTGTTATACTGTAATTTAAGTAACGTAGCACCAATTATTTATTCCTTGAGAATAGACCCTGCAAAAGTTTTAAAACAACGTATAAAAGGAAAAATGTGTTTGTTTTTGTATAGACGTGCGAATGCAATAGTTTTTCAGACGAGGGATGCAAAAAAAAGTTTTGAAGAGAAAATTCAAAAAAAGGGGGTTGTTATAGGCAACCCATTAACGAGTGATTTGCCATACTGGAATGGTACTAATTGTAAAAGAGAAATAATTACTGCCTGTAGGTTGACAGAACAAAAAAATATCCCATTGATGCTAGAGGCATTTTCTGAATTCCATAAAACGCATCCGGAATTCAAATTAAAAATATATGGTAAGGGTCCCGAACTTAATAGACTTCTAGGTATGGTAAAATCGTTACAGCTAATGGAGTTCGTTGACTTTCCGGGGCATAGTACTGATATTCATGAAATTATGTCTAACGCAATGATTTTTACTCTGACAAGCGATTATGAGGGACTTTCAAATTCAATGCTTGAAGCATTAGCTATAGGAATACCAACTGTATGTACTGATTGTCCTCCGGGAGGAGCAGCAGAATACATTACAAATGCAGAGAATGGTTTTTTGGTTCCTGTTGGAGGTAAAAAGGAGATAGTGGAAGCTTGGACTAGATTAGCTAAAGATGAAGATTTGAGATGTGCGTTTTCCAAAAAATCTATGACGATTAGAGATGAACTGGAAATGAATAGAATAATTGAGAAATGGCATTTGCTAATCGAAAATAGCTTTGGAGGAAAAAAATAATGAGGCTATATGTAGATGGCGATAAGATTATAACACCAAATACAGTGTTTACCCTATATTTTACTCTAATGTTTTGCCTGTATACAAACACATATGTTCAGTTGATTGCCCAAATAATGTTAATAGCATATGTCTTGATGCCTCTGTTGAAACGTGGCTATGTAAGAAAAAGTGAAATTAGTAATCTTCCTTTTTATATAGGGTGGTACGGAGCTTTTACCGTATTAATGTTTTTGTCAAGAGGTTGGGCATATAGCGTATATAGTGATTCGAAAACGCTGATTACAGTGTTTAGAATATGCATTATGGGATTTGTGATTTTTATATATGCAAATTCTAAAGAGCGAGTAATCTCGATAATGCAGAGCTTTATTATTGCTTGTAGTGTAATGGGAGTAATGGCACTTTTTACGACTATTCTTTCGGGTGGAACGATTGGAACAACTTCTTTTGGTGTTGCAATTGGGCAACACAGAAATCAGATAGGCGCTGTGGCGGCCCCACTATCCGTCTTATGTGCATATTTAAAAAAATACTGGAACATGAAATATGGAAATTTATTGTGTGTATATTTCTTGTTTTTAACTGTCTGCACAGGATCTCGCACATCCATTCTGCAGATTATAGTGATTTATGCAATTTGTATACTGCTAGAGAAAGATGCAAAAGTGGCGATAAAAAAGATTGCACTTGCAGTCCTTGGTATGATAGTAGTTGTATTTTTGGTACAATCAATTCCGTATCTGTATGATATGATTTGGCTTAGAATTGAAAACGCAATTAATACAGTACTTGGTAAAGATTCATCTGATACTAGTGCAATGGGAAGAGATTTCTATAAAGCAATAGCTTTTATCATGTTCAAACAAAAACCATGGATTGGATATGGTGTGGATGGATTTGTTTGCTTTTTACGAGACCATCCTACAATTATGGGTGTGTATATGAAGCCGGTTTATTCTCATTGCAATTATTCAGAGTTGGCTGCAGATTTTGGAATTGTCGGACTGCTGTTATGGTATATCCCAATAGTGAGAATTTTCTACTGGGGATGGCAGACTAAATCAAGTGGTTATATTGAGGGGTGTATTTATTCGATTTTTGTATCCATTGTCATTTCGGACTATAGTAGATTTCCATGGGATACACATCTTTCAATGTATTTATTATTCATTATTGTTTTACTCATAAGATTTGATTTTTTGGATAAGAAGAGAGGTAATACTTAAATGGATATTTTTAGAAAAGCAATATCTTTTATTAATCATAGAGGTGGTTTTGATTTTTTTAGTGATGAGTTGTATCTGAAGCTAATATATTGGCAGAAGATGGGGAAGAAATTAAATTTAAAAAATCCAAAACGCTTTAACGAGAAGTTACAATGGTTGAAACTGCATGATAGAAAGCCAGAATATTCTGTAATGGTTGATAAGTATGAAGTAAAGAACTTTGTGACGAGTAAAATTGGGGCTGCGTATGTTATTCCAACATTAGGGGTGTGGGACAAATTTGAAGATATTGACTTTGGAGAGCTTCCGGATAAGTTCGTTTTGAAGTGCACACATGACAGCGGTGGACTTGTTATATGTAAAGACAAAAATAAATTAGATATGAAAGCCGCAAAAACCAAGATTAACAAATCGCTGCAAAATAATTACTATCTTCAAGGACGTGAATGGCCGTATAAAAATGTGAAACCGCGTATTTTGGCAGAAAAGTATATGGTTGATGAATCAGGATTTGAATTAAAAGATTATAAAGTAATGTGCTTTGAAGGCGAACCAAAATTGATCCAAGTTCACAGTGGGCGTTTCGCAAGTCATACGCAGGATTTTTATACTACAGAATGGGATCACCTTGCAATAACACAAGGAGTACCTTTGTCAGATATACAGGTCGAAAGACCGGCTTGTTTACAAGAGATGTTGGAGATGTCTAGAATTTTAGCAGCAGGATTACATCAAGTCCGAGTAGATTGGTATTATGTTGAAGGGCAGCTTTATTTTGGTGAGATTACTTTTTTTGATACGTCTGGATTTGATGATTTTGAACCAGATGAGTGGAATGAATTGATGGGAAGTTGGATAAAAATCTCTGTTTAAAGAGCGTCAAGTGTAATTGAAAAAAGTGAGGTATCCAATGTGAGAAGTAAAAAAGCACTAATTAATTCAATATCATCATTGCTAAGTCAATTAGTTACAATTATATGTGGCTTTGTTTTGCCACGATTAATATTGAGTCAATTTGGCTCTAGTTATAATGGAATAACGTCATCTATTACCCAATTCTTGAACTGCGTGATTTTACTACGTGCTGGAGTTGGAGGTGTGACGAGAGCAGCATTGTATAAACCACTTGCTGACAGAGATAATAATCAAATTAGTGGAATTGTTAATGCGACTCAACAATTCATGAAAAAAGTATCCGCAATTTTCAGTATTCTATTGCTGGCGTTTGCTATAGTTTATCCTTTAATGGTTTTGGATGAGTTTGACTATTGGTTTTCTTTTTCACTTGTAATTATTTTAGGAATTAGTACAGTTGCTCAAAACTATTTTGGAATAACATATCAAATGTTAATTCAAGCAGATCAACGACAATACATATATTCAATCTTAACAATCGCGACAACAATACTAAATACTATTGTTGCGGCCATTTTGATTTTAAGCGGGGCTACAATTCACATTGTTAAGCTGGGTAGTGCGATTGTTTTCATTATTAATCCAATCATTCTTAATCTTTATGTGAGAAAAAAATACAATATAAATAAAAATGTAGCTGTTAATAATACAGCAATTTCACAGAGATGGGATGCTTTTGCTCAGCAGGTTGCTGCATTTGTAAATAATAATACCGATGTCATAGTTCTGACGATGTTCGCAAACATTAGAGAAGTTTCTGTTTATACTGTTTATTATATGGTTGCAAATGGTTTAAGAAGAATAGAAGAGACATTGACAAACGGAATTGATGCTGCTTTCGGTAATATGATTGCAAAAAAAGAGGAAGATCTACTTAGAACAAATGTTAAATTAATGGAATTTATAGTGTTTTCGTCAGCAGGCTTTGTTTTTCTTTGCGGAGCACTTTTGATAGAACCTTTTGTAATGGTATATACAAAAGGAATAGACGACATATCGTATAGTAGAATTTGGTTCGGTGTATTGATGTGTTTAAATCAATATCTGTTTTGCGTGAGACTACCGTATCAAATGTTAGTTGAGGCTGCTGGCCATTTTAAGCAAACGAGAAATGGTGCAATTGTTGAGTGCGTTTTAAATATTGTTATTTCGGTTATTCTTGTTATAAAATGGGGGTTGATTGGTGTTACTATTGGAACATTTTGCGCGCTAGTTTATAGAACGACTCAATATGCAATATATTCATCAACCCATATTTTGCGGCGTGAAATATGGATTGCGGGTAAGAATGTTTTAATTAATATTATTGAAGCAGTTGTAGTTATTTTTATAATTAAATGTATGCCCGTATGGAATGTAACTAGCTATTTGAGTTGGTTGATTTATGCGGTTGTAGTTGGGATGATTACAATGTTTGTTATCGGTGCGTCTTCATTTCTGTTTTATAGAAGTGAAATTTCTTTGTTGAGTCAAAAAGTTAAAAATGCTTTAAAAAGGAGATGAAATAATTGAATGTTTGTATAGTGACCGTATATAATAGCGAAAACTGCGGGAGTTTTTGGCAAGCCTATGCATTGGGAAAATATATTGAAATGATGGGTCATAATGTGACTTATTTAAGGCGAAGCTGTATCGGAACATCACATGATATAAGGAAAACAATAGAATTTAGCGTTAAAGCAATAGTTAAAGGGAGAATTGGTCGAGTCAGGAGATATATAAGAACTTACAGATCATTTGAAAAGGCAATTCAAAACTTTCCAGTACGAGAAGATATTGAATCGGATGTGGACTATGTCATTTACGGAAGTGATACTATATGGGAATTAAGCGATTCTTATTTCTATCGAAAGAGAAATATTTACTGGGGAAACACGGCACCTAAAGGTGTGAAAAAAATTTCATATGCTCCATCGATTGCAAATACAATGGAAAATGTATTTGAAGAAGAAAAAGAATTTTTAAATTGTTTGGATACATTTAGCGGAATCAGTGTTAGAGATGATTATTCATATGAAACACTGAAGAAATATACAAAAAATGAAATTGATGTAGTTTGTGATCCAACTCTTCTAATGGATAAATTTTTTTATGAGAATTTTATTACGCAAAAGGTGCATCAACAGTTTCTTTTAGTGTATTGGTTTGGAATAATTCCCAATTCAGTTATGCGACAAATACAAGAAATCGCAAGGAGTAAAAATTTAAAGATAGTCTCTTTTGGCGAAAGTTTACGTGGTGCCGATACAAAATTAGAGTTTGATCCTTTTCTGTTTGTTTCTTATTATTCAACGGCGAATTATGTAATAACAAACACCTTTCATGGAACGATTTTTTCTATAATATTTCGTAAGCAATTTATTGTAGCTGCTACCGGGAAAAAGAAAATACTTGAATTGCTAAAAAAATTCAAACTGGATCAAAGAAATACAGATACCAATATGTATGAGAAGATTAACGAGGAAATTCGTTATTTTGAAGTTGAAAAAATCTTGGATGATTATAGAAATGAATCGAAAGAGTTTTTAAATAAAGCCTTAAAGGAGTAAAATGATGGACATATTTACTAAATTGAATATTTATAGAAATGCCATAAGGCATATTAATTTCTATTTCTCTGAGGAAAAGAAAGAAAATGCATTACCGGGAAAAATGATGGGAGAAATAATTAGAAATGTTCATTCTATCGAAAAAGGATTGTCGCTGGAAAAACCAAAAAAATTTTTTGGCTACAAGAAGATAATGGACATGTTTGAATTGCTTGATTCTTATGTTAAATGTGATTTTTACGAAGAAGAAGTTGTATATATGGCATTAGATGCTGTGAAGGAGTATCTGGAATTTCATAAGAGTGATAGCAGTGATAATCGTATTCTTGAAATCCAACGTAGATATGAAAACTTAAAGCAACAACATGACCATGATGATGGTATAAAATATGGTGGTACGCTTTTGGTAAAAAAAGATACTTCAAAACATATAACAATTGAGAAAGCTATTCATGATAGACATAGTATTAGAGACTTTAAAGTCGGTGAAGTGTCATTAGAGGCACTAAAAAAAGCAATAGAATTGGCTTACAGATGTCCCACCGCTTGTAATCGACAAGGTGTTCGCACTTATGTGATATCGGGAGAAAAAAAGAACGCTCTTAACGATTGGGTGGCAGGTGTTGGTGGATTTGCTGAAAAGGTAGATAAATTTATAATTATTACCGGAAAAGTCAGTGAATATAGAGATGATGAACAGTTTCAATACGCAATAAGTGCGAGTATTTTTGCAGGTTATCTTTCTATTACATTACAAACGGAAGGAATAGGGGCTTGTATTATTCAGAGGCCGATTTTGTTGTGCAAAAAATGGAAGAAACTGCAAAAAGAATTTAATATTCCGAGTGATGAACAAATTGTTTTGATGCTTGGAATTGGAATTCTGAAGGATGAATACAGAGTGCCAGTTTCGCACCGACTGAGTGTAGATAAACTTGTTACAATGATTGAGTGATAAAACTTGGATTGAGCAAGTAAAGTAGAATAATTTCTTTTGAATGATTTTGCGAATGAAATAGCTTGGCAAAGATGTTAATAATGAGCCTAGGGAATATTGTGGTCAGGTGTCATTGAGGTCAACTGAAGGTGGACTTAAGTTTCGTTGCCAGAAGAAGGATATCGTAGAAGAACTTTGGAATTCAGAGACTTTTGAAAAAATCTGTATGAAGTCACACTTTAACAGATTCTTATTGAGATGTTTCTCAAAAGAGTTGGATTTTACTGAAAATCAGAATGGCACCTTTTGTTAGAAGTGTGTCAAGTCTCTTAACCTGAGATGAAGTAGTAAGAGAATTGTTAAAGCAATTTTAACTCATAAGAGTTGATTTATGTATGGTAAAAAATATCTACTTTGGTGATTTCCTTTTACAGATTGTGCTGATTCTGATTCGTTAAAACCGTGATCGCCTGATTTCAAAATGGCAAAGCGGATTAAACCTGGTTGCGTACTGCAAAGTGATTAAAAAAGAAGTGGAGGAGCGCACTGTGTAAACAATTGTTAAAATAAATGAGGTTGTCAACGGCATCGTGTGGGGTGTTCCCATTATGCTTTTGATTCTAGGAACGGGTATCTATTATACAATCAGGTTTGGTTTTATTCAGTTTAGACACCCAGTATGGTTAGTTAAGCAGACTATTGTGAAAGCGTTTCAGAAAAAGGATGAAGGACCTACTGTCCCGGGAGAATTTACTAGTTTTCAAGCAGCAATGACGTCTGTTTCTGCAATCGTGGGTTCTGGTAATATTGCAGGCGCTGCAACAGCAATTGTTATGGGGGGGGATCTGGCGCACTTATCTGGATGATTCTGGCTGCATTTGTTGGAATGGCCACTAAATTTGCTGAGATTGCATTGGGTGTTAAGTATCGTAAAGTTCATGAAGATGGAACGGTCAGTGGTGGTGCAATGTACTATTTGTCAGAGGGGCTGCATCAGAAATGGCTTGGAATGCTGTTTTCAATCTTAGTTATCCCATTTGCATTTGTGATTTCGGGCATTGTTGACACTAATACAATTGCCTTAACTTTAAATGAACGTTATAGTGTTCCAAACCCTATCAAAGTAAGGAAGCTCCTCATCACGGCTGGTGTGTATGAATCAGAAGTGGCGGAGAAGGTACAGGATACCTTTGAGGAGTACTGGGAAACACAGAGCTATAAAAAAGCCATTCTCTCAACTGCAAAGGCGCTTAACCTTTCCAAAGCCTCCGTTACCTCGTACCTGCCATATAAAAAAGGTGTGTACTTCCCCAGTACAGAAAAAGAAAAGATCAGTGTCAGATAAGTAAAAAATTGAGAGGTGACAGATATGCATATCATACAGGATATATTAATCATTCTTTTGGCAGGGTACATGACGATCGACCAGAATGGTCCGGTTGTTATGTCCTGGTTCTCCGTAATCGTTGGTACAATTTCAGGTCTGATCATGGGAGACTTAAATACAGGTCTTATGATCGGAGGTACATTCCAGTTGATGTCGCTTGGTGTGGCAGCACTTGGAGGAGCTTCTGCCCCAAACTACGGACTTGCAACAATTATCGGTACATTTATCGCAGTCCGCACAGGAACGGGAATTGATGCGGCTGTAGGGGTTGGACTTCCGGGTGGGCTTCTTGCGATCCAGTTAGAAGTTGTAGTGCGTATTGTAAATAACTTTGTAGCACATAAGATGCAGAGTGATAATAATGAAGGAAAATGGAAAAACATGAACCGGATCGCATGGGTCGGACCGCTGCTCTGTTCCCTTCAGACAATCATTCCAACAGTGATCGTTGTATGCTTTGGTGCAAATGTAGTGAATTTTATCCTGGATGTGATCCCACAGTGGGTGACAGACGGGCTGTCCATTGCAGCAGGAATGCTTCCTGTAGTCGGTATCGGAATGTTGATGCGTTATATGCCGGTTAAGAAATTCCTTCCATTTATTCTGATCGGATTTGTACTTTCAGCTTATCTGTCCATGCCGGTACTCGGAATTGCGATTGTCGGATTTGCCGCAGCATTCTGGTATTTTACGACAGAAATGAAAAAAGCCGCAGAGGCAGAGAAAGCAGTAGCTGTTACAACAGTGGATGAGATGGGAGATGATTTTGATGAGTAAGATGGAAAATAATACAGTAAATAAAGCAGGCAGCACAGGTGTT
>ERZ859732.900-NODE-900-length-10904-cov-4.015577_pt1 | contig 10904 bp, 5 predicted proteins | sample MGYA00510123_ERZ859732 | MGnify/ENA primary metagenome ERZ859732 (study PRJEB30046, sample SAMN00715133) | human gut metagenome | study: EMG produced TPA metagenomics assembly of the A metagenome-wide association study of gut microbiota in type 2...
TGAAAAATGCTGGCTTCTTTACCGGTCATTGGATTTGGCTTCGTGCCATCTCCAAGACATTTTGGTAAAACATAAAGCATTGACTATTATTGTGGTCTTCCAGAAAAAGCGTAGGAAACTTTCATTCTGAATAAACAAACCACACCAATAATGGTTGGCTTCATCTGTCGTAAGCATGGGTGATGCCTACTATCCGATTTGCATGTCAATGTTCATGCCCGATACGGGTGTGGACATTCTTATAATCGGATAGTGGTTCAGACATTCCTACGCTTGCCACGGAAGACCCATAAGAGTGGTTCACACCCTTTTCTTTTGTGTCTTTTTGCGTCTGCACGCACAAGCCTGGTGATAGTTGGATGCGACATCTAACTATTAGAACATATGGACGCATTGCACCTTTATCATGAGCTGGAACAGCTCCTGCGCATGAACAGCCGTTATTGTATGGACGACGGCACATTGTTGAAGAACAGAATCGTTGAAGATGCCCTCAGCCTCAATCCGCTTCTCGTCAAATTGCTGCTTGGCAACGACAAGATAAAAGCGGTCTTCTTTCAAGACGTTGAAGGAGTGATGGTTTTCGACAAGGTAAAGTTTCAACGTTTCGTTTCCGACACCCAGTTCTTGGGTGGCAGCTACACCATGTTCAAGAACAAGATTGGATTGACCGACGAAAACGGACGCTTCATCAGCGAGAGCCGCGAGGTGGTGCTCTCTTGGCCTTACAAAGACTGTGTGCTCGAAGGCGGACAGACCAAAGAGGAGGCTAAGCGCAACGAGATTTTCTGGAACGAGACCCTCGCACCCGACGAGGTGAACCGACTGACCGAGCCAAAGGTATTCTCCCATTTCAAACGTTACGACAAGAATGGCGAACACGAGGTGGAACATCTTACTAATGCCGACAATTTCATCATCAAGGGAAACAACCTCTTGGCCTTGCATTCTTTGAAGAAAAAGTATGCAGGGAAGGTAAAATTAATTTATATTGATCCGCCGTACAACACAGGAAGTGATGAGTTTGGATATAATGACAATTTCAACCATTCGTCATGGTTAACATTCATGAAGAACAGATTGGAAGTGGCAAAAACCCTATTGTCAGATAAAGGCTGTATCTTCGTTCACATTGACCATCATGAACTTTATTACATTGGAGTTTTGTTAGACTCAATATTTGGAGTAGAAAACAAAGTTCAGGTTATCTCCGCCAAAACAGCTACACCTGCAGGTTTCAAGACTGTAAATCCTGGCCCAATTGATGTGACGGAATACATTTTGTTCTATACGAAACACAAAAACAGTTTTACATTCAAGAAAGCTTACGTTCCTGTAGATTATAATAAAAACTATAATTTGGTTCTTAATCGAAATGATGATGTAACAAAATGGAAATTCACCCTAATAAAAGATGCTATGCTGCAATCGCTTGGATTCGCTTCTGAAACAGAGGCGAAATCTAAATATGGGAAGATGTGGAAAACTTTAAAGAGCCAACTTATTGCTCAATATGCCTTCGACCATGCAGAAGATGTTGTTAGCGTTCGTGATCCCCACAAGCCAACAGATACGGTAAAAGCTTTGATGAAAAAATCCAAAGAATTAGGGCATGTAATTGAACAGGTAAGAGAAGATGGAACATCTTCTTATTTCTATAATGGTGGTGCCTTAGCATTTTATTCAAACAAGATGCAAATCATTGATGGAGAAAAGTGCATTACAGAGCTACTGACAGACTTCTGGAATCACATCTCTTGGGCTGGAATAGCAAATGAGGGTGGTGTCAAATTAAAAAATGGCAAAAAGCCAGAAAAGCTAATTAAACAAATTATTGAGATGACTACATCTGAAAAAGATCTTGTAGTTGATTTTCATTTAGGTTGCGGCACGACTGCAGCTGTAGCTCATAAAATGAACAGGCAATATATTGGAATAGAGCAGTTAGACTATGGCAAAAACGACAGTAAGATTAGGCTCAAAAATGTCATAGATGGCGATAAAACAGGCATCAGCAAAGCTGTTGGTTGGCAAGGCGGCGGCTCTTTCGTCTATTGTGAGCTTGCTAAAGCCAACGACAAGTTTGCCGATGAGATAGAACAAGCCGAGACAAGCGAGCAGCTGAAAGACATCTGGGGGCGCATGAAAGCAACCGATTATCTGAACTATAAGGTAGACATCAAAGAGGTGGATGCCAATGCTGAAAGCTTCGACGGCTTAAGCCTTGAAGACCAGAAACGCTTCCTCATAGAGTGTCTTGACAAGAATCTGCTTTATGTAGCCCTGTCAGATATAGACAGCAACGAGTATGGCGTGACGGAAGAGGACAGGCGTCTGACACGAGAGTTTTACAGAAAAGACAGTTGATTATGGCAAAGCTTCAACAAATAATTGAACAGGAATTCGGCCGCCAGACCATCGCGCGAACCCAGCTGCCGGATTATTTCGAGACAGGAATGACCCCAACCAAGCATCTGCGCCCATATCAGGCAGACTGTATGAGGTATTTCCTTACCTACATGGATCCTGAAAACGTGTTCGAAGGCAAGCCGTTACGTCCTCATCTGCTTTTCCACATGGCCACCGGCTCGGGCAAGACGATGATAATGGCTCTCGCCATGCTCTACCTTTACGAGCAGGGCTACAGAAACTTCCTCTTCTTCGTGAGCAGCAACAACATCGTGGAGAAGACGCGCGACAATTTTCTGAACCCCTCCTCACAGAAATATCTCTTTGCCCCTTCCATCGCCATCAATGGCAAGAAGGTAGAGGTTAGAGAGGTGAAGAATTTCCAGGGGTCCGATCCTGACTGCATAAACCTTTGCCTCACCACGATCCAAGCGTTGCACACAGACCTGAATGCGGAGAAGGAGAACGCCGTAACTTATGAAGACTTCGCAACAGAACCAATAGTATTGATTGCAGACGAAGCCCATCATCTGAATGTGGAAACAAAGAAGAAACGCAACAAGGATGATGAGAGAAGCCTGGAAAACTGGGAGAGAACAATTAAGAACATCTTCCAGAAGGACAACGGCAAACAGCCCAATGTGTTGCTTGAATTCACCGCCACGATGGATTTGGCAGACCCTGCCATAGCACAGAAATATGAAGAAAAAATTATCTTCGACTACACCTTGAAGCGCTTTCGGGAGGATGGCTACTCCAAGGAGGTGGAGACTTTCGTTACAGACCTCGATGCGCTCGACCGGGCGCTGCAGGCTGTCATTCTCAGCCAATACAAGCGCAAGGTGTTTGTGCAATTGGGACAGAACATCAAACCTGTTGTGTTACTGAAGTCAAAGACCATCCCAGAAAACAAAGTCAATTATGATGCTTTCAAAGAACGCATCGCCACACTCAAGCCTGCCGACATCGTGCGCATAGAGACAAGGGCTAAAGACGACCTGAAAGCTGCTTTCGATTATTTCCATTCACATGACATAACAGACGACAACCTGATATTGGAGCTGCAGAACGATTTTTCGGAAGAGCGTCTGTTGCTCGTCGACGGCAAAACGATCACTGCGGAAAAGCAACGGCTGCTCAACTCGCTTGAAGATTCGTCCAACGGCATAAGGGTTGTCTTTGCCGTTGACATGCTGAACGAGGGTTGGGACGTGCTCAACCTCTATGACATCGTGCGCCTTTACGACACCCGCGACGCCAACGGGAACAAAGCTGGCAAGACCACCATGCAGGAAGCACAGCTCATCGGTCGCGGTGCCCGCTACATGCCGTTTCGTGACCCAAGCAACGAAGCATTGCCCACGGACAAGCGCAAGTATGACGGTGATGCCTCCAACCCTTATCGGGTGGTGGAGAAGCTTCATTATCACAGCGCACATAATCCACGATACATACAAGAGCTGCGCACGGCTCTTGTCCAGACAGGCATCATGGAGGACAAGAGCGTGCAGGTGGAACTGTTCTTGAAGGACGAGTTCAAGAAGAGCCGTCTCTACAACAACGGCCTCGTGTTTGTAAACGAGCGGAAGAAACTCGCCGAAGTGGAAGACGACGGCACCATAGGAGAAGTTATCCTCAAACATGTGTTCACCGTTAAAATGCCGACGGGGAAAATGGTTTCGGGGCTTATCTTCGGCGACAATGCCCCTGACGATGTGCTGACGAGCCAGACTGTTCCCCCATTCGATTTTCTAAAAGTGGGCAAGCATGTAGTGCGTTCGGCAATGAACAGCTTTGCCACTTATAGCTATGCTTCCCTGCATGAGTTGTACCCAAGCCTGAAATCGTGTGCCGAGTTTGTTGTATCCTGCAATTATCTTGCCAAGTTGCAGGTGAAAGTGTGCGGCAAGTATGCCACGCTTCAAGAATATTCGCAAACCGACAGGCTGTACATCGCCAAAGAAGTGTTGCGACAGTTGGAGCCCATGTTGAGAACACGCGGCAAAAGCTATCGCGGCACCAAGAAATTTTCGCCGTTTCCTTTCAACAAGAAGTTCAGAGACAAGATTGTAATGAAAATCAACATTCCTGAAGGAAGCGAGAAAGAGGTGGGCCGTTCGCAGAAGCAGCCTGCCAATCCCACCTATGCGCTTGACCTCTCAACCAAGAGCTGGTATGCCTACAACGACAATTTCGGCACATCTGAGGAGAAAGCTCTTGTGAAGTACATTGACAGCGTCATGCCCAAGCTGGAAGAAAAATATGACGAGATAACGCTTGTGCGAAACGAGAAGGATGTGCGTATCTTCAGTTTTGACGAAGGGCGTGCCTTTGAGCCCGACTATGTATTGTTCCTTCGCATCAAAGGGACAGAGAACAGATATGACAACCTGCAGATTTTCATAGAACCCAAGGGCAACCAACTGCTCAAGACAGACAAATGGAAAGAAGATTTTCTGGTGCAGATAAGGCAAATGGGTGACGTGCAATGGCTAACTAAGGCTAACAGTTATGAGGTTTGGGGGCTGCCTTTCTATAACGAGGAACGTGAGAGCACGTTTAATGACGCATTCTCAGAGAGTTGCATGCTCAACGGGAGGCAAGAAGAGGCCGATGCTGTGGCCATTCTGCATGACGCTGTATCCGAAGCCGACAAGCACACCCGTTATCTCCCGCTCTATTCTATCAAGGCCGCTTGCGGCTATTTTAAAAGCGGAGAAATGGCGGAGACTGAGGGCTGGATAGATGTGTCGGCATTGCCTTTCACGCCTAACAAGGACATGTTTCTTGTCCATGCCAAGGGCAATTCCATGTTGCCAAAGATCAAGGATGGCGACCTATGCGTTTTTGAGCGCTACCATGGTGGCTCACGGGAAGGAGAAATTGTGCTGACCCAGGCAAATGAATTTTGTGAAGAATATGGCGGCAAGTACACCATTAAAAGATATCACAGCGAAAAAGCCTGTAGTGACGACGGGGTGCAAATAAGTTCAAAAATAGAATTACAACCACTCAACACTAATGGCTATTCCCCAATAGTGATCCATGAAGATGATGAAATGCAATATGTAACCATAGGAGTTCTCGTAAGGGTGTTATAATCAAGAAATCAAGATAGGCATTTGTTAGGGTGTCTGTTGCCAACGGGTCACTATAAACGAAAAAAAGGAAGCTGACAGGTCGTACAGACCGTCAGCTTCCTTTTTCCGTTTATTTTATTTCTTTCGTTTTTTAATGTTTATCGTTTATTTAAACGATACGGCCGTTAAGGCCAATAATTGCTTGGCACATGCCTGTCACATGGCTATTAACCTTTTGTTAACCATGCGCAGACATCTGCTTTTTTTTACTTCACCACAACCTTTGCGACGGCGTTCTTGCCGTTGGCGGTGAGCTTCACGATGTAAGCACCAGCCTTGGCGGCGAAGATGTGGGTGCCGTTCACGTCGGCGCTGTCGACGAGCTGACCGTTGGCGGTGTAGACCTGGGCAGCGGTCTCGGCAGCAGCTGTCACGGCGATGGTGCCGTTGCCGGCCTTCACCTCGGCGCCCAGCTCAGCGGCTGTGACGTTGTCGATGCCTGTGCTTGAGGGAGAATAGCCCACCTCTACCTTGGTGTATCTCAGCACCTTGAAGCTCTTGGCCTTGGCCTTGATCACGCCGTCAATGCGCAGACCGTCATACTTGAAGCCGGCATTGGGAGTGGCCTCCACGCGGATGGTGGTGTTCTTGAGCACCTTGTCGCCCGACTTCACCTCGTTGTTGTCGGCATCGAAGAACCTGGTTGTGCCGTCAGGAGAGCCTATGATGGTTATGTAAGCCGTCTCACAGCCCGAAGCGTTGCCACTGGCGTTCAAGGTCCAGCCCTTCGACTCGGCGATGGAGCTGTCGCAGGTGTCGTAGCTGTTGGGACCCTCTTCCTCGCCCTCGTTCAGACGGAGCGTTGCGCCCTGAATGGCCTCGTCGGCAGAGATGTCGGGATACTGGGGCAGGGTGTAGAAGAAGTCGTCGAGCTCACATGCCGACATGCCGTTGTTGCCACAGTTGACCTGACGCAGGTTGCTGCATGCGCTCAGGTCGAGATGGTGCATGTAGTTGTCCTGGAACGTCACGACCATGAGCTTGGTGTTGTTGCTCAGGTCGAGCTGTGTGAGCTTGTTGGCACCCACGCGTAAATCTATCAGCCCTGTGTTCTTCGACACGTCGAGCTTGGTGAGCTTGTTGCCAGTGAGGAGCAAGTCGGTGAGAGCCGTGAGGTTGCTCACGTCGATGTCGGAGAGCTGGTTGTTGGTGAGGTCGAGCAGCTGCAGCTTGCTGTTGTTGGCGAGGTTGATGTCTACAAGTTGGTTGTTTTTAGCATCTACCTTCACGAGCTCGGGACACTTGGTCAGGTCGAGCGAAGCGATCTTGTTGTTGTAGCACAAAAGCTCGGTGAGCTTGGGGTTGTTGCCCAGGTTGATGGTTTCGAGCACACCGCCGCCCACTGTCGCTACGTCAAGGTGCTCAAGGTTCACGAGGTTGGAAACGTCGATAGAGCTGAGGGGATTGCCGTAGAGAACAACCTTTGTGAGCAGCTCGTTGCCGCTCAAGTCGACAGCGCTGATCTTGTTGTCAATGCTCAGGCCTATGTCCTCGCTGTCAGGATAGCTGTCTGCAAGGAGCGATGTGATGTCGCCATAGATGGTCACGTCGGTGCCGATGGCGTTCTCGTCGAAATAGTAGGTCTCGCCAGCCTTTACCACATACAGCTCGGGCTCGCCGCTGCCCCAGCACACCGACACGGGTGTGGTGACATCTGCCTTCACGCCAAAGTTGAGCATGGTGCCCTTCTCTGTTGTCAGCTTCACCTCGCGGGGCTTCTTCTCAAACACCACCTTCACGGTAGAGTTGTCCACGGGTACGAAACGTGTGCCGTTGACAGCCTTGCCGTTCACCAGCACCTCCTTCAGGCGGTAGCCCTCGGCAGGATAAGCCACGACCCATGCAGGCACGCCGCTCTCGGCTGTGGCGGTGAGGTCAGCATGCTTTGCGTAATAGGGACCTGTCCACTGTGTGAGGTTAAACTCGCCGTTCTCTGTGGCATAGCGTGTGAGCGAATAGGTCTCGTCGGTAGACGATTCGTCGCCAAAATTGTCTTTCTTGCCGGTGTTTGTGGCGTCGACGGTGAGGTTGACGTTCTTCTTGGTGGCAGAGCCGTCGCCTGTGACGTCGGCCTTCCAGTTATAATCGGAGCTTGTGATGTCGTCAGTGTTGCACTGCTCGGCACCGGGGCATCCACTGATGAAGAGCGTTGTTGTCCACGACTGTCTTGAACGTGCAGGCATGGTCTGGAACATCATGTTCAGCGACTGTGCCGTCATGTTTTTGTTGTTGCGCACGTCGATCTTGTTTACGGCACCCAACGGGTTCAGCCCACGGAAGTCGAACGCGGCACACTGGGTGTCGGTGGCTGTAAAATCGGCCAGACCATAGGCGTTTGACAGGTCAATATAGCTTATTGGGTTGTTGCTGATGTCGAGAGAGCGCATGTAGCTCAGCGGCGTGATGTCGAGCGATGTGAGCTGGTTTCCGGCACAGTAGAGGTTCGACAGCTGCTTATTGGCTGTCACGTTGAGCTGTGGCAGCTCGTTGTTGGAGCAGTTGAGCGATATGAGGTTCTCAAGCGTGCCCACGGTGAGACGCGAGATGTGGTTGCCGCTCACGTTTACGTTCTCAAGAGCAGGATAAATGGAGAGGTTGATCGCGTAGATGTCGTTGTTCGACAGGTCAAGGTTGGTGAGCTTGGGGTAGGTGCCGTCCTCGAAGCCCATGATGTTGGCATCCTGCCAGATAGCGTTGCTGCCAAGCTCCAGAACGCGCAGAGAGGGTAGGGAGATGGCGTAGAAATGAACAATGTCGCAGTGGTTCATCTTTATTTCCTTCAGGTTCTCGCTGCCGTTGGGGAAGAGCACGGTTGTGAGGTTGGGGTTGTTGTTGGCATAGAAATATTCGAGCTTCTTAAACTTTGACAGGTCATAACTGTTGAGCTGGTTGTCGCTGACGTTGAGCTCTGTGAGCGTGGGCGCTGCTTCCAGGATGTTGAGGTCGCCGTAAAAGCTTATGGCATTTTTCTCGAGCTTCAGGCTCTTCAGCTTGGGCATGTTGCTCACGGTGAACGCAGTGAGAGCGTTGTCGCTGAGGTTCAGCTCCTCCAGGTTGGGAGCCGAGGCACACTCAAAGCTTGTCACGCCGGCACCCTTGATCTCAAGGGTCCTCATGTTGCCGCTTATCTTCACCGTTTCGCCTTTCAGCGTTCCTTTGGCTGAGACGTAGGTGTTCCAAGAGTTTGAGGGGAAATAGGTCTTCTCCATGCCGTCACCCCAATCAATGGTGAGAGGATTCTTTGAATCGATGGCGTAGCCCTCAATCGTCAGTTCGGTGTCTACAGCTTTGTTTGTTTTGATTGTGATGACAGCATTCTCCACGGACGCGTCGTCCTGTGCGCTCAGGCTGAGCACATATGCAAACATCACAAAGAATAAGAGTAAATGTTTTCTCATTGTTATGACACTTGTTGTTTTTATTAAAAAAAATTGATGTTGATGTTATTTGTTCTCTTTTTAAAGTAACCGTTGGCTGCCTTTTTGTAAAGGTCACCGTCTTTTTTCTTTCGAAAATGTTATCTTTTCGGCAGTTAATAAAATTAAAGGTGCAAAAATAACGATTTTTGTTTAAATATGCAACAATTTTTCGCCAAATGTCGTTGGGGTAGGCACAAAAAAAAAGGACGGTACGAATCACTCGCCCCGGCCTTTCAAAGAATAATGTTATCGCACGTTGGTTTTCACTAAAGCAATAACGCTTAGGAGGGTCACAAATGCAACACCTGCCAACAATGCGGTTGTTTCAAAATCTAATAACATAATCTTTACCTTAAATCTATCAAACTACTAACCTAATGAAAAAACGTTGCATTCTCACGAACACAATGCAAAGGTAGTGTTTTAAGACAAAAATAAAGAATGTTATGCGAAAATTCTTTATATTTTTTACAAAAATTCACACTCGAGTAATGTCGTTAACTTAAACGGCGGGACAGGAAAACTGAAGAAGGGCGGCTCTTCGGCGTTTGTTTGCTGCGAAGAATCAGTTGATTACCGACACCGTGCCGTCGGGAGCGCAGGAGGCATGGTAGCGGTTGAGCTTACGCCCGTTGTCGCCCGATGCCACGTTGCCGCCCGTGTTGAGGTTATACTGGCGGTGGCAGACGGCACATGACGCCATGCCCGAGGTGGAGAGAGTCAGCTGACGCGACTTCACCGGTATGGCGTCGGGTGAGAAGCAGTTGGGACACTCGCCGTCGAAGGCATAAAACTGCTTGGGGTCGTCGAGGTTGCTCCAGCCCACTATCAGCGAGCCGTTCAGCCCCAGGAGCACGGTCGTCTGCTTGTCTTCCTGGGTGAATATCACGTTGTCGGTCAATCCCGCATTGTTTTCAAAATGATAATGTTCTGCGCCACCGATAATGGTCTTTGTGACCTTACAGAACACGCCTGTGCCGCTGGTGGCGCCCATGAGCGCTGCCGACTGTCCGTGGCGCTGGGTGTTGAACACGAAGCGGCATGCTGTTCAAACTGCTCCATGAACTTTACCTGATGGGCATGGATGTTCTGCAGAGAAAAGGTGTCCACCGCACATTCCTTGGCGTCAAAGCACACCGGAATGCCCTGCACGGCACCGATATAGTCTACGGTACTCTTCTGGTCAAAATACGCCAGTGTGATATGACGGTGCTCCTTATCGATTTTAATGGGAGTAATCGGTGTGGGAATTTTCTGTATCAGCGCCAGATTACTCTCCGCATATTTTTCATTGGTCCGGTTAATAAGCTCCTCTAAAGTGGAACCTCTTAGTCCTCTTGAATTCCAGGTTGCCATACTGCCTTCCTATCTTCCTTTTGCGTTCCCGCATTTTCCGTTCTTCCTGTTTTACCGCAGATTCAGAACCCCACCCGGTGAAACACCTCCGGCAGAGGGGCTTCTATGGTTTTTCCTAAAAAAGCAAGGTCCTTTGCCTTTTTTGCTTCCTCCTCCGGCAGTTCCCGCAGCGTGGGAAATACCATTCTTTGTGCATGCAGAAGCTGGGATTTTACCCCCTTCTTCCGGTAGGCTTCGTTAAAGCTCCTGTCCCCGTACTTGGCATCGCCTAAAAGCGGATGCCCGATACCTGCCATATGCGCCCTTATCTGGTGGGTTTTGCCGGTCACAAGCTCAATGGACAAAAGTGTCAGACCGTCCGCATATGCCGCCGGTTCGTAAATGGTGCGGACCTCTTTCCCTTCACCCACATCCTTTATGGTTACTTTGTTGGCTATCTCATCCTTTTCCAGCACACCGCCCAGGATGCCGGCTTTATCAACCCTTCCCTTTACCACGGCAGCATAATATTTGTGCACCGTCCTGTCGTGTATCATTCGGCTTAAAATCTGGCTTCCTTTTAAGGAAATGCCGCAGAGCA
>ERZ859732.901-NODE-901-length-10892-cov-4.186398_pt1 | contig 10892 bp, 6 predicted proteins | sample MGYA00510123_ERZ859732 | MGnify/ENA primary metagenome ERZ859732 (study PRJEB30046, sample SAMN00715133) | human gut metagenome | study: EMG produced TPA metagenomics assembly of the A metagenome-wide association study of gut microbiota in type 2...
TCTGTTGGGGCTGTAGCCGCCATGGGCATGACCTCTTGCGGCAACTCTACACCCAAGCCCAACCTCAAGACCGACGTCGACACCCTGAGCTATGCTATGGGTCTCTCACAGACACAGGGTCTGAAGGAATATCTCGTACAGATGGACATCGACACCACCTATATCGACGCTTTTGTAAAGGGCCTCAACGAAGGTGCCAACGCTGGCGACGACAAGAAGAAGGCTGCCTATTTTGCTGGCGTAAACATCGGTCAGCAGATCAGCAACCGCATGGTCAAGGGCATCAACCACGAGATCTTCGGTGAAGATTCTACCAAGACCATCTCTCTGAAAAACTTTATGGCGGGCTTCATCACTGGCGTTACAGGCAAGAAGGGTCTCATGACCATCGAGCAGGCCGGACAGACAGCACAGATGAAGATGATGGCTATCAAGGCCAAGAACATGGAGCAGAAATATGGCGCCAACAAGGAAGCAGGAGAGAAGTTCCTCGCTGCCAACGCCAAGAAGGCTGGCGTGAAGATGCTCCCCTCAGGTCTTCAGTATAAGGTTATCAAGGAGGGCAACGGTGCCATGCCTAAGGACACATCGCTCGTGACCGTCAACTATGAGGGCCGCACCATCGACGGCAAGGTGTTCGACAGCAGCTACAAGCGCAACCAGCCTGCCGAGATGCGCGTAAACCAGGTTATCAAGGGCTTCACAGAGGCTCTCGTTCACATGCCTGCCGGATCAGTGTGGGAGGTTTACATTCCTCAGAACCTCGCTTACGGCGAGCGTGAGGCTGGCGAGATCAAGCCTTTCTCTACTCTGATCTTCAAGATCGAGCTTCTTAAGGTCAAGTAAAGTTGATGCTTTGACAAGCATCTGACGCTTAGAAAACAAGACAAGAAACATATAGATTACTTGCGACGAGTGACAAGAAGACAAGAGCAATAAAGAAGAGGCACCGACCTCATCGCGGCTTGTCTCTCGTCACTCGTCACTTATTTAATGCACTTTCACAACTATGAAGAAAATCATTATGCTTGCTCTCATCATAGCAGCAAGCTCTGCCGTTTATGCCGTGCCCGGCAAGAAGAAAAAGAAAGAGGCAGAAAAAACTGAACAGCCCAAGCCCGTGGTTCTCACCTCGGCAAGCGATACGCTGAGCTATGCCGCCGGCAAGATGCTCACACGCGGTCTGGACCAGTATCTCATCTCTGAACTGAAGGTCGACACCGCCTACATGGCTGAGGTAGAGGCTGGCTTCCGCGAGGGAATGACCCGCGACGCTGCCGACCCCAAGGCTGTGGCTCACAGCGCCGGCTTGCAGGTGGCCCAGATGGTACTCGGACGCATGCTCCCCGGCATCGAGAAGCAGTTTGCTGGCAGCGAGCACACCATCGACAAGACAAAGCTCTGCGAGGGCTTCGTGTCAGCGCTCCGCAACGACACAACCATCATGACAACAGAGCACGCAACCAATACCTTCACACAGATGCGCAAGGCTGACGAGGAGAAGGCCAACGCTGCATGGAAGGCGAAGAACGAGCAGTGGCTCAAGGACAATGCTCAGAAAGAGGGCGTGAAGACTACGGAGAGCGGACTGCAATATAAGGTCATCACCGAGGGCCACGGCGCCGTTGCCGAGAAGAGCAGCACCGTGACCGTGAAATATGAAGGCAAGCTGATCGACGGCACCGTGTTCGACAGCAGCTACAAGCGCAACCCGCAGACCACCGACTTCAAGCCGGAGCAGGTGATCAAGGGCTGGACAGAGGCTCTGTGCATGATGCCCGAGGGCAGCAAGTGGGAGCTTTACATCCCGCAGAATCTGGCTTATGGCGAACGCGCCGCTGGCGGCACCATCAAGCCCTTCTCTACTCTCATCTTCACCGTGGAGCTGGTAAAGGTCAAGAACGAAGAGCCTAAGGCTGAAAAGACTGAAACCGCCGGCGCTGCCAAGAAGGCTCCCGCCAAGAAGCCCGTGGCCAAGAAGAAAGTAAGAAAAGCGGTTGCCAAGAAAAAATAAGAAAAGCGACTGCTAAGAAGAAACAAGAAAAGCGGTTGACAAGGAAAAAATAAGAAAAGCGACTGCTAAAAGAGTAAAAAAACAGAAACGAGCAGAATTCATCAGATTCTCTGCTCGTTTCTGTTTTTTTATAGACTATCATTAATGTCTTGAAAAAGCCAACATCTGTTCTTTCAAGGCCATGTTTCTGTTTTTTTTTACTGCTTCAATTTGGAGACCTCGTCAAGCGACAATCCTGTCATGTCTGCAACAACTTCAGCTGACATGCCCTTGTCAAGCATTTTTTTCGCAACTTCCATAAATCCTTCAGCTCGCCCTTCAGCAATTCCTTCTGCTCGTCCTTCAGCACGTCCTTCAGCAAACTTCGTCTTTTCTGCCGTTCTTATCGCATTCACGATGTCGCGATACGCGTTCATGCTGTCCTCATACAGTTTCTGCTCCTGCTGGTTAAACTTCGCTATCTCTGCCTGCTCGAAGAGACGGGTGAAGACACGCTCCTGCAATGCGGCGGGACGCTGCATCAGTTTCGATAGGTTCTTCAGCACAAACATCCACTTGTCGTACATGGTCACAAGCTCCGTTTCTTTCTTGTCGAACTTGGGAATCTCTACATAAATGTAGGTCAGCTTGTCGTAGAACACCTCATGCGTGTCGACCTCCATAAGCTTCACCTCATGGTGCCAGCGCTTGGCGTTCTCAAGGCCGTCAGCAAAATTGAAGTTCAACAGACCGATGGTGTAGACAGGATTGAGATGAAAATCCCACTCGCCTCCACGCTGCGCCTGTTCGCGGATGGGAAACGTGGAATAGTAGATGGTGCGGTCTTTGAAAAACTCCTGGTAGACGTTCTGCATCTCTACAATAAACTTCTCGCCCTTGTCGTTCTCACAATAAACATCGAAGACGGCGCGGCGGGCATCGATGCGGTCGCCAAGCTGCTCCGAGTTGAGATATGTGACATCCTGAACGTTCTGTTCGCCATGGAACATCGCGTTCAAGAAGCTTATAAGCAATTCCTTGTTAAACTCTGAGCCAAACAAGCGCTTAAAGCCGAAGTCGGTATGTGGGTTGATGTATTTGTCTATCATAAAACAGCTGTTTTTATTCCATCCGCAAATATACAGCATTTTAGCCAATAAAACAACAACGATGCTTAACTATTTTTTTCTGGTTGCAAATATGCCGTCAGCTATTTGGGGCTCTATAATGGAAGCTTTTTAAACCTCCATGAAAGAAAGACATTTAAGTAGGTGTTCAAAATTAATTTTTATGAACACCTACTTAAAGTCATTTCTGCATAAATATGCAAAAATGGCCTTTGTTTTTACCCGGTTTTCCATTAAGCCGAAATGACAAAATGAAAGTGCCTTAATGGCGTTGTCAAAGAGGCTCTTTGAGGAGCTCATTTGGGCTCTTTGACGACCTCAAAGAGGCTCTTTGACAGCATTAGACCGTTTTTAACATCTGTTAAGATTTTGTGTCGTTTTTTGCCTGTTTTTCTTCTCACAAAGAAACCAAAACAAGACATTTACCAACATTCTGATTTTTTTAATTTCCTCTTCACAAACCGCATAAATATACGCCCAAACCGTATATTTATGCAATCACAAAAGACACAATGAACGACAGCGAAGCTCGCTAAAAAGCAATGCTTGTTATCATAAAGCCTTGGTGAAAAAATATCTCGATAAAAAGAAACTTGATGAAGAGACCTTCGTAAAAAACAATTTGATGAAGAGACCTTCGTAAAAAAATCATGCAGGGAAGAAAACCAGTTAAGCATTAAGCATTAAAAAGGGGGCGAACCCACGAAAGGTTCGCTCCCTTTTAATTGTACTAAACTATAGAGGATGTATCTTTGTCGTTATTCCTTGTCCCACCATACGCGGGTGTTGTTGAAGTTGTCCTCGGTCTGCAAACCAAGACGGTTGAGAGCCTCCTTATAGTTTGCACCGTTGATCTGAACCTCGTCAGAAGGATAAGGCATGCGGCGAACGATGCCAGGACCCCAGTTGCCCATTGAGCTGAAGTTGGGCTGCAGATGAGTCTTCTCCTCCAATACGGGATAGCCAGAACGACGCCAGTTGGCGTAGGTCTCATACTCGTCGAAGAAGCAGTTGATCCAATATTGGGTGTTGATCTGCTCATAAGCCTTAGCTGCATCGTAGGGGTTAGCTGCGAGGTAAGCGTTGATGGCAGCGTCGGTGAGGTATGTGCTCACGAGAGTCTTGGCGTTCGCACTTGGGAAAGCGCTGAACTGCTTCATGGCGCAACGCACACCAGCCTCATAGAAAGTCTTTGCGTCGCCGCTGATGTAGCCACGGAGAGCAGCCTCTGCAAGCAGCAGGTTGGTCTGGGCAGCTGTACATACGAACGTAGGACCTGTGGGGTCGCCGTAGGTTGAGCGGTTGGGCTGTGAGTATGCCTTCTTGTAATACTTGTCGCTGTTCTTGTCAGAAAGAACCTCATCGGTGAACTCTGTGCCGTTATACTTCTTGATAGAGTAGTCAGATGAGGGGCTCATGCTGAAGAAGCCGGGGAGAGCCTTCTGCAAAGCAGGAGCAGCGTTGTCTGCCTTGGCGGGATCCACGTCCTTTGTCTCATAGTCGGTAGGATAAACGCACATGAAGAGAGGTATACGCGGGTCGTTGGTGCTCTTGAGCAGGTCGAGGAACGTTGTGTTGATGAAAGCCACACCCGGATCCTCGTGAACGATGATCTTTGCGTAAGGCTCAGAAGAGTCGTTGGTTGTTACACCGCCGGCGTGCATGAGCATGCAGTTGTCGTCGTTGCTTGTGATCACGCCGTTGGCGAAAGCCTTGGCAGCGTAGGTCTTGGCTGTGGCGTCGTCAACCTTTGTCAGACGCATGGCCACGCGAAGCATAAGCGAGTTGGCAAACTTCTTCAGCTTGGCAACGTCGCCGTTGTAGAACAGTTCCTGCTTGCCGAGAGATGCTATGCCTGAGCCGAGAGCGGCCTGAGCCTCGTCAAGCTCCTTGAGAAGATCCATGTAGATGTCCTTCTGCGTGTCATACTTTGGATAAGGATACTCTGCGGGCTGTCCTGCCTCTGAGTAGGGAATGTCGCCGTGGAGGTCGGTAAGACGCTGGAAGGTGTATGCACGGATGATACGCGCGATCTGATAGTTCTGCTGGTTAGCAGGATCGTCCTTCCACTTTGAGATAACGGTCTGGATGTCACGGATGGTGGCACGGTCGCCAGAGCCGAGCACAGAGCCCCAGTAAGAGGCAGCATAGCCGTTAGAGTAGCTGTTGAGACCGTAGCTCCACCACCAGCCACCGGCAGCGATGTGCTGGTTCCACTGTGAGAGGTAGATAAGTCCGTCGCGCCATACGTCCCAGTCGGAACCGAGCGCCTGGTGCTGTGCGTTTGTGAATACCATCTGGTAGTTCACGTTTCCAGAGTTGGAGTGCTCCGGATCGACGTTGAGATCACCGAAGTCGCCGCAGCTTGAAGCCAGTGCGACAATGGAGAGCGCAGCGAGTGTATTTTTAATATATCTTTTCATAGCTGTTATGATCTTATGTTATGTTAGAATTTGACGTTTACATTGAAACCGATGTTGCGGGTGTAGGGATAACCGTTGAGCTCAAGACCCTGACCGTTGCTGTTGGTGTAAGCCGACTCGGGATCGATATTGTCGGTGTGCTTCATGATTGTCCACAGGTTGCGGCCAATTACAGACACTGTCAAACCCTTCACATACTTGGTCTTCTCGAGAAGGCTCTTGGGGAATGTGTAGCTCAGCGAAACCTCACGCAGCTTGATGAAGCTTGCGTTGTATGTAAACTCTTCAGCGATGTTGTTCTCGCAGATCTTGCCATAGTAGTTCTGTGCTGACACAGCCACCTGGTTGGGCTGACCTGTTGCCTCATCGATGCCCGGGAACACATAGAGCTGGTTGGGGTTCTCGGCTGTACGTCCTACGAGCGTGTTCTTGTGGAGACCGTTGCTGTAGGCCTGGTAGTTAGAACCAGAGAAGAGCTTGGCACCGAACTTGTAGTCAACGAGGAATGAGAGAGAGAAGTCGCGATACTTGAGCGTGTTGCTCCAACCGCCAGTGTACTTGTACACACCGCTGCCGAGGCTCACCTGCTCGCCGTTGTTCTGAGGCATACCGTCCTTGAGGAGGAGGCGTCCCTGGTCGTCGCGCTTATACTTGTAGCCGATGAGCTGTCCGTAAGCCGAGCCGACAACGTTGTAAACGCCCACTGAGCCCATGCGCGATGTTGCGCCCTCGATGGCAAGACGCTTAACGCCCTCGCCGAGATACTTAACCTCTGAGTTGTTTACAGAGAAGTTGAAGACGGTGTTCCACATGAAGCGCTTGGTCTGCACGGGTGTGGCGTCGACCATGAACTCGAAACCGCGGTTCTCGATCTCACCGACGTTCAGAACGCGTGCTGAGAAACCTGAGGCTGAAGAGGTAGAAACGTTGGCGATATCGTCCTTCGTGTTCTTGATATAGTAGGCGAGGTCAAAGTTCAAGCGGTTCCGGAAGAAGGCAAGGTTAAGACCTATCTCCTTCTCTGTGATGCGTACCGGCTTGAGGTTCTCGTTAGGATAGGTGCCCGAGTTGGCTGTAGAAGCCTGAACACCGTTGATCTTATAGTTCTTCACCTTGTAGGCGAGCAGATTCTTGTAAGCAGATGTGCCGTTAGATGCGAAAGCGTAGCCGGCACGGATCTTACCGAAGTCGAACCAATCGGGCAGGCTCTCACGGAACGAGTCGGTGAACACCCACGATGCTGTTACAGAGGGATAGAAATAGCTGTTGTTGTCGTCAGACAGAGTAGAGAACCAGTCGTTACGTCCTGTTACGTTCAAGAACACCTGGTTCTTCCAACCGAAGTCGGCTGTGAAGTAGAGCGAGTTGACGCGATACTTTGCATACTCGATCTTTGCACGGAGGTCTGTCGGGTCGAGGTTGTTTACAGACCAGAGGCCGTCAACGATGAACGGACGTCCGCCGTCTGTCGGGTAGTAAGCCTTTATGGTGTTGTCCTGTCTGTTGCCGCCGAATGTAGCGCCAACGCTCCAGTCCTTTGCGAATGTCTTGTTGAAGCCGAGGAGGAAGTTGTAGTTCATCTCATAATAGTTCTTCATATACTCGGTCATGAAGCCATTGGGGTCGGCAGCAGCACCTGTAGGCTGCACGGTCTTGTTCTCGTAGGTATAGCCGTCACGCTGCACAGCTCCCTGGAGGTAGAGCCAGTCGGTGATGTCCCATTTAAGGTTGATGGCACCTGTGAAACGGTTACGCTTGGCCACGTTGGTCTTGCGATACTGGAGCCAGTAGGGGTTGTTGAAGTAGATGTTGGTACCGCCGATCATCTCCTTGCCGTCAACGGTTGTACCCCATGGGCTTTCAGCTGAGCCGCGCTCCATCCAGCGGATGTCGAACGAGTTGGCGTGCCAGAGCAGAGAAGCGTTGGTGTTGCCGTTACCGTCAGAGAGCGATGAACGTCCGTTGAACTTCTCGAACACATAGTTGGCTGTTACGGTAGCCGTCAGGTTCTTGAACAGGTTGTAGGTTGTGTTCATGTTGAAACCGAGCTGGCGGTTGTTGGCGTTAGGCAGGATGCCCTTCTCCTTATTATATGTAGCGCCAAGACGGTATGTTACCTTCTGGTCAGAACCAGAGATGGCAACAGAAGCGTTCTCTGTCACACCTGTGCGGTAGAAGTTGTCGAAGTTGTCGACATAAGAATACTTGTACTTGTTGCCGAGGAAGTTTACAGCCTCGCCACCGTCCATAGCCTCACCCCAGTTGCTCTGCTCCGAGTCTTGTGCAGCAGTAACGTCCATCGGGCGCTTGCCGTTTGTACCCTGACCGAAGACTGTCTGGAAGTCGCGCTGGTCGTAGATGGTGTTGAAGGTGAGGTTGTTGTTCACCTCGATGCTTACAGGCTGGCCTTTCTTGCCGCTCTTTGTTGTGATGAGCACGGCACCGTTACCACCACGGTAGCCATAAAGAGCAGAAGCAGCAGCACCCTTGAGCACCTGTATGCTCTCGATATCGTCGGGACTGATGTTGCTCAGACCGTCACCCATATCGGTGCCGCCCCATGTGCCACCTGTACCCTGGTTGGTGTTGTCGAAAGGCACACCGTCGATAACGTAGAGAGGCATGTTGTTGCCGGTCATTGAGGCGTTACCGCGGATAACGACGCGTGAAGAGCCGCCGCCTGTGGCGCTACCTGCTACCGACACACCGGCGATCTTGCCTGAGAGGGCGTTGCCGAGGTTGGGGTCACGGGCGAGCTGGAACTCGTCGCCGCCCACCTTTGTGGTAGAATAGCCGAGCGAGCGCGACTGGCGCTTGATGCCGAGAGCTGTCACGACAACCTCGTCAATGGCCTGGCTCTCGTTCTGAAGCGTAACGTCTACAACAGTTTTTCCTTCAACGGAAACAACCTGTGTCTTTGAGCCCAAATAAGAGATCTCGATCTTTGCTTTGGGCGAGGGAACGGTAATCTCATAGTTTCCGTCGATGTCGGTGATAGAACCTGTTTTCGTTTCACCCTGAATCTTGACGGTGGCTCCGATAACGGGTTCTCCGGTAGCATCCTTTACATTACCTTTGATCACGGTACTCTGGGCGCTTGCAACCATGGCTGTAAGCACCAATGCACCGGTAAGGCAAGCTCTCCTGAGAGAGTGCAAATTGAAATAGTTTCGTTTCATTGTGATAGGATTGGTTAAAAAATATGGTTTTGATTTATATTTGATTTATAATTGACTTTTGTTGTTTTTAAAGTTTTTAATTTTGTTTGTTGTTTATATTTATTTTTATTTGATTTATATGTCGTTATTTGTTTTGTTCTGTTCACAATTGGTTTTTCAACTGCAAGGGCAAAACTTAACAATTTTGGGGTCTTCAAACGTTGTTTTTTTACTCATTATTAGCTTTTTTAAGCTATAGTAGTAATATTTTTTGGCAAAGATAAAGAAAATAAATTAACTTAGTAGAATTATTAACAAAATAAATGTTAATAAAATTTCTTAACAATGTTTACCTTTATCTGCTATCATTATTAAAAATGACGCGCAAATATTTAAGAAACATTAAAAAATGTACATTAAAGCCATTTATATTGTAACACAGTGAGCAGCAATCACTATTTTTAGCTAACTTTGTGCATGGTTTAACGGCATAACACGCAACACAAAGAGTTGGGCCGTTTTTAACGAAACTAACAGAAACATCAATTTTTTTAAAGACAAGAAAAAAACATGACAACATCATCACTGCTCCTTATTGGAGGCCTCGGAACACCCGAACTGATTCTTATTCTCATCGTTGTGCTCGTGCTCTTCGGAGGCAAGAAGATTCCCGAACTGATGCGCGGAATGGGCGTCGGCATTAAAAACTTTAAGGAAGGCGTAAACGGAATTAACGAAGAGATAAAAAAAGACGTCAACAAAGCCGAAGAGGCTGATAAGAAAGAGGACAAATAGGGTCCTGGTTTCCAAAACAAGATTAATCGGCTGAACAAAGAAGAAAAAACATACGGATGACAGACAAAGAAGAAACCACGCCATCTACGACAGCTTCAACAAACGACGGCTTGAAGCAGAGCATCGAAGCACAGCAGCAGGAGCAGAGCGAGCTGCAACCTGTCAGCCAAACAGCGCAGCAGGAGCAGGGCGGTGAGCAACAAAGCGGCCAAGCACAGCAGCAGGGACAGGGCGATGAGCAGCAAAGCAGCCAAGCACAGCAGCAGGAGCAGAGCGGTGAGCTGCAAAGCGACGAGCCAGAGCCGTTAGACGAGATGACGTTTTGGGACCATTTGGAGGCGTTGCGCTGGATGCTTGTAAGGGTGTTTTCAGCCCTTGGCATCTTCATCATTGGCGGCTTCGCTTTCATTCCCTGGATCTTCGAGCATGTGATCATGGCTCCCATCGACAACCAGTTTTTCCTTTACCGTTGGTTGGCAAAGATGTCGGAGCAGGTGGCCATCATGCCCGACGACTTGACGCGCCCGTTCCACGTCAGCATAATAAACATCCGACTGTCGTCGCAGTTTTTCCTTCACATGTCGCTGTCGTTCTGGTTGGCGTTGCTCATAACCTTCCCCTATCTCGTTTATGAGGTATGGAAGTTTATCTGCCCAGCGCTCTATGAGAACGAGCGCAAGAGCATGATGTTCACCTTTGTCTTTGGAACGGTCATGTTCTTCATTGGCTGCGTGGTGGGCTACAGCGTGGTGTTCCCGCTGACGCTGCGGTTCCTCTACAACTACCAGTTGAGCGCGTCGATCAGCAACCAGCTGTCGCTCGACTCGTACATGGACAATTTCCTGATGCTTGTGTTCATGATGGGCATCGTGTTTGAGCTTCCCCTGGTGTCGATGCTTTTGGGCAAGATTGGCATTCTGCACCGCGGCTTCTTCAGCACCTACCGTAGCCACGCCGTTGTGGCGTTGCTTGTGGTGGCTGCATTCATAACACCCTCGTCAGACCCCTTCACCCTCATGGCGGTTTTCACACCTATCTATATTTTATGGGAGCTGAGCGCCTTCCTGGTGAAGCCAGCGCCTAAGGACGATTAAGACAGGAGAGGGGGCTAACAAACATAAAACAAAGCATACCTTCTTGCGGAGGTTTTAAAGACAATAGAGACAATAGGGACCATCTTTAGCTTGTTGGGCTATCTGCATTTTCTATAATTTTTTAGCTTGCTCAGCAGCTTGTTTAGCAGTTTGTTCATTAGCTTGCTCAGCAGCTTGTTTTTAGCTTGTCAGGAGCTTGTTCAGCAGCTCATTCTGTCAGCAGCCCAAAGTTAGCAATTAAAAAAAATTGTCTCTATTGTCTCTATTGTCTCTATTGTCTTTAAACCCCCTCAAGGGAGTAT
>ERZ859732.902-NODE-902-length-10890-cov-3.878080_pt1 | contig 10890 bp, 10 predicted proteins | sample MGYA00510123_ERZ859732 | MGnify/ENA primary metagenome ERZ859732 (study PRJEB30046, sample SAMN00715133) | human gut metagenome | study: EMG produced TPA metagenomics assembly of the A metagenome-wide association study of gut microbiota in type 2...
AAACATGAAAATAGGAGATAAACACCTATGATTAGTGTTTACCTCCTACTCGATTCTTTTCTTTTAAAGCTCTTTTAGAACATTCTTGATGCTCTTTTAAAGCTTTTTTGAAGCTCCTTTAAAAGCTAACAAACTTACTCCTCGTTGATGTCCCAACCCACAGCCGATGCACCGAGCACGGCAGCAGAAGAACCGTCAAGACCGCTCACCAAGAACTTGGCCTTGCCCTTGAAGATGTTGAGCACATTCTCCTCATAAGCCTTCTTGATAGGATCCATGAGCAGAGCGCCAGCCTTTGTCAGACCGCCGAAGAAGATGAACGCCTCGGGAGAAGAGAACGCAGCAAAATCGGCGCAAGCCTCACCCAGCATGTTGCCTGTAAACTCGTAGATGCGCTTTGCCAGAGCATCGCCCTTAGAAGCAGCTATTGACACGTCGAGAGAAGTGATGTCGTCAGCGGGCATGTCGCGCAGCAGAGAAGGCTCGTCGGTTGTCTCAATGAGCTCGCGTGCTGTGCGTGCCACACCTGTTGCTGAACAGTAAGCCTCCAGACAGCCCTTACGGCCACATCCGCAGGGACGGCCGTTCACACGGTTCATGATAACGTGTCCGAGCTCACCGGCGAAGCCGTCGCTTCCGTAAACCAGCTGACCGTTGATCACGATGCCTGAGCCAACGCCTGTGCCGAGAGTGATAACGATAAAGTTTTTCATGCCGCGGGCAACACCGTAGGTCATCTCACCAATGGCAGCTGCGTTGGCGTCGTTGGTCAGAGCCACAGGAATGCCGAGCTTGTCTGAGAACATCTTTGCCAGAGGCACGATGCCGTTGTGACCCCATGAGAGGTTCGGCGCAAACTCGATAGTGCCTGTATAATAGTTGCCGTTGGGGGCGCCAATGCCCATAGCTTTGATCTTTTCAATGCCACCTACCTGGTCGATGATTATCTGCAGAGCGTCTACCGATGCTTCCACATACTCGTCAACCGTCTCATAGCCCTGAGTCTTGATGGCTGTTGTGGCCTTGATGTCGCCACGGCTGTCTACAATACCGAATACAGAGTTTGTACCTCCCAAATCCAAGCCGATAACATACGGCTTTATCAAATTTTCTTGAGTCATGTTTTTTGTTTTATATTATTAATAGTAATAATCTTCATTCTGTTTGCAACGTTTTGCCGTGGTTAGGGGCATAAATGTCACAACGTCAGTCTAAGTAGTGCAAAGATATTAAAAATCCTTGTACGGAACAAAGTTTTATAGTGAAAATTTGTCTATATCGCATAATTTTTGCAATTTTGCATCTGTTATGCAGTTTCCAATTCAGTTAGACATCTTAGACTTTATCTTCAAAGGGTTGCTTATAGGTATCATGGCCTCGGCACCCATGGGACCCGTTGGTGTGCTTTGCATCCAACGCACGTTGAACAAAGGGCGTTGGTACGGCTTCATCACAGGCATTGGAGCAACGGTCAGCGATCTTATATACGCCTTGTTCACAGGCTTCGGCATGAGTTTCGTCATGGATTTTATCCAAAACGAGCGCAGCCGGTTTATCCTGCAAATATGCGGCAGCATCGTCTTGTTGCTCTTTGGCGTCTATTGCTACCGTTCAGACCCCACGAAGAAGATTCACAAGAAGAGCTCGCGTCCGAGCAAAGGCACGCTTTTGCACAACGGTGTGACTGCCTTTATCGTGACCGTGCTCAATCCTCTTATCGTGTTCCTTTTCATCTTCCTCTTCGCACAGTTTGCTTTTATAGTGCCATCTCGTCCTGTTGAGATGACCATCGGCTATGTGAGCGTGGTGGGAGGCGCCATGCTGTGGTGGTTTGGCCTCACATGGCTTGTTGACAAGGTGCGCGGCAAGTTCGACAACAACGGCATCATCATCATCAACCGTGTGGTGGGTTGCATTGTCATTATCTTTTCGCTCATCATGCTCTTTGGCATGGTGTTCAATCTTTATACACTTCCTTATTAAAAAATATGTTTATATCACAACAACTTAGAAAGAAAAGCATTGCTGAGTATGTGCTATACATGTGGCAGGTAGAAGATCTTATCCGTGCCTACGGATGCTCGCTGTCAAGAATCAAAAACGAGTATGTGAGCCAGTTTTCCGACTATACCGATGAGCAACGCTCAGAGCTTGTCGATTGGTACGGCGACCTGATACGCATGATCAATCAAGAGGGCAAGCGCGAGAAAGGCCATTTGCAGATTAACCAGATTGTGGTGCAGGATGTCTCCGACCTTCACGCCCAACTGTTGCAGAGCTCCAAGTTTCCGTTCTACAATGCCGAATATTATAAGGTGTTGCCGTTCATCGTCGAACTTCGCAACAGAGGCAGCAAGGATGTTGGCGAGATAGAGACCTGTCTCAACGCTCTCTACGGCACCATGATGCTCCGCCTCCAAAAAAAGCCCATCTCTCCCGAGACAGCCCATGCTGTGAAGGAGATAACGACGTTCATAGGTATGCTCAGCGATTATTATATTAAAGACCGGACCGAAGGTCTGGAGTTCGACTAACAAGGAAAAAGAAACATGAATCAAGAAATAGAAAGAAGACGAACCTTTGCCATTATCTCTCACCCAGATGCTGGTAAAACAACACTTACAGAGAAATTCCTGCTCTTCGGCGGCCAGATACAGGTTGCCGGAGCTGTGAAGAACAACAAGATCAAGAAGACGGCCACGTCCGACTGGATGGAGATCGAGAAACAGCGTGGCATCTCGGTGTCGACCTCTGTCATGGAGTTCGACTATGAGGGTTACAAGGTCAACATCCTTGACACCCCCGGTCACCAAGACTTTGCCGAGGATACCTTCCGCACGCTCACGGCTGTCGATTCTGCCATCATCGTGGTCGATGGAGCCAAGGGTGTGGAGACGCAGACGCGCAAGCTCATGGAGGTGTGCCGCATGCGCAACACGCCTGTTATCGTGTTTGTCAACAAGATGGACCGCGAGGGTCGCGACCCCTTCGACCTTCTTGACGAGTTGGAGGAGGAGCTTCATATCAAGGTGCGCCCCTTGTCATGGCCAATCAATATCGGTGCCAAGTTTAAGGGCGTTTACAATATCTATGAAAACAAGCTCGACCTCTTCAAGCCCGATAAGCAGCGCGTAACAGAGAAGGTGGAGGTCGACATCGCCAGCCCTGATCTTGCAACCCATATCGGCGAGCAAGACGCGCAGCAGCTGCGCGACGACCTTGAACTTATCGATGGCGTGTACCCCAAGTTTGACGTAGAAACCTACCGTTCAGCTGAGGTAGCCCCCGTGTTCTTCGGTTCTGCCCTCAACAACTTTGGTGTGCAGGAGCTGCTCAACTGCTTCGTGAAGATTGCCCCGTCGCCCCGTCCCACCAAGGCCGAGGAGCGTGAGGTGAACCCTGAGGAGTCCAAGTTTACAGGCTTTGTCTTCAAGATCACAGCCAACATCGATCCTAACCACCGCTCATGTATCGCCTTCTGCAAGGTGTGCAGCGGACGCTTTGAGCGTAACCACCCCTACCTCCATGTGCGTCTTGACAAGACCGTTCGCTTTAGTGCCGCCACACAGTTTATGGCGCAGCGCAAGAGTACCATTGACGAGGCCTATCCTGGCGACATTGTGGGTCTGCCCGACAACGGCATCTTCAAGATCGGCGACACGCTGACTGATGGTGAGAAGCTCCATTTCCGTGGTCTGCCATCGTTCTCGCCAGAGATGTTCAAGTATATCGAGAACGATGACCCCATGAAGTCGAAACAACTTGAGAAGGGCATCAACCAGCTCATGGACGAGGGTGTGGCCCAGCTGTTTGTTAACCAGTTTAACGGTCGCAAGATTATCGGTACCGTTGGTCAGCTCCAGTTTGAGGTTATCCAGTATCGTCTTGAGAACGAGTACAACGCCAAGTGTCGTTGGGAGCCCGTCCATCTCTACAAGGCTTGTTGGATAGAGAGCGACGACCCTGCCGAGCTTGAGGCTTTCAAGAAGCGCAAGTATCAGTATATGGCAAAGGACCGTGACGGCCGCGATGTGTTCCTTGCCGACTCTGGTTATGTGCTCAGCATGGCTCAGCAAGACTTTGAACATGTGAAATTCCATTTCACCAGCGAGTTCTAATCAAAAGACCAATAAAATGTACACGACTCTTATCATTCTCCTTGTTACGGCAGTTCTTTTTGCCGTGGGCCGCGTGCGTTCCGACATCATAGCGCTCTGTGCCCTTATCTGCCTTTTGCTGACAGGCAATCTTACCACCAGCGAGGCCCTGTCGGGCTTCTCCAACCCCGTTGTCATAATGATGGCAGGGTTGTTCATCGTCGGCGGAGCTGTGCTCCAGACCGGTCTTGCCAAGAAGATTGGCGGCAAGATAACAAGCTTGGCGGGCAACAGCGAGCTGAAGCTGTTTCTTTTGGTCATGGTGTTCACGTCAGCCATTGGCGGCTTCGTGAGCAACACAGGCACCGTGGCCCTCATGCTGCCCATCATCGTCAGCATGGCGTCAAGCTCAGGCATCAGCTCGCGCCGCATCCTCATGCCTCTGGCCTTTGCCAGCAGCATGGGAGGCATGCTCACCCTTATCGGTACGCCGCCCAACCTCGTTATTCAGGAGACGCTGGTAGAGTCGGGCTACTCTGGTCTCGGCTTCTTCACCTTCCTGCCTGTAGGTCTGGTAGCTGTAGCTGTCGGTATAGTGTTGCTGCTCCCGTTGAGCAAATGGTTCCTGAAAGAGAAGCAAGGCGATGTGAGCAGCAAGCGCGGCGGAAAGTCGCTCTCGCAGCTTGTCAGCGAGTATGGACTTACCGACAATCTGTCCGTATATCGTGTGAAGGAGCGGTCGCGTATCTGCGGCATGACCATCGGCAAGCTAAACATATATAATATGTATGGCGTGAGCATCATCGAGGTGCGCCGCGAAACAGGAAGCCAGCACGGCATCCTGAAAAACGTTGTGCAGAAGATGGCTGCCGCCGACACCATGCTTGAGGTTGGCGACCTTCTGTTCGTTAACGGCGATCAGGCGAGAGCGCGGGCCTTTGCCAAAGATTTCAGTCTGGAGACGGTCAACGCCAAGAACTACGGTCGCAAGTCGGGGCTCGACTTCTACGACCTTGGCATCGCTGAGATTCTGCTCATGCAAGACTCAAAAATTGTTGGCCGCAAGGTTAAAGATTGTGGCTTTCGTGAGAAATATTGTCTTAACGTCATAGGTCTGCGTCGCCACGGCGAATATAAGAAAGACGGGGTTGCCGACATGAAAATTATGTCGGGCGACGTGCTTCTTGTTCAAGGCGTGTGGAACGACATTGCCCGCCTCACCTCTGAAGACGAGCAATGGGTGGTGCTAGGCCAGCCGTTGGCAGAGGCCGCCAAGGTGACGCTCGACTATAAGGCTCCTGTGGCGGCAGCTGTCATGGTGGCCATGGTTGTCATGATGGTGTTCGATTTCATTCCCGTGGCTCCTGTTACTGCCGTGCTTATTGCCGCCGTGCTGATGATTCTCACAGGCTGTTTCCGCACGGTCGAGGCAGCATACAAGACCATCAACTGGGAGAGCATAGTGCTCATTGCCGCCATGATGCCCATGTCGGTAGCCCTTACCAACACGGGTGCTTCGGCCCTTGTGTCCCAGTCGTTGGTCAACGCCCTTGGCACCTTTGGTCCTTACGCCCTTCTTGCGGGCATCTATTTCACCACATCTCTGCTCACCATGTTCATCAGCAACACGGCCACGGCCGTGCTCATGGCACCCATAGCCATGTCGGCGGCATCGTCGGTAGGCATTGCTCCCCATGCGTTCCTCTTTGCCGTTGCCGTGGCAGCAAGCATGTGCTTTGCCTCGCCGTTCTCAACGCCGCCAAACGCTCTTGTAATGCAGGCCGGCCGTTACACGTTTATGGACTACATTCGCGTGGGTCTTCCCCTTCAGGTCATAATGGGTGTTGTGATGGTGTTTGTGCTGCCCCTGCTTTTCCCGTTCTGATAAGCGTGAATGAATATCTGCTTTATTATAATAAAGCAACTATAATAAACTCATTTGTAATAGACCGTTTATAATAGACATTTATAATAAACTATTTATAACAACAAGCGTGCGTCTTTATTATGTGAAACGCACGCTTGTTTTTTTGTATGTTCTGCTTTCTGCACAATTATCTTTCTTCCTTTCATCTTTTTGGGACAAGAGAGTGTAAAGAAAGAGGCGATTTCTTATGAAAAGCAGGAGAGCTGACATGATGTTGTTTGTTAGAGAAAGTGTTTAACCCCAAATCGGTCGTTAGGGCTTGCTTGGTCCTTGCTTGCTGAGGTTTTAACGACAATAGAGACAATAGGGACAATCCGTTTCTCCTTCCTGACCATTCCAAACGCGAGAGCCAATTCAATAAATTTTGACATGCGATAGTCGTAGTCGCCATTAAGCAACTGCGACACATACCCCTTTGAGACACCGAGATATTCAGCCAGCTCGCTTGTGTTGCGGCCTGTCTCCGCCATAAATTTCTCCGCCAGGTTGTAAAGTTCAATCTGGGTTTTAGCTTCCCATTATTCAGGACTTTTCAATACTTCTTCTCTTTTCATATCGCACCTTTCTTTAGAAAAACACATTTTTTAGAAGCGCTCAAGGGGAAGAACTCTTTGGCTGGCAGCGTAAAGCCGCTTAGCCGTTATCTCAAATTTTAACGAACTATTTATCTAAAGCGTATTTGGAAATTTAAGTCTATGAAATATTTGTTGTCTTTACTATAGACATAGCCAAAATCTCCCTTCTTATACTTTTTTGCCCCCGACTCTCCATTTTTGTAGATATATGAATCCCTCTCTCTTTCAGAAATATTTCGCCCCTCTTGATAAGCTTTAGCTTTGGCTACGGCCAAGTCTTTGAGCATTCCTCTATCAGGACGGTCAAAATAAGTATTTTCAAAAAGGTAGTTGCCAAAAATATCATCAGACATTGCACGATAATACAACATCTCGCCACTACGGCTCACATCTATATATCCACCAGTAAGTCTCTTTCTGCCATTCCAAATTGAAGATGCTGTCATGCCAGCAAATGAGGCAAAGAGGAAATCCTTGAATTTGGCTGGATAGAACACTTGTGGATTTTTGATTTTTATAGGATTTAATTCTACAACCTTATTACAAACGTCTTTAACGTCAGAGCTACAATCTCCATAGTATAAAGCCTGTACCAGTACTGCTTCACTTAGAACTTCTTCCATTCGGGAGTCAACAATCGCAATATTCTGTTCAAAAGCTTCATTTCTGCACCCTATATATTCAAGAGAAAACCTATCCTTAATATCCTTCATAATAGAAAGGAAGGCGTCCTTTGCGTTAAGTTCATGCATGCCTTTTTCATCACATCCAACAATCTCAAATGTGAAACCAGAAGTTTGCGAGCTGTTGAACAGAGTGGCTGGGCTGCCGATATGAGATTTAATAGAAAAGCCCTCTGTAGTTCTGGAGTGGTCAAGAGAGTCTTCACTTGTAATGACAACATCAGTTTTAGCTCCATACTTTTCTTTGGCTGAGTCGGAAAGATTTGCCTTTGGCGTATCACATATAACAGAAAACAGACGACATATCTCAGTTTTTTCGAAATCTGTCATCTCTTTCCACACATATGACTTGTAGTCATCTGTTCCATTTTCTGTTTCATGAACATTATTGGAAATTGCTTCAATTTCATCATTATTAGTTATAGAAAAGTACCGTAATTCATTATATCCAATACCCCCAATTAGATCTGGGAAATATTCACATAAATCAATATCCGTTCCTTTCTCTTTCAACAACATCAATAACATTCTTTTTACATATTCGTACTCACTATCCATTAGTTAAACTGATTAAATTGATTGAACTTTTTTTCAATTAGAGTAATACTAGGCTTAAATTTCCTTGGTAATATAATATGTACACCATTATAAGGGTTGAATAGTTTATATGTTTTGTCTTTACTAACTTTAGAAAGTCCATCATACAACCTGTCAGATATAACGACTGTCAAATCAGGTTTTATCCCCAAATAACACTTATCGTATGCTTTATGAAAGAGTGTATTCATCGCAAGTCCATTGCATGGATTAAGTCGATTCTGTTTGTCATCACACCAATTTACGATATGACATGCTTCTACTAATTCTTGACAAGCCAAGCCCGTTATACAGCAACTATTGTTATATGCAGACAATACCATATTTCTAAATAGGTATTGGTTTGTACGTTGTTTTATTACATTTTCGCGGTCTCTTCCTACAGGAATGAATGGTATTTCAGGATTTACATTTTGTCTTACCCTTTGATACTGTTCTATCAGTCTTAACGCATCTATTTCAAGATCCTGCCACCTTCCGTTATATTCATTCCAAACGATTTTATCCAAATGGCTTGAATGTCCTAGTCCAGAAGCTACAAGATTGCTGTCTAAACAACCAAAATTCCCTATCTTTGCCTTGAGAGAGTTCGCGTTTGGTCTACCTATTAGTTCCGCCATCAATGCTATTTGCCTATTAGAATTATTAACCTTGTTGAATGGTATAATGCAATATAAGTATAATGCAATTATTTCTTGTTCCCTTGTCCATTCCATAATGATAGTTTTATATTGCTACATCAAATACAAGGTTCCTCTTATTTCCACAAATTCCATTTTTCCTTCAAGTGAAAATACCTTACAAGAAAATTCTTTAGGATGCTGCGTACGTTCACCACGAACAAACTCGTACCATAAATTCAGAATACTTTCAGCTTTGCTTGCGTACGGGATATTTATTTCCGAGTCTTTTAATTGCAAAAAATTTGTAACAAGAGCTGCCTGATCGATGAAGGAAATTACATTACCATCTTCATCAAGCGTCTCTTCTCCAAAAATTTGAACTTTACTTGCTCGTCTTTTACAGAAATCGAATAAAGAGAATGTTTTATTTGTTTGTACCATTTTTTCTTATATGGATTATGCTTTGATATACGAATCAGTCATTGATCCACTCATCATATTAATATTTGAATTAACGTGCAAAGATACATTTTTATTCTTAATAAACAGTCGGCTTTATCCGAAAAAATATATGAGCTAATTAACTATCTGTATGGATAGAAACGCAACAGCTCAAGTATTCTATTGTATTATGTGTCAAATCCATATTCCAAGAATTTATATTTCTGTGCAAATGTAAGAGCAATCTTTAAAGCGCAATTTTTTTCTGTACTTTTTATACACATCATAACAGCCTAACAAAATAAAAGTAGTATATTTGTATTTCTTAACACCCTATAGGTGTTTTTCAAATTGTTTAATCTTCAATAATAAAAACATCAAATGACAGAAACTCTTCAAAAAAAGTGCCTTACGGCTTACTACAAAACCGACATTGAACCAACACTCGACCGACTACACCAGGTGAAAGACATCGTCTCAAATTTTGAACTTGAAGGAGCCAACCGCCTAATGAACGCCCTTAAAATGAAGCACATGGACCTTGACGAAATTGATCGTCTGGCTGAATATATTTCACAAGCACGTGAGAAAATGGATAAGGAGCTTGTGCGCCTTCATAAATACGAGAAGGATTTTAATAGCGATTTTGCCACCGACCACAATTTCTATTACAATTCCGTAAGCGAGATTCTGCGACATATGCGCAGCCACATGTCGCCATTGAAGACCATATTCAGGAAATTCTGCCCAAGGAAGCATCCTACGCCTGCCGAATGTGCAACTTTTGGCATACAACAGAAGTCGGCAATCGAAGAGTCGTTATTGGGCAAGAATGTCTACGAGTTGAATCTGTTCGACTTGTCTACCTATCCGTCCGTAGTGCAAGGCTTGTTTTCCGAGCTTATAAAGTTCTTCAAGGCAGAAGAAGAATGCATAAACCTGTGCACGGAGATTCTGAAGGAAGAGATGGAGATTCGTAATGACCCAATAAGAAGCAAGTGCTCTCTGGACACATACAGACACAAGGTATACAAGCGTCTTAAGAATGAAATAATGCTTATAACTGAAGACACGGTTAACTGTCTTAAAGAGATAACACCCGCATATCAGAGCTACCTCAACTATGCCTCAGAAGAAGGATTCGCACAAGGCGAATTTCATAAGCACAATCATGCCGAAATGGAGCACTTCTGCATTATCGAATGTTTTACAGAAACAGAAGACATAACAATTGAAGAAAAGGCTCTGTGGGGCAACAATCCCAAAACTGTAAAGAGGATAAAGTATGTGATAAGCCATTTTGACGAGCTCCTGCCGCCCGACTTCAAACATAAGGAAATGGGAATGTATGAGTACATGTTCTGCCAATGGGCTTTGCCGGATAATGTGAAGAAGGCGCTTGAGTATTTCATAGATCATTACCATGGCAAACATAAGGTGGTGAAATATGCTGCCGTGAACAACCATAGGCAGAAATACGAAAAGGATGCTCCTGCGGTCAAGCGTTTCCTTTCAAACATTATCGTACTGTTTACTGACAGCAACGACGAGGATCTGATGGAAAACATATCCTGAAAAAAGTAGATTTATTTTGGGGGTTCTTATATGAAACATGCAATAAGTGTATCGGTAGACCATAGCCGATACACTTTTTTGGTTTACATAAGTATGGTTTGGTAGAGTTTTCGAAGAAAGTAGATTTACTTTATGTAAAAAGTAGATTGAAGCGGAGTGGTCAATCTACTTTTTACACTTTTCTATTCCAATTCCAGCATTCTCAATCTACTTTTCATCACAAAAACAGATTTGCAACACGTTGAAAACCAACATTTTCGCATCAATATGTAATCTAATTTATTTCTTGGTTAACTACGAAAAAACTGCGAAATTTGGGCTCTACCGATATTGTCCGTGGATGAGAGGCATGGCTACTAGCCAAATATCCTG
>ERZ859732.909-NODE-909-length-10808-cov-2.669953_pt1 | contig 10808 bp, 5 predicted proteins | sample MGYA00510123_ERZ859732 | MGnify/ENA primary metagenome ERZ859732 (study PRJEB30046, sample SAMN00715133) | human gut metagenome | study: EMG produced TPA metagenomics assembly of the A metagenome-wide association study of gut microbiota in type 2...
AACTTGCAGATTTACTATATTTTGCATATAACAGAGAAGATGCCGAAGTTTATGGTGTTGATAAGGCAATTAAAGCTGGATACAACGAGTTATATTCAACAGCACCAGATTACATGGATAAGAAAATAGAAATGTTAGACAAGCAAATAGAAGATGCCGCAGTTAATTTGGCAAGTGATAAAATTGCACAAGTTCAAACAGAAAAAGAGAAAGAATATCAAAGAAAAGTTGAAACAGAAGATGACATAATAAATAACTTAGCACAACTTATAATTCAAGAAAACGAAGCAATGCTTGGAAAAGACGTTGCAGAGAAAGCAAAAGAAAAAGTAAGGAAGGAGAAGAAAGCTAATGTTCAATAAAAAACGTAAAGCTACTAATAATGATTTTCAATTTCAAAGAAATGATTATACGAGTGATGAGCAAATTCCAATATTGCACAAGAAAACAATAAAAGAATTAATTGCACCTTCTGGAATAGACGCAAGTAATATTGACCACTTAGAGATTATATCAAATGTAAAAAGATATGCTAGAAGCTTCTTCGTTTCTGCATTACCAAGAATGTGTACATTCCCAGAATTATTTAGAGATATGTATATGTTTGGAGACATAAATACATCAATATATATAACACCAATTCAAGAATCTAGGTCTCAAAACGAGTTGAATAGAACGATAAATGAGCTAGAAACAGAAAGAATTGTTGCAGCAGATAGAGGAAATATCAATAGAGAGAGCAACTTAGCTCAAAAAAGATATGAAGCAGAAAGCTTAAGAGATGAGATTGCAGCAGGTTTTAATAAACTTTATGAAGCATCTGTTGTGTCTACATTGTTTGCGTATAGTTTGGAAGATTTAGACAAGCTTACTAAACTATTAGCAACAGAAATGTCGAAATCTTTGGTTGGAATAAAAAGTGCATGGGCAATGCAAGAAGAGGCTTTCCAAAGCAATTTACCTTTGGCAGAAGATAAAATAAGGAAAACGCATACATTTGACCGTAGATCTATGGGAACAGTATTCCCATTTACTACATCAGAGGTTGGACACTCAACAGGTATTCCACTTGGATTTAATAAACAAACTGGCGTACCAATATTATTTGATAACTTCCATAGCTCACTTACGAACTATAACATGGTTATATTTGCTAAGTCTGGTGCTGGTAAATCTGTAACAATGAAAACATTGATAAGTAGATCTTCTATATTAATGGATATAGAAAGCTTAGCATTGGATGCTGAAGGAGAGTATACAATTGTAGCAGAATCGCTTGGTGGAATTAATGTTGTAATAAGTCCAAATTCTTCAACAATAATAAATTTATTCGATATAGAAACAGAAAAAACAAGAGATGAAATTACAGGAAGAGAAAGATTAGTTTTAAATGTTGAAAACAAAGTAGAAGATGTTACACAATCATTATTAACAATGGCAAGAGGAAGTACAAGAAGTACAGAAGTAAATGAATTAACAAAACAAATTATTGCAGAATCTGTTGCGGAAGAATATGCAGCTCTAGGAATTACAAGTGACCCTAATAGTTTATATGAAGCAACAGAAAGTTTTAATAGAGGACAAAAATTATATAGAGACAAAAAGAAGATGCCAACAATAGGCTCTTGGTATAGAAGATTGCAAAGAAAAGCACAATCAAATACGAATGATGACTATAGATTTCATTACAGCTATTTACTAAAAGTAATGAAACAATATATAAGAGAATATAATGGACAAATGGCATATTTTGATGGGCAATCAACATTTGAATTATTAGATGGAGCACCATTTATAAATTTGGATATATCACAATTAGAGGAAAAATTTGCAAGACCATTGGCACAACAAATTCTTTTAACTTGGATATGGGAAAAATATGTTAAGAAAAACAGTGAAGATAGAAAGAAAGCAACAAAGAAAAGAGTAATTGTTGATGAGGCATGGATGTTACTTCCATATAGTGAAGCCGTAGACTTTTTAAATACAATGGCTAGACGTGCAAGAAAAAGAAATGTTTCTTTAGCGGTAGTTTCTCAAAGATTTCAAGACTTTTATGAGAAGCCAGAAGCCCAAGCAGTTCTTACATCTTCAGATACAAAATTGTTTTTAGCACAAGATAAATCAGAAATACAATATTTAAAAGAAGTATTTAAATTAAGTGAAGGAGAAGCAAGTTTTCTAGTAACTTGTGGAAAGGGTGAAGGATTACTTAAAGTTGGACAAGAATCTGCTATAATACAGATTTCCCCAACACAAAAAGAATTTGAATTTGTTGAGACAAATTTAAATAAGTTAGTAGAAAATAGAAAGAAAAAAGAAATAGAATAGAAAGGAAAAAATATAATGAAATTTATTCTAAAAAGGTTGCAATCTAAATTAGTAATAATAATAGTAGTAATTGTATTATTGAGTATTTTATTTCCAAGCAATATAGCATTTGCTAAAGATGAAGTTGGTGGAAAATTGTTAAAGCCAGTTGCAGATTTGTTATTAGCATTTGGCGATGGAATTTTGAATATAGCGCATAATGTATTATACCAAATGAATACGTCAATAATAAGAGTTAGCCTGGATAATACAGTTTTAGAAATAATCGTAACAATTGCTGCTGGGGTTTTTGCAACTGCATTGATAGCAACATTAATAGTACTTACTGGTGGAGCAGTTGCAGGATTAGCGGCAGCAATTGCAACTGCTATTGGTCAAACTCTTGCTATTGGAACATTATCTGCAGGAGCTATAGGATTAGTGGCAGTAGTTAGTATTGGAGCAGGAGTTTTTGCAGGGGCATATATAAATAGTAATTGTTTTGGACATGAAGCTGTTTTGCCAATTTATAAAGTATCACCAGAAGAAATTTTTGCGAATGAAGTAGGAATATTAAATGTTAATTTCTTTGCAGATATGTCAGACAGTAGATATGAAAAAGAGGAACAAGAATGTGTAGATAGCTATGAAAAATGGCATGAAAGTACAGCATCTCAAGATTTTATTGATAGTGGAGTTTTGGATGAGCTGAAAAAATATGGATATTCAGGAACTACGGCAGATATTAGTGTTCGGAGTTGGAAGTAGTAAGAGTATATCCTGGACAAGTGAAGGAGATACATATAGTGCACAAATTTCTGTATCACAACAAGCGTCTTCATATGTAGGAGGAGTTAGTACTGGTGCAATGCCAGGATATGCTGCATCATCTTCTGGAGCAGGAATAACTTCAACTTCAGGTGGATATATTATTGCAAGAATGAAAATTTATAAAAATACATCAAAAGTGGTAGATAATGTTGGAGAACAATTAAAGGGAACAATTGCAAAATGGTATTATATATTAAGAAATGTAGCAATAATAATGATGTTATTAGTACTTATATATTTAGGAATAAGAATCTTAATATCAAGTGTATCAAGTGAAAAGGCTAAATATAAATCAATTTTAAATGATTGGGTTGTAGGATTTTGTTTGATTTTTTTAATGCATTATATAATGTCATTTTCAATGAATTTAAATGATAAATTTATTGATATGGCCAAAGGAGTTACATCATCTAATAAATATGTTGTTGTATATGAAGATGAAGACGGAAAAATAGAAAAAGAATTAAAGAAGCATCAAGATGTTATTGGAAAGGAAGATCTTGATAAAATAATTGATACTTCAACAACTCCTCATAGAATTGTTTGGAATACAGGAAATCTTATGGGAATGTATAGAGTAAATGCAGCTTTGCAAGAAAGTGGAACTTTAGCATATGTTGGATATGTATTAGCATTTTTAGTATTAGTATGGTATACAATATTCTTCTTATTTTCATATATGAAAAGGATAATATATTTGGCTTTTTTAACAATGATTGCACCATTAGTAGCTTTAACATATCCAATCGATAAGATTAGAGATGGTAAAGCTCAAGCATTTGAAATGTGGTTTAAAGAGTATATAGGTAATCTAGTAATACAACCAGTACATTTAATATTATATACAGTATTAATTGGTGCCGCATTTGACTTAGCTAGTAAGAATGTTTTATATACATTGGTTGCAATAGGATTTATGTTACCTGCCGAAAAATTTGTTAAGAGAATGTTTGGCTTAGACAGAGCACAAACACCAGGAACTTTAGGAGGAGCTCTTGGTGCAGGTATTGCAATGAATGCAATGAATAAATTATTGCATTTAGGACACCATTCACCAAAACCACAAGGTGTTGGAAGCGGGTCTAAAGATGGAAATGACTCAAATGATGATGAGGGATCAAAGTCACCAGATACATTATTTGCTGGTATGGATAATGATTCAGCAAAAACTGCTGAAGATAAACAAACATATACTGATGATGAAAATGTTCAAAAAACAAAAGAGCCAGAGTCCCCAGATAGTTCAAAGCTACCAGAAACTCAGAAACCTCCAGAGGTCTCAAAGCCACCAGAAACTCAGGAACCACCAGAAACTCAAAAATCTCCAGATATTTTATGGAGCAAACTTCAAAAGAAGTATCCAAAAATAACAAGACCTATAAAAGGATTTACAGGTGTAGCGCAAGAATATGCTGGACAAAAACTTAAGAGAATTGTAGAAAATGTAAATAGTGGTGCATATCTAAAAGGTGTAACAGAAAAAGCGACAGGAGCATTTGTAGGAACTGCAGCAGGATTGGTTGGTGCAAGTATAGGAATTGCATCTGAAGATCCACAAAAAATTTGGCAATATGGTGCAGGATTGGGTGCTGCTGGATATGCTTTAGGTTCTACAAGGAAAAATAATACATATGATATGGATTCAATAAAAAAAGCATATGAGATTGCTCAATATGATAATTATTCTGAATATAAGAGCGCTAATCTTGAAAAACAAGCACAGGCATTTGTTCATGATAATAAAACAATCCAAGCAATTCAAAGAGAATTTGCAGATTGCAAAGATTTGGAAGATGCTCAAAATTTGGCAGAAGGTTATAAAGATTTATATAGTTATGGAACTAAAGATTTGGATGAATTTGTGGCAGCAATAAAAATGAGTAGAGATAAAGGTTGGGATCAACAGGATAGAAAAAAAGCTGTAGCAAAAACAGCATCAATAGCTAAAATGTATAGAGATGCTGGAAAGAAACCTAGCAAGATGAGCAAAAAAGAGTATGGCGAATTTGAAGATAGAGTTAAAAATATAGCTGCTTCAAATAAATTAAGTGATGATCAACAAAAGAAATTTGTTGATGCAGTTATGAATAATGTTGAAGAATTTGCAAAATCAAAAGATAGTTTGAAAGAAATAAATTAAAAGTAAAAAGGAATAATTTATATGTTTGGAAAAATAAGAAGATTTTATTATGATAATAAAGAATATATCTGGAAAAGAATAATTGTTGTAATTGTAATATTAGGAATAATTTATTTTATAAATTTTCAAATGAAGCAACAAAGAAAAAAAGTAGAAAATAATGTTCCAATAATTAATAATAATTATACTACATCAACAACTAAAGAAGTAACAACTAATTCAACTATAATAAATGATAAATCAGCTGTAGATGGTACAACATTTTCTAAATCACAAAAAGATGAAGAAGTTGGAATTATTCAAAATTTTATAGAATATTGTAATAATAAAAATATTGAAAAAGCATATGAATTATTATCAGATGATTGTAAAAGTGAAATGTATCCAACAGCAAATGATTTTTATAGTAAATATATAAATAGTAATTTTTCTCAAAAGAGGACAGCAACAGTTGAAAATTGGACAGGAAGCGTATATAAAATAACAATGAAAAATGATTTTATGGCAACTGGAGAATTGAATGGAACAACTACACAAGATTATATTACTGTTGTATATAAAAATGGAGAAAATAAATTAAATGTAAATAATTTCATAGATAAAGCAGAAATAAATAAAGAAACAGTATATCAAAATTTAAAAATAAGTGTTTTGTATAAAAAACAATATTTTGATTATGAAGAATATGAAGTTAAAATTGAAAATAAAACAGAGAGTCAAGTTATATTAGATACTTTAAATAGTACAAAGACTATATATATTCAAGATGAGAATGGTATAAATTATTATTCTCGTAGTCATGAACTTTTTAGTGGATTATTAAAAATAAATTCAGGAGCTATGTCAAAAATTAATATAAAATTTTCAAAAACATATAGTACAGATAGACAAACAAAGGCATTAGTATTTTCTGATGTAATATTTAATAATAATACTTCTAGTACAAATAAAGAATCACAAATAATATCTGTTAATTTGTAAAAAAGTTGCAATTTTGCAACTTTTTTCTTATAATCTAGCCAAAATAAGAATTATATGTTATAATTAATATGATGGGAGTGATGTGTTATGATCAAAGAAGGTGTAAAAAAAGTTTGTGCTATAGTACTAATAATTGCCATTGTAATAGTAGCTTTAGCTTCATTTGTATATTATATATTTGTGGACGATGGAACTTGGAAAGAGGACAAGGAAGGCAGACCTAAGATTTATACAAGTGGAGCAACAATTTCTGGAAGTAATGGTATAACGGTAGAAAAAAGTACAATAATAAATCAAGCTTTAAAAGATAAAGGCTATACGGATGAAGAAATTGAAAAAATGACAGATGCAGAAATAATTGATTTGTTTAATATGCAAAAAAAGCTTGATAAAAAAATAACATCTTTAGATGAATGTACACAGGCAGAAATAATGTGGTGTTTAAATACAACATATTCAGATTATTTAGATAATCCAGAACAATTAGAATATTTGTTAAATGCAGAACTTGTAACACAATATCCATATATTAGCTCATTAGCTTCAAGTGACGACAAAATTAATGGAGTTATACAATTTGACAGAATTCAAACAACAGATGAAGGAGAACAAAGAAAAAACCTTACATATACAGATTCATCTCAATTTGATACGATGTACAATAATTATGCAAATACAGGAAATAGAGATGTATTTAATTATTTTACATTAGATGAAGAAGGAAATGCGGTAATTGCAGTGTGGACTGAAGAAAGTGGATATTTCGAAAGTAATAATACATCACTACAAGTAAGAGAAAAAATAGCATCACCATATACGGAAGAAAAAATTCAAAATGATTATGATAATAGATATAAGATAGAAACAAATACAGAAGAAATAGTAACTGCAAAATATAATAAATATAATATAGATAAAACAAAAATAAATTATAAATCAATGGTACAGCAATATGTAATGCCATTCGAATATTTATGGATTTTATTATTACATTCAGAAGAATATGAATTTGTTGAAGAAGTAGCTCAATTAGTATATAATACAAAGATAACTATAGGTATTTTCGATAGTACAACAACAACAGTAAATATAAATAGAAAGGAATATACGGAAGATTTTCAACAAAAGATAGATGTATTTGAAAAGGATACTACGGATATAACAGCTGTTGAAGAACATACGCAAGTTGGAACATGGAATAAGATTGGAAATGCACCATATGATTATTATGCAGAAAACAAAATTACATATTATTATGATCAAACACAAGTAGAAGTTATTTATGCAGATGCTTGGTTTGTGGAAACAACTACAGAATTTACTAATAATACTACAGTAGAAAAAACAGGGCCAGAGACAACAGATGGATATAGTGAAGAATGGCAAACTTATTATTTTAACGCTAGAGAAAGTGTAACTACTAGAACGGAATTAAAAATTGATTGGGCTGCTGTTTTGGGTGGAAATTTTAAGCAATCACTTAAAGCTCATGTGATTAGAACACGAACACAGTTGCAAAAACAGAGAAGAACAATTAATAGAAAAGAAACAAATTCTCAGGAGATAACATACAAAAAATATATTAAAGGAGAAACTCAATCAAAAGAGAAAACAGATACAGATGAAAGTACTCCTACAAATTTTGTAAAAATATTAATATCACACCAAAAAGCATATGATAATATGACAGATTTAGGAACATTATCTTGGTTGATTGAGGTATTAGAGAATAATGAGAGCACAGCTAATTTAGTGGATTTAACATTATATTTGTTAAATAAAGCAACAGGAACATCTGATTATATTGATGAAGGTTCAATGAATTTTAGTAGTATTTGGTCAGGTATTATGATATCAGAATCAGGTGCATACTCATCATCTGGCTATGATTATATTGTAGATACAACTAAATCAGATCAATCAATTGTTATTACAGATGCACAAGTATTAAAAAATGCGATAGAAAGTGTTTATAAAGGAAAAGCCAAAACAAATTTATTAGGAGAGGTTAATACATTTTTAGAAATGCAACAAACTTATCATGTAAATGCAGTATTTGCGATTGCTGTAACACAAGTTGAATCATCATGTGGAACAGATTTTTCAGGAGCAATAGCAGCTGAAACACATAACTGGATGAGTATGACAGGATCTTATAATGGAAAATCATATAGAAATCCAAAGAGTTCAAATACTAGAACATGGAGAAGTTATCCAAGCTTTAGAGAAGCAACATTAGATTTTGGTAATGTAATTGCTAATGGATCATATTATTTTAAAGCAGGAAGATATTCAGTAACACAAATAGCACCAACATATTGTAATGCAAGCTGGGGAGTATCAGTAATATCTTACATGTCAAAAATATTTAATGCTGCTGGTATTTCAACACTTGAAGGGTATGAAGGAGTTATAGGTGAAGAAAATAGAATAAGTGGACAATATTATAATTCAGTATATCAAGTAGGAAATATTACTTATAAAAACTTTAAACAAACAAATGCACAATTGAAATCAGATATGAATAGTATTAGAAGTGGATCAGGTAATGATATGGCAAGTAAGGGCTGTGGAATTACGGCAGCAGCGATTGTACTAAATGGATATGGAGGATATGGAGCAATAAATCCAGCAACTTTATATTATGATTATGGATATAGCAATTGGAGAACAGCATTATATAAATTGTTAAAAATACCATTCAAGGATTATGTACCATCTGGAAATGGAGACGGTATAAATGCACAATTAATGGAAGGAAAACCAGTTATAGCTCATATAACCAAGAGTACAGCAAGATATAAAACAAGTCACCATTTTATAGTATTGTTAGCAATTGAAAAAGACTCACAAACAGGTAAATATTATTATTTAGTATCAGATCCAGGAGGAGAATATAAAAATAAATTACTAAATAGAAATGGAAAAGTTCCAGTTGAAGATGTATTAAGTGCTATAAGTGAATATATTAAACTTTAGATAAAGGAGTTATTAATGAAGAAAAAACAAATAATTATTATAATAATAACAACATCTGTATTTTGTATTAAAAATAGTATTAGTATATCAATAACAGAAAGAATAAAACAATATGGTATGCTAAGAAGTATCGGAGCAACAAGCAATCAAATAAAGAAAAATGTATATTATGAAGTCTTTTTATTAGGTATAATAGGAATACCTCTTGGAATCCTTCTTGGCCTTTTCGCAGCCTTTATTCTTATAATTGTAGTTCAAAAATTAGTTGGAATGAGTTTTGTAGTGGATGATTTCTTAGTATTTAAAGTATCTATTTCTTCTATTATTATTGCAATTATACTTAGTATTTTAACTTTATATTTATCATCAATTAAAAGTGCAAAAATATCTTCTAAAACATCTCCAATAAATGCTATTAGAAATAGTAGTAATATAAAACTTAAGAAAAATAAATTAAAAACACCTAACTTTATTAATAAATTATTTGGTCTTGGGGGAGTTATATCTTATAAAAATATTAAAAGAAATAAAAGAAAATATAGACCAACTGTTATATCAATAATTGTATGTGTAGCTATTTATATATCTTTATCTTACTTTGTAAATACAGCATTTTCTACAGTAAAGATGGAGCATGGTGAACGTAATTATAATATTTTACTAACAACATCTTATGAAAATGAAAAAGAAATAAAAGAAACATTAAGTCTTGATACAATAAATAGATATTCTAAAGTAAGATATTATCAAGGTATAAAAGATGTTAAATATTCAAAAGATTATTTAAATTATAATGATGCTGTGTGGGAGCAAACTTTAAAAAATAATGTTTATCCTGTTATATCTCTAGGAGAAAAAGAATATCAAAGTTATTTAAATAAATTACATCTTTCTTATTTTGATAGTAAAGATAAAGTTATTCTTATAAATAATATTATTCAAACAGTTTATAAAAACAATAAAAATATAAATGTTAATTATAATGCTTTAGATTATAAAGAAAATGATTTAGTAACAGCAACAAATAATAAAACATATGAAATAGTTAAAGTAACAAATATAAGACCACTTGGTTTTGAATCAAGATATAATTCTCCTTATTTTGTTGTTAGTGATGAAGTTATGGATACTTTAAAAAGTGATTCTAATGTAAGTATATTTATAAAAAGTTCTAATGCTAATAAAACGCAAGATGATATTGAAAAGATATTTAACTATAAATATTATTCTTTAGATAATTTAGATCATGATGCAGAGCTTGTTAATAGATTATATACTCTTATTGCTATATTTCTATATGGATTTATTATTGTAATCTCATTAATTGGAATAACTAACATCTTTAATACTATTAAGACCTCTATTGAACTTAGAAAAAGAGAATTTGCTATTCTTAAAAGTATTGGTATGACTTCTAAAGAATTTAATAAAATGATTTTCTTAGAAAGCTTCTTCTTCTGTTTTAAATCATTAATCATAGGTATACCAATAGGAATTTGTCTTTCTTATTTAATATATTTATCATTTAATCAAGAAATAATGTTTAGATTTGATGTGCCTTATAAAG
>ERZ859732.920-NODE-920-length-10758-cov-2.104176_pt1 | contig 10758 bp, 11 predicted proteins | sample MGYA00510123_ERZ859732 | MGnify/ENA primary metagenome ERZ859732 (study PRJEB30046, sample SAMN00715133) | human gut metagenome | study: EMG produced TPA metagenomics assembly of the A metagenome-wide association study of gut microbiota in type 2...
ACCTTCATATTCCTCTGTATCAAACTTTTCCAACGCTCTCAAAAGCACACTGGAATAACGCTCGATTCCGATAAAGTTCACATCGGGATGAGCCTTTGCCATATTCAGAATAAACTGCCCCTTACCCATTCCGATTTCTATATAGATAGGATGCCGGTCTCCAAACACCTGATGCCAGCATCCTCGCTGATCTTCCGGTCTTTTAATCACTGTACGGTGCATCTGGATCACGCCCTCTGCACGCGGGATATTTCTAAGTCTCATGTAAATCTCCTTATAAAAACGTAAAATTTCATATAGATAATACCCTACAATTGTGTGGGTGTCAAAATAAAATGACAAAATACGTTGCACATGCCCTTGATAACATGTTTTTCATACATTATAATTAGAAATAGTACATTTTTGGTTATAGTACTGAACAGCTACCCAATTTTAGAATTAATAGGAACAGATATGAAGCATAAAATTATAAATTTAAAAAAATCAGGAATACTAATAATGGCAGTGTTTGCTATGGTCACGACGCTTTGTGCGAGACCGCTTATGGCATTTGCGGATGGTGATGACACGTACTGGCCGGAGGGACCGCAGATAAATTCACCGTGCGCCGTGGTGATGGAGGTCAATACAGGTACGGTGCTATATGAGAAAAATTCACACGAAAAGCATTATCCTGCAAGTATCACAAAGATCCTCACCACATATCTGACTATACTCAACTGCAAGATGAATGAGAAGGTTACATTCTCAAAAGAGGCGGTGAAGGAGAGCAGTGATGGTTCGTCGAGCATCAAGAGGGATGTGGGCGAGGAGATGACCATGGAGCAGACACTATATGGAGTTATGCTTGAGTCGGCAAACGAGTGCGCATATGCTGCAGCAGAGCATACAGGCAAAAAGCTTGGGGGAGATTACAGCACATTTATTGATCTGATGAACAAGGAAGCCAAAGAATTAGGCTGTACAGATACACATTTCAACAATGCAAATGGTCTGCCAGATGAAAATCACTGGACAAGCGCATACGATATGGGGCTTATCGCGTGTGCGGCATACAGGAATGACGAGTTTCGAAAGATTACAGGCACAAAGACCTATATTATACCACCTACAAACAAGCATACCGAGGATACTCCGCTTTACAATCATCATGCGATGCTGCATCCATTTAAGTCGTATTCACAGTTTGTAAATCAGGATTGTACCGGCGGCAAGACCGGCTACACTTCAGTGGCTAACAGCACGCTTGTCACTTATGCGGAGAAGGATGGCCTGACGCTGTGCGTGGTTATTATGAATGCACAGTCGCCTGACCAGTATGCAGACACAAACACGCTGCTCAATTACTATTTCAGTAACTTCAAGGCACTAAGCATAGCTGAAAATGAAAACAGCGCAGCTACTGACAATACGCCGGATCTGGGCGTGATGAATGAGCACGGCATGTATGCAAAGGTGTCGGAAAACTATGTTGTTTTGCCAAACAACGCGGATTTTTCAAGCGTTAAAAGGGAAGCTGCTGACATGAAGTCCGACAACAAGGATGCTCTTGCTACGGTCAGATACAAGTATGGTGATCATGTGGTAGGCTGTGTGGATCTGCTGAAATCAGGAGCAAAGGTCGATCTGTCGTACTTTGATGAGAACAGCAGACAGAACGTGGAAAGTGATATAATAAGGATAAAGCCGGTATATTTTCTCTGGGTGCTCATACTTATCTCAGTGATTATTCTGAGCATTTTCATGCTTAGAAGAATATCAGACAATATATATGTGCTGAAACACAAATGGAGCATTAAGAAGGAGCAGCGCGAACGCTTCAGGGAGCACAAGCTTGAGAGAAAACGGCGCAGAAGGAAAGACAATCTGAAGTTCAGCGGACGACACAAATATTAGTACATTTGTAACTATTCAGTACAGAAATGAGGGGCAAAATACCTTTTGACCCGCATATCATGACATTATAAATGGAGGCAGAAATGAGTGATGAAAGATGCGCCCTCGTGCTTGAAGGCGGAGCCATGAGAGGCATGTACACAGCCGGAGTGCTCGACTGTTTTATGGACCATGATATTAGCTTTGATGCTGTTATCGGTGTTTCGGCGGGGGGACTTTTTGGGGGGAGTTGTAAACGCTAAAGACTTTGAGGTCAATGGTATACGATACAATAAGAGGTTTAACAGTGACAAAAATTATATGGGTATCAGGCCGCTTCTTAGGGAGAAAAACATAGTGAGCACGAAATATGCCTATGATATCGTACCAAGGGAGCTTGACCCGTTTGATGATGAGGAATACAAGAAGTCGGATATCCCATTTTATGCGGTTGTGACGAATATCAGGACGGGTAAGCCTGAATATGTGCAGATAAAGAGTGTTTTTGACCAGATGGATGTGCTCAGGGCATCGGGCTCTATGCCTGTAGTGTCAAAGCCTGTGAAGCTGGGGAAAGAGTGGTATCTGGATGGCGCGGTGACGGACAGTATTCCATATGAGCATATGCTCGATATGGGCTATGACAGAGTGGTTGTCGTGCTGACAAAGCCGGCAGACTATATAAAAAAACCTATGCCAAGGGTTTTTACATCGGTATACAAAAAGCGTTTCCCGAGGTTTTATGAGGCATTTTCAAACAGGCATATCATGTACAATTATCAGCTTGAGCATCTTAAGGAGCTTGAAAAGCAGGGCATTGCCGAGGTGTTAAGGCCGTCGGAGCACATTAAAATAAGCAAGGTAGAAAAGGATCCTAATAAGCTTGAGAGCCTGTATCAGCTTGGATTACGTGATGCTGAGAGGCTTTTGGCAGATAAGCATGGCATGAAAATATAGAATGATTAAAAGGCTGAAAAGTAATAAATGTGACACGAGGGATGGAGAAGCGGTAATGAACATACAACAGGTAAAGACTATCATAGCTGATGCCATGGAAAAGCATAACGGAATAGTGAAAAAAGAAGAGCTTACAAGGCTTGGTATAGACTACAGGCGGATTGACACGCTTGTCAGGGAGGGGAAGCTTGTCCGCATCAGAAACGGCTATTACACCGACCGCGTGGATGATTTTTCTGAGGATGCACTTGTCGCGGCACTCTTTCCGGATGCAATGCTTTGCATGGAAAGTGCACTTTACGCCTATGGCTATATAAAGGAGAAGCCATACGGATGGACGCTTGCCGTGGACAAAAACACATCAAAATCGCGTTTTAAGATGGACTATCCCAGAATCATTCCGTTTTATACGGAGCCCACAGCACTTATGCTTGGAGCCACAACCATTGAGCTTGGAGGCAATACCTTTGGAATCTATGATAAAGAACGTGTGATATGCGACTGCCTGAAGTATGAGTCGAGACTGGACCGCAATGATTTCAAGGCAGCTGTACAGTCGTACATAGCGGATACGGACAAGGATATTTCCGTGCTCATGGATTACGCAAGGGCGAGGCGCGTGGTAAAGAAGGTGCAAAGCTTCATAGGAGTATGGTTGTAGTGAGGGTAGATTTAAGACATATAAGCGATGAGAAAAAATTATCGTACAGCGATGTGTTATGGCAGTACGTGAAGCAGGATTTTCTCTGGCGCATAAATAATGCCGGTCTGGGAAAAGTGCTGTGGCTTCAAAAGCCGTATTTTGCAACAGGAGAAAAGCTGGCGTTTTATTATGTATATGGCAGCCCCGGTGGCAGGGCAGAGGATAATGGTACGCCGTTTGATGTACTGCGCAATATCATTATAGGCAATGCAGGGCTTAACAGTCACAGTGATGTGGTATGGACTAATGCAGAATTATCTAAGCAGACGGCAAAGGTATCAGCTAATGAACCAGGCGGCAGTGATATGCAGCCGCTGATACATACGTGGAATCTAAGCGCTATGTGTGATGGCGGGGAAGTACCGTTTGCAGTGAGGCTTGAGCGACTTAATGAAGCGGATGCAGGAGTTCCCATGACTAAAAATATTGTTTTTATGAACAGCTTTTATGGAGACGCAGATGTTTGTATTTTTTCGCCTGAATCCAGGCTCGGAGAACAGCTGTTTGAGATAATGGATAAGCTTGAACTGGTTAGCGATATGAAACCATATGGTGATGCATATGAGATACTTAAGAGATATTCGGTCAGCGGAAGGCAGATAATTGATATTTTTAAGGTTAGAGCGAAAAATAAGCCGAAGACAGTGAGCATGCACCGGCTTGAGCAGGTGTATGGCTATCGCAGCTATGCTTATATGAGAAGGCGCTGGGAGCGGTATTGTAAGAGGCTGACACGACAGCAGAGGGCATATGCGAATGCAGGCTGGGAGGAGACGCTTGATTTGATACTTGATTTCCTCACACCGGTCTGGAGCGCGTTTTGCAATGATGAAATATTTTATGATGACTGGATGCCGGAGCTTGGAAGATTTCTGGGCTAAAAAGGATATATAGGTACTTAAATGGAAAAAGAACTGATAAATAATTCACAATCAAATATTTATCCGTTTCACATGCCGGGGCATAAGCGCCGTGGCAGTGATATAGGTGCAGGGCTGGACCCGTATGCTATTGATATCACAGAGATAGACAATTTTGACAATCTGCACCACGCTGAGGGCATTATAAAGGAGGCGCAGGCTGAGGCAGCGGCACTTTACGGTGCAAAGCGTGCATATTTTCTTATAAACGGAAGCACCTGCGGTATACTGGCAGCAGTATCTGCGGCCACCAAAAGGGGAGACAAGGTGCTTGTAGCAAGGAACTGTCACAAGGCGGTGTATCATGCGCTTTACTTAAGGCAGCTTCACCCAGTGTTTATATACCCTGAAATTACACGGACAGGGCTGCAGGGGCAGATAACCGAGGCGCAGATAAGGGCGGCATTCGATGAAAATCCCGACATAAAAGCGGTTGTGATAACCTCGCCTACATACGATGGTGTGGTTTCCGATGTGGCGGCAATCGCCTCTGTGGCACATGCACATGGAGCTTTGCTCATAGTTGACGAGGCACATGGCGCGCACTTTGGCTTTGGAGGCGGCTTCCCTCAAAATGCCATAGCGCTCGGGGCCGATGCGGTCATAGTGAGTCTGCACAAGACGCTTCCGGCATTTACACAGACGGCGCTTTTACTGCTGGGTGGGATGCGTGAAGCTGCAGTGGAGAAGTTTCTCGGCATTTATGAGACAAGCTCACCGTCATATGTGCTTATGACAGGCATAGAGCGCTGCATACACTATGTGCGCGATAACAAAGAGACAGCATTTGCACAGCTTAGGAGCAGACTTGACAGATTTTATCAGAAGGTCAGCGGACTTTCGCATCTGAACGTGGTCAGAAAAAGTGATTTTTCTGCTGACGAGGCATATGATTTTGACGAGTCAAAGATTATTATATTTACGAAAGAGGCTATGAATGGACATACGCTGCTTGAGCTTCTGCTCAAAAAATATGAGCTGCAGCTTGAGATGGCAGCGGGCAATTATGTACTTGCGCTGGCATCTGTCATGGATACGGATGAGGGCTTTGACAGGCTTGCGGATGCTTTGATTGAAATAGACAGCCGGCTCGAAAAATATAAGTCTGATTTTGAAGAGTTTTATGATATATTAAAGCAGGAGGGTGTGGTACATAAATTTTACCTGCCTGTCAAAATGGACACAGATATATACCAAAAGCTGCCTGCCGTAATGGAAATGTATGATGCATATGATGCAGACCATCAGGAGGTCTATGCCTTTAAGGCAAGCGGGAAGGTGAGCGGTGCCTTTATAAATATATATCCGCCGGGGATACCTCTTGTGGTGCCGGGAGAGATAATGAACGACAAGCTCATAGATGATGTAATAAAGGCTGTAAATTCAGGTCTTGAAGTGGATGGCCTGGATTTTGATCCGGATGCCAATATGTGGAAGTTTGTTGCGGTGCTGTAAGCAACAGTTTGACATAGCAAACGATCATATTTATACTAATTAAAATATAAGAGGTTTACAGATGGGTAAGATTTTCTGCGTGATGGGAAAAAGCGCATCAGGCAAGGACACTATATACAATAAAATACTGCAGGATGATTCCCTAATGCTTAGCAGGATTATCCCGTATACCACTCGCCCGATAAGGGACGGAGAGACACAGGATAAGGATTATCATTTCTGCAATGAAGAGGATGTAAAAAGGCTTAGTGAACAGGGGAGCATCATAGAGCTTCGTGAGTACAATACAGTGTACGGCGTGTGGAAATATTTCACGGTAAACGATGATGATATAGACCTTCGCTGCAAAAGCTATCTGACAGTCGGAACACTGGAGTCTTACACAAAGATACGCGATTATTTTGGCAGTGACAAGGTACTGCCAATCTATGTGGAGGTGGAGGATGGCGACCGTCTGATACGCGCCATTCACCGGGAAAAGGGGCAGCAGGTGCCTAAATATGAGGAGATGTGCCGCCGTTTTCTGGCAGACGCATCAGATTTTTCTGAGGAGAAGCTGCATGAGGCGGGGATTACACGTCGCTTCATAAATGATGATATGGACACTGTGCTTGCCGAGATTTCAGCATACATACGACAGAGTTCCTAATTGCAGAGCAAGATGATGGTTACGGCCTACACATAAATGTAACCGGAAACGAATAAGGAGGCAGCCTCATGGCAGTCAGAGTAAATGAAGTAAATCAGGTGACACAGGTTCCTGATGCACAAAAAACACAGGCCGGTGACGGCTCGTTCAAATTCACACTGGCCAGCGCCATAACAGACGCTGATCTCCAGGCAAAGGTAGATGCGCTGATGCAGGATATCACAGCACAGGGCAACAGAATAGCCGAGCATATGGACATCAGGGACATGAAGAGATATCGCGGGCTCATAAAGGATTTTTTGAATGAGGTGGTCTACAGATCCCATAAATTTTCCAGAGAAAATTTTCTCGATAGGAGAGGAAGACACAGAGTTTATGGTATAATAAGACTGATAGACAGCAATCTGGACGAGCTGGCATCAGAGCTGGTGGAGGATGAGAAGGATCATCTGTCCATACTTGCAAGAATCGGAGAGATTCGTGGACTGTTGCTTGATATACTCACGTAGGAGATTAAAAGCTATAACAGACGCAGGCAGAATAAAACGGAGGCAGCAGCTATGGCAGGATTTAAGGATATAGTAGGAAATGAGCAGATAATAGAGCATCTGCAAAATGCCATATCAATGGGAAAGGTCTCACATGCATATATAATAAACGGACCACAGTTGTCCGGCAAAATGATGATAGCCGAGGCATTTGCCAGGGCACTGCAGTGTGAGAAAGAGGGCACAGACGGTTGTGGAGAGTGCAAATCGTGTCATCAGGCAGATGACCACAATCATCCTGATATCATATATGTCAGTCATGAAAAGCCCAACAATATATCGGTTGACGATATCAGGACACAGCTAAACAACGATATAGTGATAAAGCCGTACAGCAGTAAATACAAGATTTACATAGTGGATGAGGCTGAAAAAATGAACCAGCAGGCGCAGAACGCGCTTTTAAAGACAATAGAGGAGCCACCGGCATATGCGGTCATCATGCTTCTCACCACCAATGCAGACAGCTTTCTGCAGACCATCAGGTCGCGCTGTATCACACTAAATATGAAGTCGGTAAAGGACGAGGTGATAAAGGCATATCTGATGAACGAAAAGCATATTCCGGATTATCAGGCAGATATCAGTGCTGCATTTGCACAGGGCATCGTTGGAAAGGCTGTTAAGCTCGCCTCATCAGACGAGTTCAACGAGCTAAAGGAGTCAGCACTGTCGCTTATAAAGCGCCTCGATGACATAGATCTCTACGAGCTGGGCGCAGCAGTAAAGCAGATAGCTGAGTACAAGCTTCAGGTGCAGGATTATTTTGACCTGATTATGGTATGGTACAGAGATGTGCTGTATATGAAGGCGACAAACGATGTTAACGGACTCATATTCAAGGATGAGGTCTATGATATAAAGAAACAGGCAGCAAAGCATTCCTATCAGGGAATCGAGGCAATACTTGAGGCGCTTGAGAAGGCGAAGATAAGAATTAACGCAAACGTCAATTTTGACCTGGTAATTGAGCTGCTGCTTATGACCATAAAGGAGAACTAATCACATGACAAAAATAGTTGGTATCAGATTCAGGACAGCAGGCAAAATATATTACTTTGACCCGGCTGATTTCGACCTCGACATGGCAATGCATGTTATCGTGGAGACAGCAAGAGGCATAGAGATGGGAACTGTCCTCATTCCGCCGAAGGAGGTGGATGATGACCAGGTGGTTTCACCGCTTAAGCCTGTCATCAGAGTGGCAACCGACGAGGATGAGAAAACGGTTGAGAGAAATAAGGAAAAGGAAAAAGAGGCATTTGCCATCTGCAAGGAGAAAATCATCAAGCACGGACTTGAGATGAAGCTGGTGGATGCAGAGTATACCTTTGACGGAAACAAGCTGCTGTTTTACTTTACAGCGGACGGCAGAATTGATTTCAGAGAGCTCGTAAAGGATCTGGCAGCGGTATTCCGCACCAGAATAGAGCTTCGTCAGATCGGTGTCAGGGATGAGACCAAGATGATGGGAGGCATTGGAATATGTGGCAGACCGCTCTGCTGTCATTCTTATATGGCAGATTTTGTGCCGGTTTCCATCAAGATGGCAAAGGAGCAGAATCTTTCCCTCAATCCGACCAAGATATCCGGTGTGTGCGGAAGACTCATGTGCTGTCTTAAGTATGAGCAGGATACATATGAGTATCTGAACAGCAGAATGCCGTCAGTAGGAGAAAAGGTCAAGACGCCTGAGGGAATCATCGGAGAGGTCAAGTCAGTAAGCGTGCTCAGGCAGCTCGTGCGTGTTGTCATTGACAACGGCGAGGAGAAGGAGCTTCGTGAGTACACTGTAGATGATCTGCGATTAAAGCCACGCCAGAAAAAGGATGTAAAGCTCACCGAGGAGGAGCTTCGCGAGCTCAAGGATCTCGAGGATAGCGGCGATGAGACGATGGAGGACAAGCCACAGGAGAAACAGCAGAGAAACCGTGGACACCGTGACAACAAAAATGAATATCGCGAGCGTCGTGATAAGCGTGACAACAGAGAAAGACGTCCGTACAGGGCGGACATAGAGGCAGCGGAAGTTTCTGCAAATGAGACAAATGAAGTAAATGCTGCAAATGCCGGCAGAGAAAATAAGGACGGTTACAAAAAGCCGTACAAGGGCGGCAAAAACAGACCAAACAAGCAGAAATACAACCGCAACAAGGATTACAAGAACAAAAACTATAATAAAGAGTATAGTAAAGATTACAACAGGGACAAAGACAATGGAAGCACTGATACACAGTAATGAGCGCCTGGACGATTTGTGCCGCAAGGGCTATAGGCTCATACAGGATCCAAAGCTGTTCTGCTTCGGCATAGACGCCGTGCTTTTATCTGACTATGCAAAAGTAAAGCGCGGCGAGAGAGCTGTGGATTTGTGCACCGGAAACGGTGTGATTCCGATACTTCTTGAGGCAAAGAATAACGGAGAGCATTACAGCGGGCTTGAGCTTCAGTCTCAGTGTGCAGACCTGGCGAGAAGAAGTGTGAAATATAACCATCTTGAGGACAAAGTAACCATAGAAGAGGGAGATGTGTGCAATGCATCGGAGATTTTCGGGCGCGAGTCCGTGGAGGTGGTGACGGTAAATCCGCCGTATATGATAGGCCAGCACGGTATCAAAAATGCAGACGATGCCATGACGATAGCACGCCACGAGGTCAGGTGCACACTTGACGATATAGTCAGGGAGAGCGCAAAAATGCTCAAATTCAATGGGCGTTTTTACATGGTTCACAGACCATTCAGGCTGGCAGAGATTTTTAGCACGATGATGAAATATCATATCGAGCCAAAGCGAATGCGCCTTGTACATCCCTACGCTGACAGGGAGCCGAACATGGTGCTCATAGAGGGGCTAAAGGGCGGCAAAAGCCGTATCACCATCGAAAAACCGTTAGTTGTATACAAGGAGCCTAATGTATACACGGATGAGATATATGAGATATACGGCGATAAGCCCCGGAATAACGGAAAATAACAGGAGAATCATATGACAGGAACACTGTATCTGTGCGCAACTCCGATAGGAAATCTGGAGGACATCACATTCCGTGTGCTGCGCACACTTAAGGAGGTAGACCTCATCGCAGCGGAGGATACGAGAAACTCCATAAAGCTGCTCAATCATTTTGAGATAAAGACACCAATGACGAGCTATCATGAGTTCAACAAGATAGATAAAGCCTACCAGCTTGTGGCAAAGCTTAAGGAGGGCAAAAATATAGCCCTCATCACTGATGCAGGAACACCCGGCATTTCTGACCCAGGTGAGGACATTGTGCGCATCTGCTACGAGGAGGGCGTGCCTGTTACCTCGCTTCCCGGGGCAGCAGCGTGCATTACAGCACTTACCATGTCGGGCAGGCCGACCAGGCGGTTTTCGTGTTTGGCCTTTTTGTCGAGGGATAAAAAGGAACGCGCGCGTGTCATTGAGGAGCTTAAAAACGAGACCCGGACAATAATCATCTACGAGGCACCCCATCATCTTGTAAAGACAGTCACAGAGCTTTACAATGCGCTCGGAGACAGAGAACTCACCGTGTGCAGGGAACTTACGAAAAAGCACGAGGAAAAGGTGCAGACTACATTTTCGGAGCTTTTGGAGCGTTCAAGGACACAGGAGCCAAGAGGTGAATATGTGCTTGTAATGT
>ERZ859732.922-NODE-922-length-10720-cov-2.061322_pt1 | contig 10720 bp, 13 predicted proteins | sample MGYA00510123_ERZ859732 | MGnify/ENA primary metagenome ERZ859732 (study PRJEB30046, sample SAMN00715133) | human gut metagenome | study: EMG produced TPA metagenomics assembly of the A metagenome-wide association study of gut microbiota in type 2...
TATAAATAGGGGTTTCATTTTTGTCAACCCAACCTTTGAATATATAACCATCTCGTGTAGGATCTTTTGGTAGTGTAAGTTCAGTATCTTTGCCAATAGTAATACTATCTATTATACTTCCACCTTTAGTATCAAATGTAATTGTTATTGCTTCTTTTATATCTTTTTCAATGTCATTCATAGGGCAAACATATTTAGCTGTTTTTAAAACTGTCTTAGTTTTACCATCAGAACATTTATAAGTATTTGTAAATATTCCTTTATCTTTGTAAACAGTTGAACCACCATTAAAATTATCTCTAATTTTAATTATAGGACTATTATTAAATGATAGAGCGATTATAAAATCTAAAAATACTAAACCTATTATAGAACACAGTGAGATTATTACTATTTTTTTTTCTTCATTATACCTCCTCACAAATAATAAACGAAATGTGATTTACTTCTTGTATATTAATTATATCATATATTTTTCGATTTCAAAAATGTTTTGTATATAGTCGTTTTTTTAGGTATCAATATTTTAGAAAAAAAAGACCAATATAAATTGATCTTATCTATAAAACATATTATTAAATTAACACTTCCCACCGTTATCTTCAAAATATGATTCGATATATTTTACTAATATTTTAGCTTTGTTAAACTGCTTATCTTTAACAACATTTATAATATAATCACTACCACTTGCATCAATAATATTATCATCTTTATCATATTCAATTAGATAAGTGTACTTTTCATCATTAAGTTTACAATTAAGAAGAACAGTTTGATTTTCTTTTATAGTCATAGAGTCTTTTTTAGCACCAAACATAATATTTATGAAAATAGTAATAGCAAAACCAACAATAAAAATTATTCCCAAGACTTTTAGTATTTTAATACTTATTTCAGCGAGTTTTTCGGTATTATTTACTTTTTCTACTAATACTTGTTTAATGTCATTATTTAATAATTCATCAATACTAACATTAAGTGCTTTAGATAATAATTTTAACTGTTCAGGATTTGGAGAAGTTTCACCAAGCTCCCAATTTGATATTGTTTGTCTAGTAACATCAACTTTTTCTGCTAATTGTTCTTGTGAAAGTTTACAATCTTTTCTTAATTTTAAAATGTTATCTCCCAATTTCATTTTATCTCTCCTTTCACTTACAATTATATATGAGTTGATATTTGCATTCTACCAAAAGTCTTTGGAAGTTTGTCAAAGACTTTTAACAATTATAATACAAATAACTATTATTCTACATCACAAGACCAAAGTCCATGCTTATTACAATATGCATATAATTTTGATCCCTTTATATATTTAAATTTACATTTCGCATTTTGCTCTGGTGATAATTTAACTTTATAAATATCTTTGTCATTAACAAGTGCAATCCATTCAATAAAATGTTCTTTTTCCATAACATGGTTTACTTTTACAAGTATTTCATCATCAACATATTCAAAAGTTGGAATATGTTTTTCAAACGATGCATCAACACTATTTGAAATTAATTTAACCATAGGTTCACCACAACAAGTTATTCCACAATCCACACAGTTACAATCATTGATTATTTCTACCAATGCACCACATTTTTGACATTTCTTAATTATTAATTCATTTTTCATTTGTTTCCTCCTTCTATAACAAATTCATATTTATTTAACTAAAAATTTACTATTTGCCTTTCATTATATATTGTACCAAATTTCTGACGAAAAGTCTTTATAAAACCTCACTAAATATCACCTCGTTAGTGATGTTAACTCTGTAGAACAAGTTTTGCAAGTTAATTTAAATTGTTTCTAATAAATGTCACTTATTCAATAGATTAAATTTCCATAATGTGATATAATGTCAAATGTAAAATGATGTAATAATTGAATGAAAGGATGATATTATGGATGCAAAAACAAATAATCAAAGCAAAAAGGATAACGAAACATACTATGCTATATATAGTAGAAAGTCAAAATTTACTGGTAAAGGTGACAGTATAGAAAACCAAATAGAATTATGCAAAAATCAGTTAATAAACAAATACAATATTGATGAAAATAATATTAAGGTATATCAGGATGAGGGATTTACTGGATATAATACCAATAGACCACAATTTCAAGAAATGATGAAAGATATACGAAATAAAAAAATTAAATGCATTATTGTATATAGATTAGATAGAATTAGTCGTAATGTTGCTGATTTTTGTAATCTTAAGAATGAATTTTTAAAATATAATGTAGACTTTATATCAGTAACTGAAAACTTTGATACCTCTACTCCAATGGGATCTGCAATGCTTATGATATCATCCGTATTTGCTCAACTAGAAAGAGATACAATTGCTGAAAGAATAAAAGATAATATGTATGAACTTGCAAAAACAGGAAGATGGCTTGGTGGTAATACTCCTCTTGGGTATAAATCACAAAAAATAGAAAACCTATCAATTGATGGTAAAAAAAGAAGTTTATACAAACTTGAAATAATACCTGAAGAAGCAGAAATTATTAAACTTATATGGAATAAAATGTGCGAATTAAAAGGATTAGGAAAATTAGAATCATACTTGTTACAACAGGGAATCAAGACAAGAAATGGAAATAATTTTACAAGATTTTCACTAGTAACTATTCTTAAAAATCCTGTTTATGCAATAGCAGATGAAAAAATTAAACATTTCTTTGAAAAAATGAATGTTACGATTTATGAAAGTGAAGAAATAAAGTGTGATGGTAAAAATGGTTTAATGGCATATAATAAACGAGAAGAAATGATTGGAAGAACTAAAACTTATAAAGATGTTTCTGAATGGATTGTAGCTATTGGAAAACATCAAGGAATCATCTCAAGTGAGCAATTTATTCAAGTATGGAATTTAATAGAAAATAACAAAGATAAACGATGTAGAACACCACAACAAAATACTTCGATATTATCTGGTATTATTAGATGTAAACACTGTGGAAGTTATATGCGACCAAGACTTAGAAGTTCAGTTGCCCCTAATGGAGAAAGAAACTTTTCTTATCTTTGTGAACTTAAAGATAAGAGTCGAAAACAATTATGTAAATGTAAAAATATAAATGGTATTGAAACCGATAAACTTGTAATACAAAGAATTAAAGAGTTAACTTTACCAACTAGCGACTTTATGCAAAGACTAAAACTTATTGCAGATGGTAAAGAAAAAGAAACTACTAAAAAACAAAATGAATTACAAACTTTAAATGCTACACTAACTAGGAATAAAATGAAAATCGAATCATTAATTGATAGAATGGCAATTATTGATGCTGAGTTAATTAATGATGTGGCATTACAAATAAAAGATTTAAAATCTAAAAACAGCGAAATGGAAAAAAGAATTGCAGAATTAACAAAAGAAGTAAGTCAAGAAACTGATCAAAGAGAAATTGCTTCACTAGCATTAGATATGATAAACAAATATATGAATGCTTTTGATACACTGGATATAGTAGATAAAAGAATTATGATTAAATTATTAGTAAGTTCTGTTGAATCAGATGGAGAACATGTCTATATAAATTATATAGGCAGTTCTAATACAGCAATGTGTCCTCGAAGTGAGGGTAGCAGAAGTAGCTCATAGCGTTTTTTATGCACCAATGTATGTAGCAGATTCATTAGGGTACTTTAACGAAGAAGGGTTAGATGTATCAATAGTATTAACCAGTGGAGCAGACAACGTTATGGCTGCAGTTTTATCAGGAGATGTAGATATTGGTTTTTCAGGAACAGAAGCTACAATTTATGTATACAAAGGTAACGAAACAGATTATGTCATGACTTTCGCAGGATTAACTCAAAAAGATGGTAGTTTTCTAGTATCAAGAAAAAAAATAGATAATTTTAAAATAAGTGATTTAAAAGGAAAAACAGTAATCGGAGGAAGAAAAGGTGGAATGCCAGAAATGACCTTTGAATGGGCTCTAAGACAAAATGGAATAGATCCACAAAAAGATGTTAATATTGATACATCAATTGCCTTTTCAGCTATGCAAGGAGCATTTGTTTCAGGAATAGGAGACTTTGTTACATTGTTTGAACCTAATGCCACAGCTATAGAAAAACAAGGATTAGGTTACGTTGTAGCTTACATAGGTGAACTAGGAGGACCAGTTCCGTATACAGCATTTAATGCTAGAAAAAGTTATATTGAAAATAATCAAGATATTATAAAAAGTTTCTCAAAAGCTATAAATAAAGGTCTATCTTATGTTCACAATAATAAAAGTAGTGATATAGCCGAAAAAATAATAGATTATTTCCCTGATACATCTTTAAATGATTTAATCACTATAATAGATAGATACCAAAAAGGAGATGCTTGGAAAAAAGATATTTCTATAAGTCCATCTGAATGGAATCATATCCAAGATATAATTATTGCTTCAAATGAATTAGACGAGTATGTAGACTATGACAAATTGATATATACAAAGTATTTTACAAATTATGACTAATATTATTTCTATTAATAAATTATCAAAAAAATATCATAGCAAAAGGGAAACAACAGCTATCAAAAATTTAACATTATCAGTAAAAGAAGGTGAATACTTAGCTATAGTAGGACCATCAGGATGTGGAAAATCTACTCTATTATCTATTCTATCAGGAATTGAAAAAAAGAGTAGTGGAAGTATTATTTTACATAAAGATAACATAAAGTTTGGTTATATGCTCCAAGAAGATTGTCTATTTCCTTGGCTAAATATACTTGAAAATTGTTTATTAGGATTAAAAATAAAGAAAGAAATAACTAAAGAAAATAAAGAATATGTCATAAAATTACTTAACGATTATGGACTACATGATTTTATATACAGTTACCCAAATAGCTTATCTGGTGGTATGAGACAAAGAGTAGCTTTAATAAGGACACTAGCTATAAAACCAGATATTCTACTATTAGATGAACCATTTTCTGCACTAGACTATCAAACTAGATTAGTTCTTTCAGAAGATGTATATAAAATGATTAAAGATAATCAAAAAACAGTAATTATGATAACACATGACATTGCCGAAAGTATATACTGAATTAACAAACCATTTAAAAACCCCTAAATAACTAAGGGGTTTAACATTGCACTTATATCATAAAGAATACTATATGTATATATATAGTGTTGTTTTAATTTTCATAATTCCAATATAATCCAAACACTTTTTATTTTTTCTTTGAAGTTACTTGATTATAAAATCTACCTGGGGCAAAGTATTTACTACCATTTAAAAATTCATTATTGGAAACATAAGCTAAATAAGAATCTAAATCTGTAACATTTGAATATGGATGTGATAATGATACTTCTCCATGACCTGTAAACGCTAAGAATTTCCTTGCTGTAAGATTATCATATCCTAAAAATTCAACAGCTTGTTCAATAAAGTCATGTCCATAATCATGTCCTCTATATAATCTGTGTGAAAATACATCATACGGAAATCTCGCAACTAATCCACTTTTTTCTTGAGCTTCCAAAAAATCTGAATTTCCTCTACTTTCAGCACTACAAACAGCTTCTGCTAATTCTTTTGGTAGAGTACATTTTTCTCGTAAAGTTTTTTCTTTTTCACAAACATCATAATAATTATCAGCCATTATATCTATATGACCATATTGATCTCTTTTATAATCTAGTTTTGGACTAGATTCACCATAAGCACATACTACATAACCACATTTTTCTAGTTCTCTAGCTGTTATTTCATTATAAGGTAAAATACAGGTATGTCCATCTCTAGCTATAAAATTTAGGGTTGAACCATAACAATATACTACTCCCATAGATAGCAATGAATTTTCTCTTTCTGCGACAGCCATACCATTATCATGTATATCAGCAGGAATATCACATTTTTGAATTGCTAATTCCCTCAATTTAGCAGGAATCTCTTTTATTCCTAGAGCGTCGGCACATTGTCCTGCTAATATTTGTCTTCTTTCGTTATAATCACTATAAATCATTTAAACCTCCTATATTTTTATAATAATATTTTAAAAGCTATATTTTTCTAAAATTTCATTTCTTTCATTATGAATTGTTAAATAAATCTACTATAAACATAATAACATGTTTTTTAAAAAAAAGCAAGTTTTTCTTTACTGTTGATAATCATAAAACTTAATATCTAATACTTCTGCTTTACCATTGTGTCTATCAGTATCTCTATTAACTATGGTTATACTCTCTACAAACTCATTTAAGAAGTTTAGTTTCTCCTTATCGGTTAATAGTTTCCAATGGTCTACGATATACCTTGATATTTCTGCTTTATTTATATCAGGTTTCTTTGTATAGACTTGTTCTAAACGAGATAGTCTAGTTTCATTTACTTGAATTATGTTATCTAGTTCTTCACTCATATATTTGAATTGGTTATAATCTATCTTTTGTGCCATAAACAAGTCCATTACTTCTTTTTGTTTTGCACGTTTATTTATGAGCAATTTTTTAATGTTTTCTATTTCTTCTAAATCAACGTCTTCTTCTTCAATAACTAAATCATCTATTGCATCAAACTCTGCTATATTATTTTTTAAATACTCTATAAACGCTTCTTCTGCTTTGAGATGTGATACATACCTAGCAGTACATATTTGTTTTTCTTGATTAACACATCTATAAGCATTAAATAAATTTCGTGTACCATCTTTTCTTAATCTACCAATTGTTCTAGCAGTAGTTAATCTCTTACCACATACTCCACAAACTAGGGTACCACAAAAGTATACGTCGTCCTTTGGTCTATTGGTATGTACTTTTGTTTCAATTTTAGATAAATTATCTTGAACCTTATTCCACATTTTCTCACTAATAATGGGCTTATGTTTTCCATCTCCTATATAGTAATCTTTTCTTCCTATACCATACTGTACTTTACCAATATATACTGGGTTAGATAACATTAATCTTATTAGTTTTGGCGACCATACACCTACAAAGGTTTTAGTACCAACAATTTCACCATTCCTACCTATATTAACAGTATCCCTTGCACGTTTAGTAGGTATACCCTCAGCAGTTAATCTTTTAGCAATAGTAGTAAAGGAAGTACCCTCTATATACATTTTAAATATTCTTCTAACAACCTTTGCTTCTTCTTTATTTATAATAATTACTTTATTTCCTTTTTTTCTATTATAACCATAAGGAGTACAAGCACAACATAGAGTATAACCTTGTTTTGCTTTTTGATTAAATGCAACTTTAATTCTTTCTGATGTTAACTCTCTTTCGTGTTGAGCAAACAACCCTTTAAGCAATGTCATAAACTTGCCATTTGAATTACTTATATCTACTTTTCCGTCTGATATAGACCATACGTCAACATCATACTTTTGGAATAGTTGTATAAAATCTTCTGTATCGGTTAGGTTTCTTGTTAATCTATCAAACTTTTGGATTAACACTACGTCTATTTTGCCGTCTTGTATATCCTTAATTAGTCTTCTTACTGATGGTCTACCTTCAACATCTTTTCCACTAATACCTTCATCTGCATAGACATCGTAAACTTTGAAATTACTTGTCTTTGCAAATGAAATAAGGTTTTGTTTTTGTGCTGCTACTGAATAACCCTCCTGTGCTTGTCTTTCGGTAGATACACGGATATATATACCAGCATTCCTCATATTACTTTTGCTCCTTACTAGATTGTAGCATTCTAGGTACAGATGTTTTTACAAAGAACTCTAACATCTTTAGTTGCTGTTCTTTTGATAACTTTATTTTTTTACTATCTATTGATAGTTTATTTTTCATAAATTCTCACTCTTTCATTTAAACTTATGAAATTCAAGACAACTTTTTGCCTTAAATATAACTGCGAAAGAGTAAATAAGTATACTGCTACAATCGGACGACAATTGTAACAGCTTTTACCCAATAAATAAAGCCCTAAACCTTTAGATTAGAATATAACAATATTTACTTAATATAACATCATCATAATCATTATATATGGGTTAGGTTTTTCATAACACGGATTTGTTATGATGATATTATATTAAGCATATTATTATATTAACAAACCCATTTTCCTTATTTTTCAACCTTTCTCACACATTTTTAATACACCTCCTATAGAATATTTACCAAGCAACTATAATAAATGTTATTACTTAGTCTTGCTTTTCTTACCAATTAGTATTGTTACATATAACTCTCCATCTCTAATATAACCATATACTGCCATAACTACCTCCCTCTATTAAATTAAGGGTTGACTATATTGATTTAATATTTTCATACCTTATTTAACCCATAATCAACCAAGATTTATTATTAAATTAATCAAATGTTAGACTTTACATATCATTTTTTTTGAAGTCTAGTGGTTCTTCGTCTTCTACTTCAAGTCCATACTTGATTTTTAGTAATTTTCTTATATTCCACTTTAGTTGTTTTTTATTTTGAACTTCATAATTAAATAACTCAGCCATTATTGAGTTAATGTGTATTTGGAACTTTTCCTCGTACATAGTAGAGTCATAATACCCAGTAGCAAAATAATATGCTACTACCTCTGGTACAATATACTCCTCTAAGTACTCCTCAACTTTCTTATGATGTGGCTCTATAATATCTTCAAACTCTTTATCACTAATATCTCGGTCTGTGTCTTTTAGGAACATCACTATCACCACCTAACACTTTGTCTACTATTCCATATTGTAGTGCATTATTAGCACTTAACCACCAGTCTTTACCAGTAGCCTCCTTTTTAATTTGCTTATAAGACCTATTACTTTTTTCGGCAAGTATTTTAAATATTTTATAATTTAAGACTTTTGAGTGGTCTAAACGATTTTGCATTTCGCCGACCTTTCCAGTTGAAAATGAACTGACTTCGTGAATCATTACACTTGCATTTGGTAGTATAAACCTTTTACCCTTTGTACCATTAACTAGTAATATACTGGCGATTGAACTACACTTACCAATGTTGATACATCACTTTTAATCATATTCATAGTGTCATATATGGCTAGTCCACTTGATACTGCACCTCCATTAGAATTGATATACATTGTAATATCTTTGGGGCTTTGTATGTCAAGTCTTAACAACTGGTCTATAACATCTTTGGCTTTTTCATCGTCTATTTCTCCGTCAACATAAATAATTCTATTGTCTAATAAATCAATAGACGATATTTTCTTTTCCTTAACTTGCTCCCTTTTGTGCCTATTGTAATTCATAAATTAATCCTTCCTTAACAAATTACATCTATTAATCTACCAGCATTTTTTTAATGTATTAACTGACGTAGAAACTTTACTGCCATCCAAAAGTGTAACCTTCCTATATATTATTATAGATTGTTGGGGGAGGTACTGCCTTTTTCTAGACAATCATGATTAAAGGGAGGAGGAAAAGTATGTCTGCTGATGAGATAATTGAAGCAAAAGACATAGCGTTAGGGCAACAACTAGAATACTGCGATAACCACTGGAATATTCCAATATGGAAACTTGCTAATACTGGACTATTTGACAGTCTAGCTGAAATAGAAGTATTCTTCTTTTCGTTTGATGTTTATTACTACAGCACTGACATTGCACTAATTAAACGTCTTGGCAAACTATATCTTGATATGCTAGATGAACAAGGTATCAACCGATTGTTCTACGTCTAAAAATAAGGGAGCCATTTGGTTTCCTTATTTCACTTATGTTTCAATGATTACATTTATTTGGTATATTGCCGAAGCTATATCAATGGCAGATAGAGTAGTAGTCTTAACTAATAGACCATGTCAAGTAAAAAAAGTATATGACATTAACTTAACTAACAAGTCAACTCCAATAGAAAACAGAAAATGTAAAGAATTTTCCAAATACTATGATGAAATATGGAAGGAGTTAGACTTCCATGTATAGTAAAGAACATATAAATTATCTAAAAAAAGAGAAAAGAAAAAAAGTACTAGTTCATATAACACAAATAACTATTCTAATAGTATTTTTATTAATATGGGAGTATTTATCCCAAAAAGAATTGATAAATCCTTTTATATATTCAAGTCCAAGTAAAGTAATAAAAACAATTATTTCTCTATATAAAAGTAATAATTTATTTAATCATATATTTATTACCATATATGAAACATTTATAAGCTTTATGTTAGCTACTCTAATAGGAACACTTGTAGCTATAATACTATGGTTTAATAAATTTCTATATAAAGTATTTGATCCATATTTAACAATAATTAACAGTATGCCTAAAGTAGCTCTAGGTCCGATAATAATAATACTTTGTGGAGCTAATATGAAATCTATTATTATAATGGCTCTATTAATATCTGTAATAATAACTATATCTAATGTATATAATGGTTTTTCAAACACAGATAAGAATAAAATAAAATTACTAAAAAGCCTAGGAGCAACAAAATTTCAAATACTAGAAATATTAGTAATGCCAAGTAATTATTCAGTTATTATTAATAGTTTAAAAATAAATGTAAGTATGTCATTAATTGGTGTTATTATGGGAGAATTCTTAAGTTGTAAAAAAGGTATTGGTTATTTAATACTTTATGGAACTCAAGTATTTAACCTATCTCTTGTTATGTGTGGCATATTTTTACTTTTATTATTATCATTCATTTTCTATGAAATAATTAATTTAATAGATAAAAAACTAGCAGCACGCTAGTTCTTTTATTTTAACTAAA